>MDTA01158289.1_pt1 | contig 24215 bp, 25 predicted proteins | sample 811151 | NCBI WGS metagenome assembly MDTA01 (sample SAMN05326648, study PRJNA326480) | marine metagenome | isolation source: seawater | place: Indian Ocean: South | collected 2010
AGGGGATACTTTTTCAGGGGATACTTTTTCAGGGGATACTTTTTCAGGGGATACTTTTTCAGGGGATACTTTTTCAGGAGAGACTTTTTCAGGAGATACTTTTTCAGGAGATTTGATATTAAGATCATTTTGAATCATATTTATTCTTTCATTTTCTTTGTTTTCTAAACAAATAATAAAATTTATTAAATGAGGTTTTGTTCTAATTTTATAAATATGATCAGTATGTTTAGTTTTATCTTGATTAGTCAAATCACATATAATATTAATAAGTTCTGGTTTTTTTAAAAGTTTTAATTCTGCTTGACGTGCAAGCTCATATGGTTTAGTTGGAATATAATTACCACTACATTCATCTATAATAACAGGTTTGGGTAATTTATGTAACTCACATTTTTGTGTTTCATTATTCCATCTGTAACCATTTTCACATCTATTTTTAGGACTAGTAGTGCGTTTATTTTTAGGACTAGTAGTGCGTTTATTAGAAGTATTAGGTATTATATTATTACCATCGATATCATCATTAGGAACACATACATTGTTTATACATCTATGTTTCCTAGTGCATCTTTTAGGTGGCGTTGGACATTTAGTATAATTACCAGGTTTCTTTTTGTGAGTAATCTTATCATTAGGAACACATCGATTATTTATACATCTATGTTTCCGAGGGCATTTTTTAGGTGATGTAGGACATATAGTATAGTTCTCAGGATTGTTGTTATTCATATAGGTATACTTTACAATATATGTATATTATTTTATGCGTATATTGCTTATTACATAGAAGTATATAAAATTACTTTATACTGTGAAAGCATATTATTAATTTTATATAGCATGTTTTGTTTTTCTAAATTATATTCTCTTATAGAATCTTTACATTCTTCGTAGGTTTTCCATTTCATATTACTAACTTCAGAAGTTTCATATTTGTCCATATCCAATGTATCTTTATAATTCATATATGTAATAAAATATTTATGTTTATAAGATTTATAATTAGATCCAGTAAAAATTTCTTCAAATGGAATAATATTATCAATAATATTAAGATGTTCCTTTACAAATCCAGTTTCTTCAGTAAATTCACGTATAGCACAATCTAAATCATTTTCATTAAAGTTTCGACGTCCTTTTGGAAATCCCCATTCAGGTTCAGTCCATATTTTAAATTTATTGCTTTCTTCGATAAGATCATTTAAATTAAATTGTTTATTTTTGAATTTAATACCATTTCTAAGAGTATTAAACTTAGTTTTAGAAATATTTTCTTCAGATTTGTATTGATTAGAAATGCATACATCTCCCCATATATAGCTCCATAATTCATCAAAAGACTTTTCTAAAAGAATTTTTTTTTCAAAAGAATTCATTTGTATCAACATATTCATAATATAACTTTTGTTATTAGTAGAATATTTACCGCGCATGAAATCAACAAATCCCAAAGTATCTTTACGACATATCATTAAATACTCAATTTTATTATTGTTAATTCTGTATGTAATTAATCCTAAACTAGTAATAGGCAATTTACATTGATTATAATTATGACCATGTTTTCCACAATTATTACAATAAGTATCACTCATAATTTAACTATTAGTATACAACAGTAATTCTTTACACCCTTTTTATTAATTTGTTTGTATGGTAATAAATAAATATGTGTATCGTTTATATTAAAAATGAATTTTGATCCAAAAGTATGGGGACCTCATTATTGGTTTTTTTTACATACAATATCTGAATCATATCCATTAACACCAAATGATGTAACAAAGCGAAAATATTATGATTTAATACAAAATATGCCATTATTTATTCCAGTAGAAGAAATAGGTAATAAATTTAGTGAAATATTAGATAAATACCCAGTAAGTCCATATTTAGATAATCGCGATTCATTTGTAAGATGGGTTCATTTTATTCATAATAAAATAAATATATTATTAGGTAAAGAAGAAATATCTTTACCAAAAGCATTAGAAAAATATAGAAATGAATATAAACCAAAACCAGTATATTTAAGTGAAAAAATAAAATTAAAAAAGCATTATATAAATTTTGCGTTAATATTATTATGTTTATTATTAATTTATATATATTATGAATAAATGGTGTAGTGAAAATTTATCTAGAGAATATAAGAAGGATAATGAGATTTGAATTAGTAATAATAATAGTAGCAGGGTTTATAATGGCAAATATTTATACTGATGGAAAATATTTGAATACATTAATGTCTTGGAAAAAATATTATCAAATGGCAGGTGTAGCATTAGGAGCGTTAATGTTATATATTTTATTAAAAAAGAATCCACTAAGAGCAAAAGAGATTATGTCAACATCAAACGATTACATAAAATATTTACCAATAGATAAAAATGCGTCAAATATAATTTCTCCAATATTAGATTTTACAAGTAAGCAAAATTTTGGGGGTGGTGATACTTCACATCCAATATTACCTATAAATAATAATCAAATAAGTGAAGATAGGATAATGAATTCTGGTAAAAAATCAACAAAGCGTTCTGTAAGTGAAACCAAAAAAAAATTTGTAGCATCCCGTCAAGATTGGAAATGTGGAGATTGTAAAGACCAATTAAACGCATGGTTTGAGGTAGATCATATAGTACGATTAGAATATGGCTGAAGTAATCATGTTGATAATTTAGTAGCATTATGTCGTGATTGTCATGGAAAAAAAACAACAATGGAAAATTTATAAATATTTTTATTATATGTAATGAATATATAATAAAATGGATACAGAAAGTTTAATAACATTAATAAAATATGTTTTTGCATTTGGATTTGTTATATATTTTATAATGATAATGTTTGAAGCATCTGAAGATACCAAAGCATCTACAGATAATTACATGAATTATTTATATCCAATCATAATAGGATTAATAATATTAATACCCTCAGTATTTTTAAGCAAAGATTATGCGAATAATATTTATTATGTTAGTTTAATAATAGGAACAGTATTAGTATTATTTGGATGTATTTTTTATTATCATTCAAACGTAAATAATGGTGTTTATTCTTTTATAAATTATTTAATATCAGGAGTTTTATTATTAAGTATATTAATAGGATTAGCTATAATATTTTATTTTTATAGTAATGAATTAAAAAAAACAGAAGGTTGGTTAGGTTTTATAGTGCATTTATTATTTTATGTTCCTTGTTTAATATTAGATTTTTTTAATTACTTAAAACAGGAATTATTATTAACAACAAATGTAGTATATTATCTTTTTATAGCTGAGGTATTATTAATATTACTTTATAATTATTTACCAAAAGTAATGGAAAAAATAGCATTGAAAGAGGGAATACCATTAATGTCAGGAACAGCTTTTTTAGATATAGAAAAACCAATAGCTAGTAATTATGATTTACGTTTAAAAAAACAAAATGATGATATGAATTCACCAATAATTTATCGTAATAATTATAGTTTATCAATGTGGATAATGTTAAATCAACAATCTGATAATAAATTATCATATATTAAAGAAACTTCAATATTTAATTACGGAGATGGAAAACCAAGTATAAAATATGTTCCAAAATCACATGAAAATGAAAAAGATACATTAAAAATATATTTCACAAATGATACTACTGATAAAAATTATTTTACAATAGAAATAGATGTACAAAAATGGAATCAAATTGTATTCAATTATAATACGAGTTATGTAGATGTATTTGTAAATGGACATTTAGAAAAAACATCTAGATTTAATAATAATCATCCAACCTATTCAGCAGAAGATATAGTAAGTGTAGGTTCAACAGATGGTTTAGATGGTGCGATAAGTAACATAAAGTATTATATTGGTAATCAATCAAAATCACAAATAGCAAATTCCTATAATTTACTACTAAAAAAAAATCCACCTACAGATATATAGAATGGATACAGTTACGATTATTTTAATAGTATTAATATTAGTTTTAATATATTTGTTATATAGTTATTTTACAGATAGTGCGGTTCAATTAATATCAACCGCAGATTTAAACAATGAAGTAGCAGCAATTTCTGATGTATCTAAACCATTAAATAGAAGATATGGACACTCTGTATGGATATATGTAAGTAGTTGGGATAACAACGCTCAAAAAAATATCATATCTCGTGAAGGACAGTTTAGATTATATTTAGAACAATCAGCACCAACATTAAAACTAGATATGAATATGAATAATCAAGATAATACTACTCAAACAATGATTATTACAAATAATTTTCCATTACAGAAATGGGTAAGCATTGCTATAAGTGTAGATAATCAATTTGTTGATGCTTATTTAGATGGTAAATTAGTTCGTTCTCAAAGATTTTATGATTCAAAAAATAATGTAATGTTAGCTTCTCCACCCAACAAAGCACCTTTGTATTTAGGAAAAGACAGTCGTTTTGATGCATACGCAACATTATTTAAACGATGGACTGAACCTATATCTCCAGAAGCTGCTTGGGATAATTATATGAAAGGTAATGGTTCTAGTAAAATGACATCAGCTTTAAATGATATAGGAATAGATTTGTCAGTTTTACAGAATAACGAGGAAATTAAGAAAATATCATTAATGTAATAATTATAAAATAATATACATATTAGTATTGTTTTATCTAATATATATTATATAAAACAGTATGAATATTCAACAACAAAGTAATTTACAAAACGATACATTTTCGACAATAAATGATACATTACAAAGTGGTATTCAGAATGTAAGTGATACATATGATTCAGCAAAAGATAGTTTAACTAGTACATTTGATGATTTTTCTACAGATACTGCTGTAAGTGTAGGAGCTACCGCTGGATTTTTATATTCTAATACTATTATTGCTAAGTTTGCTTTTATTATTTTAGTATTAATAGTATTTTTATTCTTAATGAATTTAGGTATTGTTCTAATTAATTATTTCAATAAGCCTTCAGAAACACCATATATAATAAAAGGAAAAATTAGTGGTACTACCGGAATGATAGTATCCCAAGATCCTAAGGATATTGATAGTAAGCCAATATATAAATCAAATAATGAATCAGAAGGGTTAGAATTTACATGGTCTTCATGGATTTATTTAAGTGATATTGGTAAAGATAGCATGAAATATCAACACATTTTCAGCAAAGGAGATAATAATTTTGATCCTGAAACTAATATTGCTCGTGTTAATAACGCACCTGGTATGTATTTGGCTCCAATGAGTAATAAATTACATATAATAATGGATTCTGTAAATAAAGATGATGTAAATACTACAATAGATATAGATAATATACCTATCAAAAAATGGGTTCATGTTGCAATTCGTGCTATGAATACAAAAATAGATGTATATGTTAATGGTATAATAGCAAGTCGTTTAGAGATGTCAAACACACCTAAACAAAATTATGGTGATGTTTATATTTGTCAAAATGGAGGATTTATCGGTGAATTATCATCATTAAGATATTATAACAGAGCCTTAAATGTATTTGAAATAAACCAAATCATATCAAGTGGTCCTGATTTAACGTCAGTTAATAATACTGAACATGAGGGAGGATTCAAATACTTATCCAATTATTGGTATTCTTCAAAGTATTAATTATTTATCGTCGTATAATATAACTTAATATTATACGATGTCAACAGATGTACCTTTAGATAATATATGTGCACAGAGAAAAAAACAATTGATTTTTACTACTGCTTCTAATGAAAGTAGATTAAATATATTTGACAAATCGCCTTATCCTACATATACTCAATCACAATTAGATATGAGAAGAAAAGTAGAAATATTGAAATATTCTAGTAATAAACAATCTACACAAACAAATCAATTATCTCAAAAACAACGTTTTTCACAAATTATGAATAATAGAAATAATTTTAATTCATCTAGTATTAATAATACGCCATCCACATGTCCTGAATTAAACACTATAATCAAAACTCCCACTAGCTCATCAGATGTTCCTGGTCCAGTTATAGATTTATTTTTAGATAAAAATGTGCCTTTATATAATTACGCAAAAAACACAGATAATTATGGTATAGCGACACCTTTTGATGAAGATATGTGGAAAATAATTACAACTCCTGATAATACCTTTCATGAAGATAAACAAGAGAGTGAATTATTTTCATTAAAAATAACAGAAAGTATTAATAAACCTAGTTATATATATCAATTAAAGGTACCAATTGGAATTTACATAACTGGTAAAACTAAAAATACTAATTCTATTCAAGAGTATAAGAATGTTGAGTTGTCATTTGATCAATTAACTCCATTTACTATAATAGTTAAATATAATAGTAATATAGTATCTACAACTAATCCAGTGGTAGTATATTCTACAAATAATTCTAATATACAATCATTAAATCTAGATATATCTAATAATATATCAACATTTGAAGCAAAATTATATTCCGGTGTTATAACCGTAAATAATTTAAATTTATTTACACAGAATGGGTATGTTTATGATATAATTATTCAACCAAATTTATCAATTAATATAGGGGATTCTAAAATAACAAGTGACTTTTTTGTAGAATTTGACATTAGTTATGGTATATTATCAAATATATCTGAAAATATTAAATTAGAAAATACAAATTGTATTATAAACAGTAATCCTAGTAATACACCACACGCACCATTTAATTTTATAGCTATGTCTTAAATGTTAAACAATTCTTTGGATAATGTATCTTTAACAATAGAAAACTTACCTTTATTAAATTTAATTGTATTATTACTAAGAATAAATATAAACTCAACACCCTTTTTTTTAAAAACAAAGGTATCTTGATTTTCTGCATATCCTGTTAGTTTCATATCATAAACATACGTTTTATTATCAATCTTTACCAAAAATTGACAATCTGTATCAAACTCATAACTACAATAATCTGTGTTAGCTAAATAATTCGTTAAAGTAATATATGTTTCATGAGAATTTAACTCATTTTTAAATTCTAATACAGGTAGTAATTCTAATTTTTCAGTTGATGTATGATTAATATTAATATCTGTATTAAATAGGCGCAAAGTATAATAAGGTTTATTATTACAGTTGTCAAATTCCATAATTAATTATAATTATAATTAATTATTTAAGTTTTTTTTATAATCAATTTATTGTGTGGCAATACTTTTTAATGGATGTGGTTTTTTAGTAGGTACCATATTTGATGTAAATGTAGGATTTAAACATAATTCTTTAGTTTTGAATATTTTTTTAGAAAGACATTTGTCATCGTCATCTACTTCAACACAACCTTTACGTCCATTATATTCTCCTATTAAACACCAGTTTGATTTGTTTGAAGAAATATTTGTTTGTATTGGACTTTCAGTAGTATCAAATGATGGTTCATTTAACGAAAAATCTAACTCCTTTTTAGTTTCATAATTTACAGCATTTTTACTGGCATCTTTTAATATATTACCAGCAGATTGAATAGCACCTTCCGCAATATCAATCCCTGATCTAGCTACATCAGAGGTAACATCAGCGGTTTTATTTATTACAGAACCACTTACATATCCTAATATTCCTAATAAATTATAAACTAATGGTTTAAATACATTAACTATAACTTGTATGAGATTACCAAAAATTAATAAAAGATTTACTCCTAAAAGAGAAAAAATTAACAATATTGATAATATAACAATCATAAAATTTTTATTTTCTCCTATATCAGAATTAATTAAACTAGTAGAAGGGGGAATTGTTGATTCCATTTATAATATATTATATAAAAACATATTTATTAATAGGTTCGTTTGCTTTCTTGTGATATAATATGTATTTATTTTAAATGGAAATATCAGGTATGCTTGAAATGATTTTTTTTATTAGTTTAGGAATTACTTTTGTTTTAATTGTATTTTTAGTTTATAATTTTAGACAAAAATTTTCAACATTAGAACAAAAATGTGATACTATGTTTGAGATTATAAATGGTATCGTAAAAGAATTAAATAATCGTCATACAATGGAAGTACCTACTATTCCAGAAAATGTTATTTTTAGACCAAATAATGTGAATGAATATACACCTGTAGAATTACCAAAACTTGTGGTTTCTGATGATGATACAATGGAAGAAGAAAGTGAGGAAGAAAGTGAGGAAGAAAGTGGTGAAGAAAGTGGTGAAGAAAGTGAGGAAGAAAGCGAGGAAGAAAGTGGTGAAGAAAGCGAGGAAGAAAGTGGTGAAGAAAGCGAGGAAGAAAGTGAGGAAGAAAGCGAGGAAGAAAGTGAGGAAGACCAATCTATAAAAGTAATATCTATAGATATGAATGATATAGATGAAAATGAATTACCCGTAGATACATTATTAGATTCTAATAACAACACAGATGATGAAAAAACATTAGAATCTTATATAAATCCTGACCATAATGAACATATATATATTGAAAAGGTAGAAGAACTGCCTAATAATGAAAGTAAATTAAAGACATCTAACATAGAAAGTATGGAAGTTTACCGTAAAATGAATTTGTCCGCTTTAAAGGCTTTAGTAATTGAACGAGGATTAATAACAGATACAACTAAATTAAAAAAATATGAATTATTAAAATTATTAGAAAGCCAATTAGATATGTAATAAAAATATAAAATATATACAAACTATATATTATATAATGTTTTCACGTTCATTAAATCTATTCCAAAGTGTTGAATCCGCATATCCAATAATTAAAGAAACTGTCCCTGAATCAGCTAGAGGATATACTGCGAATAATAAATATCCAGGTTTCCCACCATTAATGAGTGATGGTCGTTCAATAACCGCCACATGGCAACCAGAATCTTCTATAAATGCTGATTTAGTTGAAAATAGTGGTATTAAATCAAATTGGGAATATCGTAAGTACCTAACTGAAAATGCAGAAAAAATAATGGAATATAATTTCCGCGAATCATCAAATGATACTGGATATTATAAAAGACCTATTGATGTTCCAAGTATTCAAACAAACGAAGTCAAAAACTTTACAAATAAGCCATATATGTATTCATCAGCTCATGATAAAAGTGAGCCATTTGGTTATTCATCAAGTGATTTAAAAAGCTTATATTTATCTCGTGAGCAACTAGCATCTCGTAAGATAGCTCCGGTTGTTCAATTGCATAAATAATTAATGAGGATAAACACGTTCATGTTTATGAAATATAGAACGACCTATAAGAATAACAAATAATCCTGTTATAATAAAAATACCTTCCATTTTAATAATATTTATTATAAATGTAATTTAAATATTATTTTCAATTTTATACTATATAATGAAAGTTATAAGTTTTGATGTAGGTATAAAGAATATGGCTTATTGTATTTTAGAAGTGATTAATAATAATATAGAAATAGATAGCTGGGGTGTATTAAATTTATTAAATGACGAAATAGAAACAACGTATGATTGTGAATGTATGACAAATCCTAAAAGTAAAAGAGCCTTGCCTAAAAAATGTAGTAAAAAAGCAAAATATCATAAAAATGATAAATATTATTGTGAAAAACACGCAAAAGAAAATTCACAATATATGATTCCAACAAATGAAACAACTACTACTTATTTAAAAAAACAAAAAATAGATGAATTAATAAAAATAGGCAACAAAAACTTAATATTCCTTGGAATTGAAGATATTAATAAAAAAAGAAAACCAGAAATATTTGAAATACTTAATAATTATTATTCTACACATTGTTTTAATAAGATAGTAAAAAAAAAGGTAAAAACAGCAAGTGAAACAGATTTAATAAGTGTAGGAAAATCAATGAAAGAACAATTAAATAGTTTAAAAAATATAGAAGAAGTAGATAATATAGTAATAGAAAATCAAATATCACCAATAGCTACACGTATGAAGACAATACAAGGGATGTTAGCACAATATTTTATAATGTTAAATAGTAATAATAATATAGAATTTGTATCTTCATCACATAAATTAAAACAATTTTCTGAATTTAATTTATCAAATAACGAAGATAATATATTAACATCAGTAAATTCAAATTATAAAAAACACAAAAAAGATGGCGTGTATTATAGTGAATTAATGATAAATGCTAATAAAAATTTTCATAAATGGAAAGATATATTAAATACTAAAAAAAAAGATGATTTGGCTGATTCATTTTTACAAGGAATTTGGTATTTAAAACATAATAATAATATTATATTTGCGGATGATTTAAAAATAAATATTGTATAATTATCATAATAGTATGGAAGTTATTGATTTAGGCGCATTAAATGAAATAGATGAATTACCTAGTACTCAAGTATCTAGAACAGGTGAATCTAAGTTAGGTTCAGGGATTGAATTATTAATGAATGAAAAGAAAGTTCCACCATCAAGTGATGATTTAAATTTAGGTGAATTGGATAATTTAGAAAATGAATTATCTGAAATATCTAATACAAATAATTCATCATCTATTAATATTAATAATGAAAACACAAAGACAGTTTCTGGAATAGCTAGTAATTTATTTGGTTTAGGCGAACCATTGCAAGAAGCTCCTATAAAAATAAACACAGAAGAAATATCTGATTCTAACTTGGGTCAAGCAACACGCGATAGTGTAGGTAATGCTAAAACATGGGATGGTTTTTCAAAAATGACAGAAATGCCTATAAACGATGAAATACCAGTAGTATCTACTATGAATGAACGTGAAAAACGACGTAAAAAGCGAACGATGTTAAAAAAATTAGAAGAATGGTATGAGAAGGGTATGATAAAACATAATTCAAATTTTACATTAGATTCAGATTATGATGAAATAGAAGATGAATATGAAACAGCATTGGAAGATAAGCGTAAAAAAGATGGTATTAAATTACAGGGTTGGTGGTTTATGACATTTATAAATTCATTAGAATATGCTAATAATATGTTTAATCCTTTTGATTTGAACCTAGACGGCTGGGGAGAACAGGTAAGTGAGGATATTGATAGTTATGAAGATATATTTGCTGAACTACATGATAAATATAAAGGTGGTAAATTAGCACCGGAAATATCCTTATTATTACGTGTAGGATTTAGTGCGGCGGTTTTAAATTTTTCTAATAAAGCACTTTCATCTGCTACTCCAGCATTCAATGATGTAATTAAACAAAGTCCTGAATTAATGAAAATGTTTACAAATGCTACTGTAAATAGTATGAGCCAACAATCTCCTGGATTTGCTATGGCAAATAATATAATGCAGGAACAAGAAAATAAGCCACGTGGTCCTCCTCCACCTGCTCCTGTTAAAACACAAAACCAAGAACCACCTAGTCGTCCTGGTATGAATTATACATCAAATAGACCAGATATAAATGCTAGTAGAGGAGCAATGTTTAGAGAACAAGGTGTAGATATGAATAATCATCAAAATATAAACGAACCTCCAAAAAGTATAAACCCACCTCAAAGACAGGAGATGAAAGGTCCTCAATCAAGTGATATTGATAACATCTTAGCTGGACTTAAAACACGAACCGTAAATATTCATGAAAAAACACCACCACAACAATCTCAACAAATGAATGATGAAGATTCAGTAATATCTATATCTTCTTTAAAAGATATTCAAAATTCGACAATGCCCAAAAAATCAAGAAAACGTAATTCTTCTAATAAAAATGTAGTATCATTAGATATCTAAAAATAATATAAAATATTTTTATTACTATATAATATATGGTATGATTGATCAGGAAACATTATTAATAATATTAGGTTCCAGTGCTGGTTCAATGATGATTATAATAGCAATAATATACATATATAACAATAATACTAATAGGTTACAAGATGATGATTATTTAAATGCTGATAATATTAGACAAAATCAATCATCATCAGACTCATCAACCGGTGCTATGTTTAGAGATTCGAGTAATATAACTTATATAGCAGATTTTAACGATGTATAAAGAAATAGTTAATATAATAACAATATAAAACTTATAATATTATTGTTATTATATGGATAGATTACATAATTTTTATAAAACACTAGATATGTTAATAATGTTTGATACAGCATTTATAATAAATTCTGTGAATTATATTAAGACAGAATTAGAGAAAGTAGATTATAATGAATTATCTATAAAAGTTTTTTTGTTATATGTTAATATAAAATCTTCAATAGATAATGTAAATTCTTATTTATATAAAAATATATCATCTATAAAAAATATAGTAGATTCTACAAATTATACATATAATTATATAAAAACTCAAATTAATAAAGTTCGTATAGAGCCATTTGAAAATAATTGGATATCAATATCAGTATTATTAAAGAATAATAAAGAATATTTTTATGGAAAAAATTATATTTATTTTGAAGATTATCAACATATAAAACCACATGAATCACCAGATATAAGCGAAAATGATTATTATAATAATTGTATTCAACATTTTGCTAATATAGGTAGGTCTTTTACAAATGATGATGATAATATATTAGAAAGTATGGTTATACTAAAGAAGAATGACAAATATGTTTATAAATCATGTTACAATGGTAATGTAATAAATAATTTAAATAGTTCTTGTAAGAAATCAAATATTTCGTTCTTATCAATAGAATATATTCATCCAGATATGAAAGAAAAAATAGTAATAGATTTACCCAAATCAGCGTATCTAGTTAATAATACATTACTATCTGCCTTATTTATAAAAAGGTATTTGGAATATCAATATGAAACGCATGTATTTGATTTAAATTATAAAATAAATATAATGGATAATAATATAAATATGTTGTCATTAAAATATCCAGAAATGATATTGTTAAAGGAAGATAGTTATGAGATTATAAGAAATGAATAAATAAATATATATAAAGATGTATTATAACTATATAGTAAGGGTTATACATAATGGATACATTGAGTACTCCATCCCACCAACATGCTTTAAATGGTAAATGGCAATTGTTTTACCATTTACCACAAGATAAAAACTGGGATCTTTCTAGTTATTCGGTTATTATGGATTCTATTGATACGGCCGAAAAAGTTATTGCGTTGAATGATATAATACATGATAATGTAATAAAAAATTGTATGTTGTTTGTAATGCGGGAAGGTATTACACCCATGTGGGAAGACACTAAAAACCGAAATGGTGGGTGTTTCTCATATAAAATAGCTAATAAACATGTAGCTGATGTATGGAAAAAATTATTTTATTTGTTATGTGGAGAGACGTTATGTAAAAATGAAAACCATAGTAACCATATAAATGGTATTACAGTCTCTACCAAAAAGAATTTTTGTATTATAAAAATTTGGTTAGATATATCAACATTACAAGATCCTGATATTATTACAACTATTCCAAATTTACAAAAATTAGGGTGTTTATTTAAGAAACATGAACCAGAGTTTTAAAAAATTGAATATTTTGTTAATATATAGTTAAAATAAACAAAATATAATTAAGTATGAAAATAGTGCCAAGATATATTCAGTCTTTACAAGAAACTATAGATTACAAGATAGGATTAAATGCTAATGATAATTTTGATTTAATAGATTCTAGTAATGATAAGGATATATGGTTTCATTTATCAGATACTTCTTCTGGTCACGTTGTAGCAAACATACCGTTAAATAGTAAATAAAATAAAAAACAGTTTCGTCAAATAATAAAACAAGGTGCTTTAGTTTGTAAAGAATATTCTAGGTTTAAATCACATAACAATATAGAAATAGTATATACGTCTATTGATAACCTAGTAAAAACAAATATAATAGGTCAGGTAAAATTATTAAATTTTAAATTAATAAAAATTTAATTAAATTTCTAATAAATGTATATAATGTCTAGTGAAGAAGTAGATATTTTTGTTGATTCGCCTAGCGAACAAATAACTGAAACTACTGAATTATGTGAAAATAAAGATTTATCACATAGCACCATGTTAGATTTATTAAGAATTACGTTATTAATATATAACTATGGAAAAACATTTACAATTGATAAAGATGTATGTATTGAAGAATTTGTATCAAATTTACAAGATACTGGTAAATTAGAACAAATGAAATTAAATGATACTAGAAAGAAAGTATTATTAGAAATGGCAGATAAAGTGCCTACAGGTAAAATAATCAATTTTATTACTGATCCTGATACTGATATACAAGTAGGTATAGCTGTATCAGAAGGAAAAAAGCGCATAACAGTAGTATTTCGCGGTAGTGAATCCATATCTGACTGGTATTATGATTTATTAATTATGAAACATAAATTACATGATAAAGTATGTGTTCATAGTGGATTTTATCGTCAATTAACAACAAACAATGTTCATGAATAGTTAATTAAAAATATAAAGGATATTTTAAAGGAAAATCCAGATTATAACATATATGTAACTGGTCATAGTTTGGGAGGCGCTTTATCAACATTATTTGGTTATATATTATCAAGAGAAATAGAAAATAATATTGTAGTAGTATCATATGCCAGTCCGCGTGTTGGTAATTATTCTTGGAAACAATCATTTGAATCTAAAGAAAATCTAAAGCATTATCGTATAACAAATAAAAGAGATATTGTTACAGCATTTCCTATGTATAAATATCACCATGTTGGAAAACATATTCAATTATCTAATAATAAATTTTTAACCTTTGAAAATTGTGACAATAAGAAATGGTATGAAGAAAGTATATTGACATGTTGGAGTCCATCTGAACATAATTGTGAATTATATTATAAAAGAATGAATAACAATATATGGTAAATTCATATAAAAATAATTATTAATATTTTATTATAATATGGTAAAATATTTAGTTTGTATATTAGTATCAAGTAATATTAGGTTATTGAAAGAATCCTTTAATAGTGTAAATAATCAAAAAAATTTTAATGATTATGATATATTTATTATAGTAAATACATTAAATGATATTTTCCATCAAGAAGTTCTAACTGAGTTCGGACATTCACATTATCCAAAATTAAAAAAAATTATTCGTACTGAATCAAATGGTTATCCAGGTAAAGGTCATAATTCAGTATTAAAAGTGTTCTATAAAGATAATCGTTATGAAAATTTAATAATGTTAGATGGAGATGATTTTTTATTTCCATTTGCGTTAGAAAGAATAAATAATGTGAAAAATATGGAAAAATCAGATGTAATACCATTAGTAGGAAATACAAGTATAAACCGCTTTAGTAAAAGTTTTAATAAAATTCATGATAGTGAATATACAGATAATAATACACATCAATACGATTTAAATATATCCTATAAAGTATCTGAATGTAAAAACATTCATCATATACACCCTGATTATAATAAATTATTAATAACTCCTTTCCGTTTATTATGCACAAATAGAAAAATATTGGATAAATATGAAAAACTATATGATGAAAGAATGTATGTATATGATGATTTTATGTATACAATATTATTTTATAAAGAAATAAAAAAAGGAGATATTAAATTTACATTACTATCTGACGCATACACATATTTATATAATGGAATCAATGATAATAGTGTATCTTTAAAATATCGTAATAATATTAAATCAAAAAATGATGAACTAGATAATGAAAATAAATTAAAACTCTTTAAAGAATTTAATATGGATGTTAATAAGTATGATTTAACAGAATTATCAGTTAAACCTTATCATAAAATAATTAAAGATACTATTAATATAGAAGATGTATATAATTTTCATAATGAAATGATTATCAAATTACAAACACTAATACCTACATTATTACCAAAAAAACGAATAATATTTATAGATTATAGTGATTGGAATTATAATACAATTAACACTCGCTCATTAGGAGGTACAGAGTCAGCTATATACAGTTTATCTAAAAAATTGGCAAATGAATATGATATAATAGTAATGACAAAATCTAAAGAAACCATACAGATTCATTCTGATTTTATATATGTTCCACTTAGTGAAGACATAATATATAAATTAAAACCAGATATAATTGTATTTCAAGGACAATGTCCTTTAAATAAGGATTTTTTTATGAATATAAACCCTAATATGAAACTATGGAATTGGTTACATCATGATATAAGCGTTCAATTTATAACTAATAAGGTTATTCATTTTCCTTTTGATAAATATATTTTTGTAAGTAATTGGCAAAAAAATCGTTATATACAACATTTTAAATTACAACATAGTAAATGTGTTGTTTTACAAAATGGTATATCTGATTTTATTAATATAGATGATTTAAAAATTTTACCAAAAGAAAAGACATTAATATATTATAGCACTCCATATAGAGGATTAATAATAGCTTACCATTTATTTCAACAGATAAAGAAAATTATACCTGATATCAAATTTAAAATATTTTCATGTTTTAATCGTAATAGTAAGAATGATAAAACGCGTTATTTACCAATTAAAAGTCTAGATGAAATTAACGAAACACCAGAAGACAGAACTTATGGAAGTGTTTATAAGTTATTAATAGATGATCCTAACATAGATTTTTATGGTTCTGTCCCTCAAAAAGTATTATTTGAACATGTAAAAAAGGCTATGATATTTTTTTATCCAAATACATATCCTGAAACTTGTTGTACATCTATATTAGAAGCAATGGCACATAGATGTAATGTTATTTCATCAGAATTAGGTGCAATACCAGAAACATCTAATGGGTTTGCTAATTTATTTAATCCATTAATAGATGTATTACATGATAGATATAATACAAACCAATGTATAGATAATCCTATTCAAATTGATGATGTATCTACAAATTATTGTAAATCATTTATAGAAAAAACTATAGATATTATTAATAATTATTATAGTAACTATAATCAAGAATTATTAACTAATCAACAATCATATATTGAAAAATGTAAATGGAGTGATAGAGCAGAAACATTTAAAAAGTTTTTGTAAATAATTAATTAATAGAAAAATAATTAATTATTTATATATTTGTAAAATAATCTATAGTTTTTATTATACCACTTTTTAAATTATAAACAGGTTCCCAGTTTAATATTTGTTTCGCCAAATTTATATCAGGTTTTCTATTTGTAGGATCATCTAATGGTAAAGGTTCATATGTTATTTGAGATTTAGATTCAGTTAATTCTACAATAATATTTGCTAATTATTTTACAGTTAATTCTTGTGGATTACCTATATTTAATGGATAAATATAATCAGAGTTCATTAATTTAATTAATCCATCTATTTGATCATCTATGTAACAAAAGCTACGTGTTTGGTTACCTTCGCCATATAAAGTAATATTTTCATTATTTAAAGCTTGATTAATAAAATTTGATACAACCCTTCCATCATTTTTATCCATTCGAGGACCATAAGTGTTAAATATACGAACTATACGAATATCAACATTATATTTTTTGTGATAATCCATCATTAATGTTTCTGCTATACGTTTTCCTTCATCATAACAACTTCTTATTCCTATAGTATTTACATTACCTCTATAATTTTCATTTTGAGGTGTTATTTCTGGTTCTCCATAGATTTCTGATGTTGATGATTGTAATATAGTAGCGTTCTTTTCTTTTGCTAATTCTAATAAATTTATTATACCTATAAAATTTACTTTTAATGTATATATTGGATCTAATTGATATTTTGGTGGTGAAGCAGGACAAGCAAAGTTATATATTTGGTCAATATTTTCATTAATTTTTAAAGGTTCTATTATGTCATGTTTGATAAATTTAAATCTACTATGTTCTAATAAATGCTCAATATTTTGTATATTACTAGTATACAAATTATCAACACAAATTATATTATTACCATCATTTAATAATCTTTCACATATATTTGAACCAATAAATCCTACACCTCCTGTTATCAAAATATTTTTCATAAATAATATATTTATAATTTATTATTTATACCCTTGAATATAAAAATTTATATTTTTAATAAAATACATATTCGGTACTTATCAAAAAATCTATTATGGACTAGCATTTTGCATCTCTAATTCAACAAGTCTATCATATGTGTTTTTTTCATTTGCGCGTTTTTTTCTAAGTGGTAAACCTCTTAGAATTCGGTTTTCGCGTTCCTCTTCCTTTTTTGCTTGTTTCATCGCCATTGCGACAAGTCTATTATACTTTCTTTCTTCTCTTGCTTTTTCTGCTGCCTTTCGTTGTTCTACTTTAGCTGCTAATTTTGCTACTTTTTCGGTTTCCTTTGCTGCTAATTTTGCAGCTTTTTCGGCTTCCTTTGCTGCTAATTTTGCGGCTTTTTCGGCTTCCTTTGCTACTTTTTTTGCTGCTTTTTCGGCTTCCTTTGCCGCTTTTTTTGCTGCAGCTGCTTCCTTATTCATACGTTGTGTTTTGTTATGAGAGTTACCACCTTTAATACGACGTGTATGCTTCATATTTTTATATACTTACTAAATATAATAAAACATATTTTTATCTTTTTATTATATTCTGTCCCATTTTAAATATCCGAAGGTTTATATAAATTAAAGAGGTGGTAAATTTGCTAAGCATAATTTAATTGAACCTAATGAAGCTACATCATATTTTATAATTAATGGCAAATCATTACCTAGGTACATTTCCAAATGACTACATAAAGGTGTGCATTTTATAAAGTGTGATAAACTTTTTAATGAAAATTCACCCTGATATATTGTAGATTCATCTGATTTTCTCATAAAATTCATATTTCCTTCTGATTCTGAACGGAAAATACGCGAACTAGCAAAATTACCTTCACATGAAAATATTAAATCGGAACAAACGGACTTAATTTCTATTCTATCAGAAATACTATTTAAATCACGAATTATTTTTTGAAAATCAGATGTAGGTAAATTAATAATAGTAGAATATTCTACGTCGGGAACATTTAATTCATCTGTATCAGGTTCTATTAATCTTAATTTTTGACTATAACATTGTTTTATATCGCCATTATCGTATTGTAATCCAAGATGAGATACTATACCTTCATTATAATCACTATTATCTATATACATTGACAAGGTATCATCATTTGACATAGTAGATATAACCTTAAACAAATGTAATGTATTCGCACATACAATAATTTTATCAGGCTTACATTCATACTTTTCAAATTTATTCGCATCTAAAAGGACATTTACTAAGATTGTATGGGTTTTATCAAAATTAATAATTTTCATTCCTGACTTTGTATAAGTAATAGTTGCGTCTGTTAAAATATCCTTTATAGCTGTAATCATATTACGTATAGGTTGAATTTGAACTGTTTTTATAGTTAATACATTATTTTCTTCATTCATAGTAGTCGTAGTATAATAAATAATATAATGCGTTTGTTTTTATATTTTAGTTAGTATAACATATTTAATGACGTATAATTTAACTAATTTAATTTATAATTAGGTATAGAGATTTAGAAAAAATATAATTGATATATATATAATTATGGCTACCCCATTAAATAGTGCTAACTATACTGGTTTAAATGACGCGATTATTGCGATAATGAAAGGAGGCAAAAGAGCTTTAATTTCTATTTATACTAATGCTGAAGGAACTACCCTTGCTACTGATTCTCACGGTACTCTTGAAAATCGTGAAGTATTAAGTGCTAGTTTTACTGCGTCATATAAAGATGATGATGGTAATGATACAAACCCTTTTGTAGTTATTAAATTTAAAGATGGTGAAGGTATGGTAAATGCTAAATTTATTGATTACTTTACTACTGTTGATTATGTTGAAGATCATTGGTATGTTCTTTCTCAGGCTGATATTAACCGTAAAAGATTTTAAGCATATGTAATTTTTATTAATATTATTGTATTTTTATAATATTAATACTTTAGTCGTTTATTTATGCTTTTTAGTTGTTCGTTTTCTGTTACCGGCCTTTCTAGTTAATTTATTTCTCTTACCGTTTTTTCTAGTTGAATTCTTGCCTTTACTGTATTTTCTAGTTAATCTCTTTCCCTTACCACCATTTTTACATTTTGTTAATAATACATCATTTGATATGTAATTTAAACCACATGATTTTATAGCAACCGCAGCTTGACAGTGATTCGCACTTACAGCTGCTTCTTCACCTACCAAATTAGCTTTCATTGATTTTGCTAGTTGGGCATATTCATATACTACATTTAATATATAATTTGCTAGTTTTCTACGGTTTTTTATTTTAGTAGCTTCTTTATTTCTACCATCCAAAGGAAGCAATGCTTTTGATTGTAAGGTGATTGCTTCACGAGATAACTTATCATTTATAGTACTATTATATTTTATAGATTTATCTAAAGCTGTTGCAGGATTAATTGGTATATCTTTAGTTAATGTTTTAAATGTTTCATCATATTTTAGCAAAACATGTATGAAATCATTACGTAATTTTGAAATATAGTCATCTATACGCTTTAACTGAGTTTCTTTATCAATTAGAGATACTACTTCTTTAATTTTTTTTACATAATCATTGATCATCCTAGCAAGTTCATGAGTAACAGTTGAACCTCTTACGCTTTCCCCTTTATATAAACGCATATCTAAAGAAGTTATAGGAACGGGAGTATTATTTTTACATTGTGTTGTAATATAAATGTTATATTTATTTTTAATAACAAAATCTAAATATTCCAGAGGAACCATAACACCAAATATAGCGATTATATCCAAATTTAGCTGAGGACCTCCTACTATATTTTCTTTTTTAGCTACAAATGCACCATCTATTTTTTTGCATTGAAAAACAATTTTAGATCTATCTAATGTATCTTTATTATTTATCATACCGTTTAACGTTGATTTCTCAATTAAAGTAATATTATTATTGTCTATAAATATTAAATTATTATCACTTTCGTTTATATAATTACATAAGTCTATATCTTCCATAGTAATAACATCGGAATGTATAATTTTGTCGCCGTCTTTTTTAAAAATTGAGCTAACATCTCCTTTGTATTCTTCCAATTTAATCTTTTTTCTTTTTAATAATAAGTCTAACTCTGAAGGTTCTTCTTGTGTGTTATCTATTTCGTTATCAACTGAATTGTCGGTTGTATTAAGGTCTTCTATACGTAATGGTTGCTGTATTTCTTCTTCTGTACGGTCTAATAAAAAATTAATAGCATTCTCATCTATATTGTGTTCTTGACCATTAATAGCGTTGTCATCTATATTATGCTCTTCATCATCATGTTCTATCATAGAAAACTCACTATCATTATCATCATCTGGATTATAACTAGGTGATACATCTGAAGTAATATCCGGATTTTGTGAATATATTTTATCCATTACAGTTTGTGGTATTCTAGATAAATTTAAATTTGTTGGATTAATTATTCGTATTCCTTCTACTTTGGTTTCATTATTCATAATTACACCTGTAAAATCGCAATCTTCAAAAGTAGTATATTCTAAGGACGCAGAGCTAAAATCAGTATCTTTTAATTCACAGCCTACAAACATAAAATCATTAAAATATTATTTTGGAAAATTACAATCATGTAGTAGAGTATTTATAAATGTTATAGGGGTTTTAAAGTCTTGTCCATAAGGTCTATAGCTGTTAATAGTTACATTTATCATATTACAATCTCTAAATTCTGCTAAATTGTATTCACATGAATAAAAAGATACGTTTAAAAAATTTGATTCTATAAACTGAACCTTTTTAAATGTTACATTCGTAAATGTAGAATCTTCTAATACACATGTTACTATATTCATATTATTAAATTTTATAGAACCTAAATCTTTTCCTCTTAGTAAAGACGTTTCTATGTCTTTACTATAACTGTCACCATCTTCAATACGTGGGAATGGTCCAGCCCAATTACCACCTTTTTTCAGATGTTTTTTTACCATATCTAGTTTTATATTATAAAATTAGATAATATTATTGTATTTTATATTGCCCATTTTCCTTTATTAATTTACCTTTATATATAGGTTCTATATTTGGATTAGATAATGCGTTATTATAACTAGTATAGTCATATAATTCATTCGTATCTATTTTCAACGCATAATCAACATTATGAATAGTTACTTTTTGCACATCCCATTTTAATGTAACTACATCTAATCCTTCTTTTTGTGTGCTATCTACTTCAAATGAAGGATATGAGCCAAAAGTATTTGATTCTATTTTACCATATCCATAACATACCATTGGATTTTCAGTAGAACCAGTTTTCGCATAAATATGACAATCTACTGCGGTTTCTTTAACAGCTTGTAAAATTTGATTATTAATACGTTGTTTCATACTAGCTATTTCATATAAAGTTTCATCTGTAGTAACTGGTGTTTTTTTATCAAGACGACTTATATCTCGAATTCTTAATTCAATATTTTGGTCATCAGTTTTTTGTTTTTGACTTAACGATGTAACATATAAGAAAACTTGTACTGTTTGTAATTCTTCTGGTAAATCTTGATGACTACAAATACGTCTAGCACGCCCTACAACCTGATCTACACGAACCATATGCCAATAAGGTTCAATAATATGAACATACCGTGTATTTTTTAAATTTATACCTTCAGCACCTGATGCTGTAATCATAAAAATTTTTATAATCTCGCCATATTTATTATTTTCATGTTGTTCTTTTAATTTACTAGCAATATTTACAGGTATAAATTCCCAAGAACCATTATATATGTTACGTATGATTTCTTTTTCTTCGGCACTTTCAGTTCCAGTATATAAAACAAATTTGGGTTTTCCTTTATCTTCATCATGTTCTACTATTTCCCAATTATCATTACCTCTTTTAATTTTAAATTCGGCAAATCCATTTGCCAATAGTATTAATCGTAGAATACCAATACCTTCTAATGTTCTAAAATGACTATATAGTAAATGAAGACCTTTATAATCAGGATTTAATAAATTTTGTAATACATTTAAAAATTTTGGACTTAAAATTTCTAATGATTCGTATGTAAAATATTTATGTTCATTTGTATTAGGAATAACAGTATTTATTTGGGTAAGCGCATGTTCAATACGTTTTGCGTAATTATCAATATCAATACTATTGTCTTCTTTATTATCATCGGTATTAGAATATACATCTATTTCTTGTGTTAATGATTCTGGAACAACATCGAAATCATTTTCATCCATATTTTCTACATTTTTATTTGGCACAGGTCTTTCAATACCTTCTGGAAATACAAAATTACATGCAGCTCTGGAAAAAATACGATAAGTAGAAGCAGTATTTTTAAATAAATCATCTTCTGTAGGTTTATTTTTTTTACGTTTTATTACCTTTTCTTTATCTGCTTCTACTTTGCGTATTTTAGTATAAACACCAAATTGATAATCAGACATTTCATTATATACAATATGGTAATCATCACCTTTTTCTGTAGGAACTAATGAAGGTAACAAATTTTCTTGAGCACTTCTAAAATAAGAAGTAAGACCTAAAATACGTCTTTGAAATAATGGTAATTGTTGTGCGGTTGCGGTATCACTATTTACAAATGTTCCCAAAAATGAATCTGATGAATCTGGTAAGCATTTATTATAAGTTAATTCTATCATTTTTTCATTAGCTTCTAAGTTATTTTTTTTTAGAATAGAAATTACTTTTTCTATGAAGTCTTTATCTGATAAATTACCACTTTCATCTAATTTAACACCATCATATCGTGCGAAACTATCGTCAGCTCCACCTTTTATTTTTTTTGTTTTATTTTTATCGGATATTTTTTGTTTTTGAGTTCCTTTTAATACTCCTCGTTTTTTCATATTAATAAAACCATAAGGATTTTTTGTAATTGTTAATTTATTACCACTATATTCTACAAAATCATAAGTCTTTAATCCACCCTTATCAAACATAGTTAAAATAGCACTAGTATCTATCTTTTGTGATGTTTGAACATTAATAGGTATAGTCCATGTTTTTATATATCCACGTAAAATATTATATAAAATACCTATTTCATTAGGATAATTGATAATAGGTGTTCCTGATAATAATACAATACGAGAATTATTAGCTTTCATTAGATAATCATATAATATATATGAAATAGAGTTTGGTGACTTAATTTTATTTACAATTCTACTTACAAAATTATGTGCTTCA
>MDTA01098720.1_pt1 | contig 24214 bp, 24 predicted proteins | sample 811151 | NCBI WGS metagenome assembly MDTA01 (sample SAMN05326648, study PRJNA326480) | marine metagenome | isolation source: seawater | place: Indian Ocean: South | collected 2010
CCTTCCCTGGACCAAAATCGAAATGGACCAAGATTATGATTGAGCGTGCTAGAGCGATGGGGATTCCCGCGATAGAGATTCCGATTCCTGAGTATTAGCATCAATATACGTCACGTAAGTAGCGCTTTTGCTCTTTCATCATTACCTTCTCGATGAAATGTGTCGCATCTTCATTCGACATTCCGCCATGCTCGATTGCAATTTCGATTAAAGCGCGATGAACGTCTTTTGCCATGTATTGTTTGTCGCCACAAATGTAGAAGTAAGCACCTCTCTCAAACCATTCCCAAACTTCTGCTCCGTGTTCTTTAAGCCTGTGTTGTACGTAGATTTTCTCCTCTTGGTCACGAGACCAGGCGGTTGTGAATTTGTACAAATGACCTTCATCAAGCCAACTTTCAATTGTATCTTTGTAGTAAAATTCTGTCTTTGATGATTGGTCACCGAAGAATAGCCAATTTTTACCTTCACCGCCATCATGTACTCTTTGCTCCATAAAGGCGCGGAAAGGTGCGATACCAGTGCCGGGACCAACCATGATTATGTCTGTAGACGTGTCTTCGGGAAGCACGAATGACTTGGTAGGTGACATGAAAACACCAACATCTGTCTTGTCAACTTCAACCTCATCTGCCATGTATATTGTGCAAAGACCTCCTCGGTCCCTACCATGGTGTGAATATCTGACAATTCCTACGGTTAGTTCCACATACCCTGGGTGGGCGTCATGACTACTAGCGATAGAGTATAATCTGGGTTTCAGTTTGTCTAGTAAATCTATGAATTCCTCCGGAGTGTAATTCACGGAGAAATCATTGAAAACGTCTACGTAATCTCTCGACCAAATGTAGTCCTCCAAAGCATCTGCGTCATTGGCTAAATTCTCCGCCCTTTCCAAAGGATCATCTCCCGGAATGGAGGGTAAAAGTTCAGCCTGCATTACCGAATCTCCTCCGGATAGAATGGAGCCATTACTTGAAACTGATTCTCGGAATCTTTCGACCAAGCTTACCTTTATTCTAAGACCGTTTGAACTAACCTTATCCTTCAGTGATTTTACGAATTTTTTGTTCACTCTGTGTATTTCGTAATCCTTCTTCAGGGCTTCCCAAAGCGTTCTTTCACCTGCATGTGTATGAACTATGTGATCTTGAGCCCACCCTGCTTTCTCAATCAATAAGTCAACGGTCAATGGTGGGTTTTCAGGTACAACTCCTAGAGCGTCCCCCACTTTGTAATCCATTCCCGAATCACCTAATGCGAATACAATGTGTCTAGTCTCCTTTCTTGAACCCTCTCCGTTTAGTACGTAGCACTCTGTTATCTTCGTGGGATAGGGGTTCTTCGCACTCCATCCACTTTTTGCTGCTGGCTTTTCTTTTGCCACAGGCTTTTCTTCAACTTCTGGTACTTCAGGTTCGTCTACAGAAACTGTGATTTGTATCGATGCCATTGCTGGAATAACTTTGTCAACCCAAGTTTTCCACTCGGGCTCATAATCGACGTCGCATGTTTGCAAATCGACAACTTTTGTTGCGCCCAATTCCTGGAATTTGTTATCCCAATCAATACCTGCTTGACAATATTCATCATAGGATGTGTCTCCTATCGCACAAACTGAATAGTTTACACCAGAAAGGGAAGGATTTGTGGAGCAGGTCTCGTCCCATAAATCTGCAGCATTATCAGGCATTTCGCCCTCTCCCCAGGTTGATGTTATGATTAGTATTCGCTTGTAACGTGAGAAATCCGCTGCCGGAAATCCATCCATGTCAATGACACTTGGTTGCAAACCGCTCTTTTCTGCAAGTTTCTTTGTAGCGTTCGCCAGATCCTCTGCGTTTCCAGTCTGTGAGCCAAAAAATATTGCTATATTGTTATCGTTGCCAGTAGAAATAATAACACCTCCTGATTAACAGGGATTACCCCTACTTTCATCCACATGCAAGATATAGATGAATGTTAGGTGCGATGGTGTCTTAGAGTGGAGGCGCCTGCACTCTGCAATGGTCGAGGTTGAACTACTCGGAAGTGGCAACGCTTTCCTCCCTTCTGGTAGACATCATTCCTTCCTGATTATCGATAAACACATCATAATCGATTGCCCCCCGACAGCACTTTCTAGCCTTAGACGAGCTCGGATTAGTCCAGCGGATATTGACACTATTCTAATCACTCATGTGCATGGAGATCATGTTTTCGGATTTCCATTCTTCATATTAGAAAGAAAATACATTTCAGATAGAGATGGTTTGAAACCACTCACTGTTGCTGGTTCCCCAATAGTTAAAGAAAGGCTCTCCGAACTATGCAAACTCGCATACCCAGGCTCGCTTGATGACATACTACAAGAGATAATATGGGTTGATACCCCTCAATTACAGGATTGGGACACTGAACGATTTGAAGTGGTCCACCAGCCTGCTGTTGAACCGCATGGTTGGATGTTAACACATTCAGACGGTTGGTCCATGCTTCATTCAGGCGATTCAGGGCCTTGCGAAGAATTGTGGACAAGAATAGGAAGATGCTCATTTGCAGTTGTCGAGATGGGGGTTCCGGAATATGTACAAACTAAGGAACATCATAAGCCAAGTGATATCGAGAAACTGGCTACAAAATTTCCCTCCACACATATTCTTCTCACACACACCTACATCGACTCCGATTATCAAATTCTAACCACCGATATTCCACAATTTCCAAGTAATGTAACCCACGGAGAAGATGGGATGATTTTCACAATTGACAAGAATGGAAACCCAACCGTGGAGTAATTACTTGTTTGGAAATTATTTTTTCCTCTCCTAGCTTGTGCGGTTTGGATGAAATTTCATTTTTCACAAAATTTGACCAATTTTTCCTTATTCCTGATTGTCTCGGCTTGTCCGGCTCAAATGTGAAAATCTTTGATTAATTAGGGTAGATATTATAACTAAATCAGAGAATTTTTGAGACCCTTTTTATACCCTCAATTGATTTGCTAAATCTAGGCAAATCTGGCTCTCGACTACCATCTCTGGGATTAGCCTTATATGGTGGACTCGGACTCCCCGAAGGCATCACGCATGGTGTGAGATGGGTTGGCAACGAAATAAGGGAAAAAATGGAGGCGGTACTTTTTGACGAGAAATATTTTCGATGGTATTCTAAACCAAAAAACCCTATTCGTCGAAAAAGAAGTTCTACGCCATACTTACCAACCAGAAACACTCCCACACCGTGATTTTGAAAGAGATCAATTATCTTTCAATTTGGTAGAAGCACTGAAAGGACACATACCATCAAACATGATTCTCTACGGAGTCACCGGGGCAGGAAAAACCGCTGTGACAAGGTACGTTTGTGATCAACTACAATCCAAGGGTGAATCAATCGGAAGAAGTGTTCACCCTGTACTAGTGAACTGCAGACAAATCGACACCCAATATAGAGTACTTTCTCATTTGGGCAATGCTCTGCTAGAGGACTATGAAAAAGATGACATCCCGTTCACTGGCTGGCCAACCGATAGAGTGTTTTCCGAGGTTGTGAAACGGATGAATCAGAGAGGGGGGGTTTATGTTCTTGTACTGGACGAAATAGACCACTTAGTCAAGAAGGCCGGTGACGACCTCCTGTATAATCTAACGAATCTAAATGCAGAACTAAAGGATGCGCGTGCTTGTGTTATTGGTATATCTAATGACTTGAAATTCACTGATTTCCTTGACCCGAGAGTGAGAAGCAGATTAGGGCAACAGGACATCGTTTTCAACCCCTACAACGCAGAACAATTACAAGACATACTACGGTCAAGAGCGAAGGTCGGTATAAACAGTGATGCAATCGGAGCGGGAGTTATCGAACTTTGTGCGGCATTAGCAGCACAAGAACATGGAGACGCTCGTTGCGCTCTAGACTTACTTCGAGTTTCAACTGAAAAAGCCGAACAAGAGGGCTTGGATGTCGTCGAACAGAATCATGTAAGAATTGCTCAGGCACAAATAGAATCTGACCAAGTTACACCTGTTATTCGCACACTGCCTACACAGCAAAAACTGGTTTTAGCTTCTGTACTTATCAACGAAAATAATGGGATCAGAAATATGCAAACAGGCGAGGTGTACCACATATACAAACAGGCCTGTGCAAAAATTGGTCAACAATTCTTGACATCAAGAAGAATCTCGGGAATTATTTCCAACCTCGATATGCTTGGACTGATTACTGCCAAGACCATTTCTAGGGGGAGATATGGAAGAAGCAAGGAGATAAACTCCTGTATTCCAACCAACATCGACCCATCAGATGTGATGGCAAAGGCTGAACCATCCCTCAATGATGTCTTCGTGGCAAAATATCGCCACCAGACCCGGTTGTGAAAAAAAAAATCTCTTTACGGCCTATGCCAAGACTCATAACCGCGACTTTAGTCGCACGCCCTATGAGCGATGTCGGCGAAAGGTCTGAGAACAACATGCTCGAGATTCTAATCAAGCCATCAACAACTCTAGCGAACTGGTACTTCTGGGTCGGACTACTTGGACTAATGCTCGCTGTGTTGAATATCCTAGGACTCATTCACCCCACATACAGAGTATCTTGGGGAGGTTTGTTCACATTCGAGTACACCAACCAAGCATTCGGCGCTAAAGATGATGCAGCCGCACTGGTAACAAGTGATCTAATATTCATTGCACTAGCAGGCGGTGTTACATTCCTTGGAGCACGTTCGCTAATTGGTGACGGCACGCCTGCAGAGTGGCTTAATTCACTAGCCACAAGCAAGTGGTACAACGACTTATTTGATTTCGAAGCAGGTTGGAACCTTGTTCTAGGAACATGGCTTATGGTCGCTAGTATGGTTTTCTACTTCTATTGGGGTATCATGTATCTGGGCTGGATAGACCCTGGAGTATATTCGATTTCTATTTCCTTGATGGGATTGGGTCTAGTCCTCCGGATGTTTGCATCCATTGACAGCGACGAATAATCAATGGCCGTTTCTCCGAAAAATAGCGTCCAAGTAACCTAACATGATTCCTTGCCATAGTGCTGCGGACCAAGACAGCAAGACAAGGTTGCAAAATATACTGCTCTTGGGCAAATCGCTTCTCAAAAATGAGACTATCCAAAAAATTGGCAATATCAATATTAGCATAATTTCCTTGGTTAGTGCTTCGTATACTGATTCAAAATTAATAGCGTCCTTTGATAGCAAATTATTCGCATAGAGTAATACACCAAATACTGCTAAGGATAGTAACGGTATCATCCACAGTACAATCCACGATGAACCAATAAAATCGTAACTCACTCTTTTGTACCGACGATGAATTCTTACATGGGCTCTAGCATCCCTCTTACGCTTGTTCAGAAATCTTCTGAGACCTGTTTCTGGGACGTGATTAACAACTGCGTCTGGAGTGTAGACAATGGTGCCACCTGCTTGGACTAATTTCAATGACACTTCCATATCTTCTGCATGGTACCAATTTGGGTCAAATCCACCGATTGATAACAAGCCCTCACGAGTAAACATAGAGCAGGGTCCGTTTGCTAGACTTGTCCGTCTTGGCCTAGACCGATATTTTGATTCGATTTCAATTGCTCGTATCCGAGAGATAACATCATCCGAACGACCGAATATTGTTCTTCCAGTAACAGCGACTACGTCTTCACCGTCCCTAGACTTAGAGGATTCCAACATTCTTTGAATCCAATCAGCTTCTGGCCTAACATCAATATCAGTTATTGCGAACCACTCCCCCTTAGAAATCTCTAGAGCGGCCATCCTACCTGCAGACAGACCTAGTTTTTCTTGAGAAATCGTGACTACTTTTTCATGCTTAGACCATTCTTCTAGTTTGGACTTGCTTCCGTCAGTTGAGCCATCGTCGACTAATATTACCTCGATTGAATCATGTGTCTGTTTTACTAATGAATCCATACAACCGTCAATCCAATCAACACCATCTCTAACACAAACCGCTATCGAAACCAAGGTCAATCTCTCACCTCGAATTTCGAGAGTAATTCTCGGCATTGTTGTTTACACTCTAGAGTAGTGACACGCAAAACCACCCCGGTATTTGGCTGTCCATATACAACATTGGTACCCAAAGGAGCCAGCAGATGTATGACGATTGGTGCTAGGTCTTCTTCTCCTTCAACCTCTATGCAGGTTGATTGGTCACTACGGAGTGCTAGTGAAACAGCCTCAAACATTGATGGTGTGATTTGGCCAGGTGGATTTTCCGCTTTCAATAATAACTCGAATTTTGACGACTCCACCTTTTTTTCTAATTCAATTCTCTTCGTCATCCCGTCGATTACAGCGATATCTGCAACTAATCCCATATCCAGTAAAGTAGCTACGCAAACGTCACCAACTGCTACTATGCTACCCGGAGCTATGTTTTCCATAGCAGATGACATCGCTACTTCTGGAGATTCTTCTGGGCCAGTAAATAATTCCCCGTTTGGCTTTTTCAATTCCTCATCTAGACCAAAATGGAAATGATGAGTCTGATTTTTTTGAGATTCTTGGACCCATAATTTGCCTTCACAATCGATTATGCCTGCTCGTATTCTCGAACTTGATATGATGCCGCCAATTTGATCAAGGCTATGCTGGACTTCGATTATTTCTAAAGGCAATAGCCCGTTTTTTAGTCTCAATTCATTGATGTCTTGACAATTCCCGAGAGTTTCAGGAGTGCAAATTATTCCATCACAATCGGTGCGAGTCGGTGCTGGGCCAAAATTGTCCTCTAGCTCGTGGGTCGTGATTCTTTCATCTGCCCAACACAATATCGCTTCTCGTCTATCTTCAAAAGGTTGCAAGATGGGCGACTTTGCCGCAGACATTGCATCATTAGTAATCCAAACTTCAACGTGTTCGGCTGCTTCTAAAGCCGCTTCCAATAATGATTTGTGTCCGTTATGAAATCTGTCGAACGTTCCACCAACCAAGCAGCGTTTCAACTTCGACATAAGCACGACTGAGTTTGGAAGGCTATTCAACAAATCGCAAGAAAGGTGTGCCCCGACCCGTAACAGCCCCTGTCATTGTCTCCTCGGGAGCTTGACCCAGGGTCAGGGCGTCTGTGCAATCAGTTGGTTGTCTCACTCTCATTCTCTCGTCCAGCGAGGACCCATTACCGACCACATAGTCCATCGGTTTGCATCAGAGGTCATTCCCGAGGGTCACCCTGGTCTTCGTCGATGGCACGTGACCGCAATCATTGGTATCACAGTTCATCGGGCAGCACGCCCTCCGTGCGATGTTGCATGTGCGGTCAGGTGCAGAGGAAAGGTTCATCCTTGTTGAAATCGTCGGTGGAGTTCAATATGAATCTCCATGTCATAGGTTGTTTCTAGTGGGACCAGAGGTACCTTCTCTTTGAATAACCAACCTGCAAATGGGTGTGAGCGAGATATCGGAGGATTTACACCTTGCTCTGCTGCAGTGAGACCTTCCAATGAATCTAGAAGGTAATTTTTACCAATTCCATCCGGCATGTGATGAACTAATGCTAAGTCATCAGCTTTAATTTCTTGACTGCTAAGAATGACCGGCCACGGTAACTCGAGCATAGATAAAGCAGATCTGCCCATTGTTGAAGACAGGCATGTTGTAAGCCAAGAATGCGCTTTATCTTTCCAAATTGAGAAATGAACGTCCTCCATTATTGCTAGCATCTTATCTCTATCAACAACAGAATCCTGCAATAACATCTTGTGTTGTTTGCATGCATTTACTAATTTTCCAATCTCAGGTTCATGCCAATTTTTCCTCAGTACATCGCTAGCCCTTAGCGGTGCTTGTAACCACAGATCTATGACATCTGGAATTTCTTCAAACCACTCCCTGCTCAATAGAATTGCTGTTGCTACCGACGGCTTGGTCGGATTTCTTGATAGATTTGATAAAGGAATGCGTCTTAATCTATCTACAAGAATCGACAAAGCCGTATCCTCGTTCATTGCAAGTTCGGCTAAATCCTCGTCATCAAATTTTGTCAAGTCTGCCAAATTTGACCATGCTGTATCCAATTTACCGCCTATTCTTCTCCATCTCGATGAGTGATTTTGTGGGGTTGTAGCAATCCAAGATGCCAGTGGATATTCTGATTCGTGTCTATCGGCCCAAGCGTCATCGCCATGACTTAGTTGTATTGCCAGCCATAATGCCTCAGTTTCGTTATCGGCATTTTTTACAATCCTGGAATTTCCACGAATTAAGTCTTCAGGACAAATCGGTGCCTGCCAACCGATTGGCATTTTGATGTCTTGACTTATTGTAATCGGGATTTTCATTCTTCCCTGCATTTCTAAATCATACTTGCCAACAGTACCGGTGGCGGTCAGCCTAAATGGTAGGTCAAGGTCCATTGAATCACTAATTACCAGCCTGCACCTATTGTTTACAGCAAGACGGTCAAGAACCGGGACGTGTTTCCACCTCCAATCTAAAATTATGGGGGCCTTTGAGAGCTCAAGGACGGCCAATAGTGTAGCCTCTCCGCCTCTTTGCGAAATATTTCGTGTGTCGATAATTGTGCCGAAATCCTCACACCAACCCCTTCCAGGAAAATCAGATAACACCTTCCGAGTCATCGAATTACTAGAGTTTGATTTTATGTCATTTACCAGGCGTTCATATCTATCTTTAATCGCAAAATCTGACAACCTTGGATGGACTAATCTGAGCCAAAATCGCAAAATATCGAAAGGCAGATGTTGCGGTGGGTGGCCTAATAATTCTCCATCAACAACAGAAATACACTTTTCAGCCATGTTACTTGCAACGACTGATCTGTCTATTCTTCTGCCCAATATTGCATGTATTCCTCCTTGAGGCTTCACCACTGGGCCAGTGTTTCCTGCCCTGCCAACCTGAGATTCTCCATCACGAAGAACCTGTGGGAGTTCCGGCCAAAACCCAGACGGCAATGAAGTGAACCAACTACCAACACCCACTGGCCATGGGATTGTGTCATCTAACAATCTTGCCCGTACTAAACCAATTATCTTCGGCCTCTCCATCCACGCTGTCAAGGTCATCGGGCTTGACCGCTCAGGAGGGTTAGCTCTTCTCATAGATTCAATGTCCCACCAAACAGGTCCGTCTCCTCTTTGCACAGCCCAGCGCCAAGATTCAGCCTCCCCTGTGTTTCCATTGGAACTTATCAATACTCCACTTTCTTCATCCATAGGCCTTTCAGGCAACCCTAACAATGGGCCTGATGGTTGTGAGACGTAACCAAGTAACATCAGAGAGCCCTCTCTTGACAACACAATACCTGCCGCCCCTGGTGGTGGTGGCCACTGAACTAAATCGGTTAACCTCGCTATCCCATCGGCTTCCAATCTTGATAACCCTTGAGATGAAAGCCGGTATCTTGACCCACGTAAATTTACATCATCCCTAACGACGTCCCCCGATTCTCGCAATTTTTTCAAGGCTGCCGAGGCGTGGGGAACCCTTATTGAAAGAGCTCGAGCAACCTCTGTGACTGTGCCTCCTCCATCGGCCAACCAATCGAGAACTCTTCTTTGGTGAGTCGAACGTATTCGGTTACTGCGTTGCATTGTCACCAAATCTCTCCAATAAAGCATAACATATCAATATTTTTACTTACTAACATTATTTTTGTTACATTTAGTTACACATTTCCACTGGAGATTGTATTTATTAAATCCAGTTTAACAATAAAACCGCATTTACGTAACAAAATCATGGTAGTTAATGTAACTTCAAGCACTTTGATGGCAGAACGGTTATATGGGCTGCTTCGCTCCTCCTGCATAACGGCCCCCCTACACATAGGAAATGGCCGGATGACAAGGAGGAGAATGCAGATGAAAACAGTAAGAATACGGGAGAAAATAAAGAAGTTCCTGGGCGATCGCCCGCGCAACACAGCTGAGATTTTAGAACACATCAACAGCACCATGCGTCACGGAACTACTAGTCAACAGCTTGGAAATGTTCTATCCAAGGATAAGGACATCGTCAAAGTAGGATACATCAAGCGCTCAGGCATTCTTTCTGGAGGATACGACATTTGCGAGTGGGCAACAAGAACATGGGTTTCCGATAATTGCCCTGGATGGGAAGAAGGACAGCCACTAATCATTGACTCTGAAGGCAACGTACAGACAAACGACCTAATCCGAAGAAGTTGAAATAATGATGAGTTACATTAGAAGCCTTACTGACGCAGACATCTGTATGTTTTGCGGCGGGTTGGTAGTAGGCAGCATTTGCACTCACTGTGGCATGGTTCAATAAATCACATGGCCTAAGTTACAGAAACTCCTCTAGGATGTTTTCTGCTACCATATAAGAATGAATTCTTATTATTCACCATTGTATATCGATAATGCTTCTTCGAGATTTGCACCATCGCAAATCACAGCTTTGCATGCAGCAGTCATCCTGACCGCTTCATCGGTTGTCTTCTGATGAATATTCCTTCCAGTTGCAGCTCCACGGCAGCCAGATATTTGCATTTGATCCACAAGTCTTCCAAGGAATTCACGTGGAGGAAGAGAACCACCACCTGAACAGATAATTCCACATCGTCCGGCTGCTTCTGCAGCAATACCAAGACTTTCTGGCTGTGTCATTCCGTCAAATGCTCTTGGGTAGTTTACCTTCGCAAAATCTGCACCTATACATGCAGCGACACCTGCCGCACCAGAAATTAACTGAGGGTCCTTTTCATCCGCAACTGCCTGTCCCCTTGGATACATCCAAACAACTGCAATCATACCTAATTCGTGCGCTTGTCGTATGAATGTAGCAGCCTCCGTTAACATTTCATGTTCGTATTCAGACCCGATATATACTGTGTAACCGATTCCAACAACATTGATTCCGTTGTGTAACAAAGACGAGACATCATCGATATCCCACATTGCTTGTGAAATTGGGTCTCTTTGCGCAGTTTTTACCATGTGTGATTTTGAATTCAATTTAACTAAATATGGAACGTCTGGATATTCTCTTGCGTACTGTGCAATCAAGCCCAACTGGCCGGCAAGTACACCTATTGTTCCCTGCTGATGGGCTTTTGCGCCAATTTCGAAAAGGTGGCCAGGATCGTTGGAGGACAGAGGTATTGTCTTGCCTCCATCGTAGAAGTCATCATTCAGGTGTTCAATTTTTTGATCACAGGCAAACAGATTCATCTTTCCAGTCCCACATGTGGCTGCATCCATGTTATCGATAAATGTCTCAATTAATTCATCTGGAACGTCGGCAGGAACAGGGTACTTGGTCGCCATTGCAAAGCCTAGTTCCTTTCAGGACTTCAAGACATCGTTCACAAAATTTCAGAAATTGATTAATTTAGTTAGAATCTAATTTTTTCTTTTCAACTATTCTTTCGCTAAGAATTGTGACAGGGTTACATGGAAAATGATTCATGAATCACTCCATGGCACAGTTGCTAACGAATTTTTGGCTTGTTAAACTTACTTTCCTTCGAACGATGGGACTCTTTTGTCGACGTATGCTGCGATACCTTCCTTAGCATCGCTGCTACCGAATAGAGCAGCCTGAAGTTCACGCTCAAGGGCCAAGTGATACTCGAATGGAATTTCTGGTCCAGTCTGGCAAGAACGCTTGATGTTTCCAACAGCCTTTGTTGCCTTGTTTGGTAGAGTAAATTGGCTAGCCCAATCTAGAACATCACGGCGGAAATCGTCTGCATCTCCTTCCCACAAATGATTGATTAGGTTACAATCAAGAGCATCTTCGAAAGACATCAATTCACCAGTGACCATCATTTCAAGTGCTTTGGCCTTTCCAATTAGACGCGTTAAGCGAGCTGTTCCACCAGTTCCAGCGAGAACACCTAAGTTGATCTCTGGAAGGCCAACCTTGCCAGCGTTCTTGCGTGCGATTCTGATATCTGCAGCCATAGCGATTTCAAGACCGCCACCAACAGCGTGGCCGTTCATTGCACATATGACTAGTTTTGTTGTCTGTTCGAATCGGGACAAAGTCTCGTTAGCGTGAAGACAGAAGTTGTATTTGAAGCCTGGTGAAACACTGTTTAGCATCTGAATTGAGGCTCCAGCGGAGAAGAATTTGGAGCCATGACCGGTGATGACAATCACAGTGACATCATCATCGAAACGTGCCTTGATGATAGCTGTGTCAATATCTCTCATCATTTCGTGAGTGTAGGTGTTTGGACCCATAGCTTCTCCTTCGATGGGGGCGCCAGCAGAGTCGGATGCTAATTCAATAACTGCGATACCATTGTCTGTGGTTCCGTAGTTGACTAAACGGTTTGGCATAGGTTCTAACTTGAGTCCATATAAGTCGCTCATGTGTTAGTCCAAAAGGGTCCGCTTAATGAGTCAATCGCTGCTCTCGCTGAAAGATGTATTACCACCAGCACGACGGATTTTATCCCATCGCTCTCCGACATTTTTTGCGGCTTCTGACTGCTCCCATACGTCTCTCTTCTTCGCTTTTCTGAAGGGCAATCGCCTAACTCCTCGGCCCATTGCTTTGGAATCGGATTTTAGCATAAATGGGTTTACCAGGGTGTAGAGCAATGATTTGTACCACTTCGGGCGGAATAATTTACCAATCCAAACAAGTCCATCTCCCCTTTTCTTTTGGTCCTTCATCCAAGCCTTGCACATATATTTGAAGGTGCGATCGCCTACTCTATTCATCAAAAACCGGTTCGCTACTGATGTTTTCACATAAGGCATAAGTTGTTTCTTTACCTCAGTCTCATAGTCGCATTTGCCCAAAATATCCTGAGCGGCTAAGTATCCAGACCAAACAGCCATTCTCATTCCAAAGCCCCACATGAAATCCTGTAATCCACCCGATTCGCCAACATAGTAGCGACCATCTTGGAAATAATTTTTGTTTATCGTAAAGTCTCCTTTGCCCCCAACCCTCTTGATTGGCTGCATATCAATTTCAGGGTAATTTTTCTGATACCAAGCAATCGTTTCATTGAGAAATCTGTCTGTTTTCCTTTGTTTTCTCCACAGACATGTACAAATTAGGCCAACTCCGTCGATTATAATTAGGTATGAATACGAACCTGGTGCTAATTTATCATTCATTTGAAATGCTATGTGATTAGGGTGCTTAGTTGTGAAAATTTCACCATAGGCAACGGCACTGGTTCCTTTGGGCCCACAGGCAATAATCTGGCAGTCTTTTTCCTTCACACGGCTTTTGTAGTGAAGTTTTGCACCCGCTGCAAGTGCCATACGCTTGAAGCCCTGGTCTATTGTATGTTCAGATGTACCTCTTTCCACGATTCTGTATGCAACCTTGGGCGAGTAGGTTTTGGTTATTTCATCATCAGGATGAATCAAATCTACTTCACTAAACTCCGTAGCTTTGAATTCACCAGGGTCATATCCCCAACTCACTAATTGATCGAAAAAATCTGCATCCATCGACCAATTTTCAAGAGCCTGAAAATCACCATCAAAGCGTTGACCTGAATCCTCTCTTATGTCATGCACATGAACTTCAACACCTGCTTTTGCCAATGTCGTTGCTGCTGCGAGACCTGACAGACCGGCGCCCATTATGTGAATAGGTCCGGCCTGTGCCATGATACCCCATGTGTAAGGATGGTTTCAAAGATGCGGCACTCTTGGACTTGTCATGCAGGGGGATATTTTCGTACAAGAAGCCCCTGAGGAACTCGATGTGGACCGGCTAAAAGACCATCTTAACACAGAAGGGTGCGGTGCAGTCGTTTCATTTGTCGGCCTTACAAGGGGCATAGATAATGATGAAGAAGTGCTTAGATTGGAATTCGACGCTTGGCAAGACCAACTATCAGGAACATTAAGAGTCTTAGCCGAGCAAGCGATAGCTAAATTTGGGTTAAAATCTGTAGCTATGTCACACAGAACTGGAGCTGTCGGACCAGGAGAGAACATCGTTGCTATTCATGTTGCGAGCCCCCACAGAAAAGAGGCCTTCGAAGGATGCTCGTGGCTTATTGATGAACTAAAAAATCAAGCTCCACTATGGAAAAAGGAAGTAAAACCAAGCGGAGCTACATGGAAAGCAGGTTTGGGGTGATAAAATGAAAAAAAGTATCCAAGGAGTTGTTGACATAGGCGCTAAACCTATTTTGGAAAGGAGGGCCATTGCAACTGGTATGGTCCACCTATCTGTCGAATCTAAGAGTTCTATCCTAGACAAAAAAGTGGGGAAGGGAGATGTTATCGAAGCTAGCACGATTGCAGCAATTCAGGCTGTAAAGGAAACACCCCGAATAATCCCCCATTGCCACCCTATACCTCTCGAAGGTTGCAGAGTCGATTGGCAATGGGAGGGAAATGCGCTCAGATGTACAGTTGAGGTTACTGCTCATTATAAAACCGGAATAGAAATGGAAGCTTTGACAGGTGTCACGGCAGGCTTGCTGTGCGCCCTTGACATGGTGAAATCAACAGAGAAGGATTCCAATGGACAATATCCTGAAACTAAGATCACTGACATTATTATTGTAGAAAAACACAAATCAGATTAAGCGCTTTGTTGATGGAGGGGTTTGTTATCGTGGTAAACATGCAGAGGACGGCTGACTTAGCTCATCATTTCTTAGAAGCAGTCGACCAAGCGGCTATCGCAAGTGCAGCATGGCGAGGATTGGGGGATAAAAATGCAGCAGATGCTGCTGCAGTTGAAGCAATGAGGAAAACATTCGATAAAGTTCCATTTGATGGCAGGGTAGCAATTGGAGAAGGCGAAAGAGACGATGCTCCCATGCTTTTCATCGGTGAAGAACTTGGAAATCAGGTCGGAATTGAAGGAGCGTTACAGATTGATATCGCTGTGGACCCGTTAGAATGTACAAATAATTGTGCAGATAATACCCCAAATTCAATCGCTGTACTCGCCGCAGCACCAAGAGGGACCTTGCTCCATGCTCCTGATTGTTACATGGATAAAATTGCAGCAGGACCTGAATTGGCAGGGCACGTCAATCTTGACGCAGGAGTAGCATATAACCTAGAACAGGCTGCTGATGTGTTGGATAAACCAATTTCTGATGTCAGAATTGTTGCACTGGACAGAGAAAGGCATGCATCACTGTTCAAAGAGGTGAAGGAGGCTGGGGCACAGTTACATCTCATGGGTGATGGAGATGTATCTGCAGCGATATGGGCTGCCCGCCCAGATGGACCTTATGATATGCTTCTCGGAATCGGAGCAGCACCAGAGGGGGTAATTACTGCTGCCGCAATATTGGGAATAGGTGGTATTTTTGAGGGAAGGTTAGTTTTCCGTTCAGAGGAAGAAGAGAGAAGAGCCGGTGGAATGGTGGACGACGACCTAACTCGCCTTTGGGATGCTTCAGATCTTTGCCGCTCTGATGATGCGATTTTCGCAGCATCCGGAGTTTGTGATGGCTATCTGCCGGGTGTAATTGTTGGAGAAAATTCTGTTCAAACTTTTGCGGAGCTAATAGACGTTCAAACCGGCCAAGTAACACGTCATGACCGGATTCACACACTGTGATAATATGGTAAACCAATTACGCATAGAAGTTAGACTACCAGAAGGCCATTGGTCTGGCGATGTATCAAGGGAGCGCCCTGAGGCAGTTCTTCGTATCGAAGAGACTATGCCGTTAGGAAGAGGAAGAGGTGCTGCAAAAATTTCATCATCTTATGAGATAATAAATGAACTCAATTCACACCCAGGGATAGACGATGTTAGAGACCTTGGAGGTAATCGATACGTGGTTGATATCGCTCCCAAGGGAGGTGGTTACATCAAAGAGATTCGTTTGGCTGGAGTGATACCAAGATCTCCTTTCGAAGTCAGAGACGGATGGGTTGATTGGACAATAGAATGCTCATCGGAGAAAAGCAGAGAGCTGGTCAAATTGTTAAGAGAGAGTGACATTCCATACCGAGTTGTCTCGACAAGAACAAAAGGAGCAAGAATACTAACACCTAAGCAGAGATTAATCTTCGATTCAGCTCTTAATGAAGGATACTGGGAAACGCCAAGAAGAATAACTCTGAGTGGCCTTGCAGTTTCGGTAGGATTGAGTAAGTCGACTCTTTCTGTACACCTCCATAAAATCGAGGGAATAGTGTTGAACATGTTTGCTGAGGACATACGGCGTAATTCGCCGTAACAATAATTATACGAACATGTTCGCAAATATCTGAATAGTAAGAGGTTTCTGCCCAAACCATGGCAGAGTTACCTAAAACATGGGAAGACTGGGTCGCTAATTTTAGCGAATGGCAAGATAGAGTTGGATTTAATAGAGAATGGTTGGGTGATTTTGACCTCTCAATCCTTTTTGACTGGGACCGTGCAGGAGATACAATCGAATTCGGCGATTATGCTGGCAGAGCAAAGTGGGAAAGAGCACTTCAAGTTCCACACCAGAACATTCGTGATGCACTGATATCCATGATTACTGTCCAAGGTGACACCGAATTCGCATCGGTAGAGCAACAAAGGCATCTGCTCGCAACCGCTCCGACTGACTTTGACCGCTATTCGGCTGCAAGAATCATGGCTGAAGAACAAAGACATGGGTGGCAAATGGCCTACTTATTGATGACCTATTTCGGCCAGCAAGGACGCCGTGAAGCACAGAAATTACTAGAAAGAAATGCTCAGGAGGGCGACAGACTGCTTGGTGCCTTCAATAGACCAATGACTCACTGGCTGGACTTTTTCTGCTATACAATGTTCGTAGACAGAGATGGTAAATTCCAATTAGGAATGTTGTCTACCTCAGCATTCCGTCCTCTAGCAGCATCGATGGGGCCCATGCTCAAAGAAGAAGCATTCCACCTCGGTACTGGATCTAGTGGCTTGAGAAGGATTATCAAAGCAGGCGTAATTCCTCTGGACATGCTTCAGCGTTACATCAACAAATGGGTTGCTACAGCTCACGACCTGTTTGGGACTGATTCCTCCACATCCGCTCACTGGGCGTATGTATGGGGTGTAAAAGGTCGATGGGACGAGAGAAAGAAACTAGGCAAAGGAGTAGAGGTAGACAAGCAGGTCCTAAACGAAGAAAGTCGCGGCCACTACCATGCTGAAATAGCCAAAGAGGTTGCGAAATTCAATAGTCTAATTCCTGACGATGTAGACTTCACAATGACAATACCTCACGAAAATTTCCACAGAGATATCGGAGCATTCGGAGGAAAGAACTGTTATACAGACGGTAGGATGTTCGAAGGAACTGATGAAGAGTACCAAGAATATCTGCTAACAGTTCTTCCGACCGCAGAGGATGAAGAAGCACTCGTAGAATTGATGAAAGAACAGTGGATTGAGGACAAACCTATGTCCGCTGGTCAAATCGCCAGTGGTATCGGCGCTTCTGCATGAGGTGAGGTATTATGCTCCCAGTATCCCTTTACGGGGCTAATGGAACCGAGGTAGACAATTTCTTTTCGGTTCTCCCTAGCCTTGTTGAAAATGCGTATGATGACAGACCATATCAAGAGACTCTATTTGCAATCACAGGTAGCGATGCAATCGAACATATCGTAAAAGCCGATGATTGGGATAACCAAACCCCGTTTGTTTGGCCAGAGGATCTGCAGATGGAAGTTGGAATGGCAATTCAAACGATCAAATATCCGGACGTTGGGCTTCTAGAGCACTTACTCACACTTGAGAATGTGGACTGCAGAAGACTTTCAATTTGGATGCACTTCGAAACAAATGTCTACCCTATTTACACTAAAGAAGCGTGTGAAGGACTGAATAAACTCGGTTTACCAACCCCCTATTTACCAAATGATATCGCGTCCTATGGACTGTACGTTCAAAGAATAGAGGGTCTAAAACTACACGCACCGGCTGAGGGAATGCCAGAAATTGGGCTGCCAAGAGCTCGAATTCTGCAACTCGGCTTGGAGCGATTTGAATGAAAAACTCTGCAACACACGCAAAACTGCTTGTTGTTGCAATGGTCTGGGGCCTAGGATGGGTCGCTGGAAGAGTAGTATCAAATGAAGAAACTGGAATCCCTCCATTCGCTGCCGGGTGGGCGAGATACGTACTCGCTGTGCTCTGTTTTTTGATTTTCCTTAGGATTACAAATCAATGGATGCTACCGAATAGAAGCCAATGGAAATTCATCTTTCTCATAGGCTTCCTATCGACATTTTTGTATCAGGCATTCTTCATGTATGGAATGAGATTTACAGCTGCTGGCGATGCATCTCTCATGATAACCTTCAATCCTCTTTTTACTGCACTTTTGGCTGTTCCTTTCTTGGGTGAGCGTTTTGACAAAAGGCTCGCTTTTGGTCTGTTTCTAGCAATGTCCGGAGTTGGAATTCTGGCGGTTTATTCACCTAACGAAAACATTCCTATCGACAGGAGACTCCTTGGTGACACTTTGATCGCGCTTTCAGCGTTATCTTGGGCGTGCAACACTATTTTGATGAAAAAAGCAATGACTGGGAATAATGCCATGTCCCCTTTACACCTCACGGTTTGGTCGAGCGTAGCGGGCTTATTGATACAAACACCAGCGACTATTTGGGAATACAGCAAAGTGGGCCTACCAACAAACGCTAGTTCAGATGCCTGGCTATGGCTGATTTTCCTATCCCTATTCTCGACGGTTTTGAGTTATGTATGGTTCGCAGACGGAGTAAAGAAAATCGGTGCCGGAAAATCTGCATTTTACGTATACTTAGTACCCATCTTTGGAATTCTTAGTGGAGTTATTTTACTTGATGAAAAGTTCGGATTTTCTCTAATTGCATCTTTCGCTCTGATAGTGGGTGGGGTATACTTGGTTCAATCAAAGGAACCGTCATCAACCTAGGTTGCATCGGCTCGGGATATGGGGATCAGTACTGTCGCTGTTATTGGCGCTGGAACGATGGGTGCAGGCATAGCTCAAGTTTGTGCTCAGGCTGGATGGCACACAAATCTGTATGATGCTTTTCCCGAGGGCCTTGAACGTGGTATGAAGGCAATAGATTCGTTCTGGGACAAAGGTATTGCAAGGGGAAAAACTACCCCCGAACAAAAATCAAGTTGGGCTTCAAACCTTTATGCAATTCCAAATATTGAAGATGCTGTAAAAGATGCTGACTTAGTAATTGAGGCGGTACCAGAAATCCCAGAATTAAAGCACAAGATTTTCGCAGATCTTGGTAGAATGACCAAGCAAGATTGTATCCTAGGTACAAACACTTCCTCCCTTTCAATTGCAGACATCGCTGCTGCGTCTGGTAGACCTAGCAATGTGATTGGAATGCATTTCTTCAATCCGGTTCCAATTATGAAGCTACTAGAATTAATCAAACATGATTCATGTTCTGAATCCACAATTGAGGCTGCAACTGCGGCCGGAGAGACGATGGGCAAAACGTGTATATTGGTAAAAGACGTTCCCGGATTTGCCACCTCAAGGCTCGGTGTTGTTCTTGGGAATGAAGCTATTCGGATGCTCGCAGACGGAGTAGCCAGCGCAAAAGATATTGACACCGCGATGGTCCTTGGATACAAACATCCAATGGGCCCTCTTGCACTAACAGACTTGGTTGGACTAGATGTGAGAAGAGACATTCTCCTTAATCTAAAACAGTCATTCGACGATGATGCTTACACTCCTCATCCTCTTCTAGAGAAATTTATCGCTCATGGACGCCTAGGCAAAAAGTCTGGTAAAGGGATATACGACTGGACTTCAGGTAGTCCAGAGGAGACTGATTTACCGTAATCAAATCGGTCTTACTTGCGTGAGTTTAGTAGATTTGCTAATCCGAGAAATCATTATCATCAATGTAGAAGATTATCAGGTGCTTTACGTCACCGGAATAATGCCTCAATTGTCTTTTCAGTTCTCTGATGGACCCTTCGCCATGCACGATGGTAGCAACAACAGGGCCTTTGGCTAATTCCAAAATCTTCATTGTCAAATCAGATGTTGATTCTTTCCCAGACCATACTAAATTGCTTATTAGTGGCTTTTTCCATTTTGGTTGCAAATTAACAGCCTTATCCTGTAACCAACACCACTTTGAGAGACAATCCCTCATCAATCTAGCCCTCAGAACTAGACTCGACTGCTCAACATAAAGCCAATCTAGATGATCTCTTATATCCCCCTGAATTAATGAGACCTTGATACCAAAGTTGTACTTTCTTTCCTTCCTTGGTATTGGCCTCAACACCTGTGGGTTATCAATTAAGGATTGAATCCAGTCGTTATACTCCCTGAATGACCATGAATTACTATACGGGCAGGGCAAATATGGTTCTCCATTTTCAGGCCAATCTAAGTAATCCATGTATCTCTCTAACCAAGAATCCTTGTCGGGGTGCCCTGGCCATCTCGCTGGAAGTCTACTCCTAGTTTTGATTAACTCGCTTGGCTTTAACCTCCTTTCGTGTATAAGCGATGCAAGAAAATCATCAACATCCACCTCTCCATCGTTCAGATTTTTTATTCTGAATATTTCTGCTTCAATCTCTCTGACTCCATCTAAATCAACGAATGGAATGGGCCATTCGCCTCTTCCTATGTGTTCGACACAAACACTTCTCTTTGTGTTTAGTATAATCTGGGAATATGTAAACCATTCAGGGATAGAATCCGCATGCTTTCTATCTAGAATAATCAGGCCCCCATCTCTTACATTGGCGGCTAATTTTGGAATGATATCCGAGTAACTGTTCCTTTTTCTATCTTCGATGAAAGGTTCTAACCAATCCAAATAGAGTATATCTACCAAGGGTAGGTCTATAATACCCAATCTAGCATCTTTTTGCCTCATAACCAGCATGTTTTGGTAACCTAATTCAGGGTGTCTGTAAGCTCTACCACCAATGAGCGGATTTGCAATTCTAGCAAAGTATTCCATTCTCAAACTATTTTCAATAAACGGTAAATCATCGGGATATCTTGGCCCCAATTCATCACAAAATAGGACAAACGGTTGGTCGTTTTCAACCATAATTGACCATGAATTGATGTAATTCATATCGGCGGCTGGATGATATACAATCAGCGGCCTGTCGTTCACTTCTGGGAACGGGACTGTGGAGAACAATTCTCCATTTTTCCACATCATTTGATCACCTACACACACCTAGGGTGACCGACGGGTACAACCCTGAATATTCTCTTAGTCTGTCTTTCTAATCTCGGATACTGCCATACATCACAAACAGAAAACCTACCATGTTTTGCGGTATCATAGATTTCATTCTTGTGCAGTGTTACGATGTGTGCAGTGCACAATTTACCATTGGAATCCGGTTCAGAGGGTGGGTCTGTTGAATAAAAGCATACCAAGAATAAATCATCATACTCAACCAATTCATCAACGTAGTATTGCAATCTTCTCAAATCTTGGTTGCAGTATGCCAGTTGCATTCCGTAGGGCATCAAGGCCTTGGACCAAGAGTGGGGTGATTGAGAGTTAATTATCATCTTAAAATCATCAGGACAAACATCAGCCCCAGTGCTTCTTGCAAGCATTGCAAGAGTTGTCGGGACACATGATGGTCCAATTTGCTTGATATGTTCTAGAGCCAAATCATTGTAAAAAGGCCCCTTTGGCTCATGCTCAGATTCTTCGTCCCACAGTGGAGCACTGGCGTTGGGTTTCCAGTTCGTTATCATCTCCATTCCTCCTTAAACAAATCACAGTAGTTTGGATTTTTTTCAGAGGAGACCTTTACTGTTGCATCTGTGCATTTTGGACAACTGCAATCCGTCTCATTCCATTCAATGTATTCTTCAATCCTGAATTTATTGTACTGGTTCTGAAGCTCCATAAACTCTTTTGCCAGTTTCAAAAAATTCTCAATTTTTATTTCTGTTTCGTTTCTTTTGTTATCATGTTCCATATTTTCACCTCATAAATACATCCAGTCATCTGGTCTTCCATTTGGCCACTTTTCGTTCCATTCTGCATTGGCTTTCCTTCTGTTTAATTCGTGTTGATGCAAAATACTCCATATCTCCAAATCATCTATCATTAAATTGATTAATTTCGTCAGATTTTCTGGAAATGTATCTTCCGTGGGGTAGACAAATGTCGACCAGGCTTCGTATTGTTGTAGTTCTAAATTTTTGATATGATTTGGGAAATCGCAAAAACCAAGACCGTCTTCTGGCGATCTTGTTTCAATTTTCCACGAAGCATGTGAAGCTTCCAAGTAACCAACGTGGGCACCAAGATTACTTTTCCCGGGAGCGCCATTCCTGATACTCCTCAGGGATGGTGAATATTTTTCGATTGTTCCCGGTGGTAGCCATAAAGAAAACTCTGTACTCGCATCAAAAGAAAATTTAGACCCATGTTGGCCAACTACCGTAAATGTATTTTCTTCCAAAATTATAGATTCACTTTCAAACACAAATTGTGCAAATTCTATCCATTTTAATTTGAGGTCAATCTCTTGTGCCTCAGTCAATTTTGATTTTTTATCCCACCTATGAGGTTTGTATCCAAGGGGCAGTAAAATTATGTTATCCATTTCTTCAGGCCACTGATTCCAAGCTTTGCTGACATTAGGATTGTTTTTGTTATGAGATTTTATTGCCATCAAATCAAACTCTAGTGTATCGAGTTCTATACCCCAATCGATTTCCTGCCATCCATCAAAATCCTTGTTCACTCGAAAACCCTCCTATGCATACCGTCCCTATTTGAGTGGCAAACCGAACAAGTAGTGTTCACACAAGGCCATGAGTAATCATTAGCAATTGTGTCAATGAAACCCTCATGTTTCATTTTCTCCCAGAATGGTCTTGTACAATTCCAAGTATTCACCCAAATCGTAGATTCGGGGAATGCACTTCTAATATCAGAAATCATATCTCTTCCAAATCCAGTTCTTCTCTGGTTTGGATTGTAAACAATTACGTTATGTATTTCAACAAAATTGCCATCAATAAAAACCCAACAATTTGATTTGGGCATTCTTCCATTGTAAATCCAACAATTTGCAATTCTAGGGTGTTCACAAAACTGACCAATACCGTTGAAAGAAACAGTATTCTGATCTATTTTGCACGCATCTTTTTTATTTATTATTTTTATTTTCATTTTATCACCATTTTTTGAATAGGCCAGGGTACTGGGATTCGAACCCAGGTTTACAACTTCGCAGTCTGTAATGATATCCGCTACATTATACCCTGATTGGAATTCAAACCAGCGAGGATATCCGGATTCGAACCGGAGTCAAGTGGTTCGTAGCCACTTATGCTATCCACTACACCATACCCCCATTGGTTTGATTGTCTAACAACACATAGGTTGCAATTTCTAAATCACTCGATAATGAATGATTTTTCACAACTTTTGCAATACCAATGTATTTTTTCTTAGAGCACATATGATCGGTCCCGACTGCGATGTCGACCCAACCTAGTGAAGATTCTTACTTGCATGGTATCACCATTTCTCCGTTGCAACATAGCCGAAGGCGTCATCACGTAAAAAGTTTTTGTTATTTTATATCAAAATCTGGCTTAAAATTGTAAATATGTCGTGTAGTATTTATTTCTTAATTCGCATATAATGTTAATTTTTGTAATTAAAATATTACAATTTAGCCGGAAAATGTTACTTTTTCCATACTTTTAGATATTTTTTATAAGAAATGAAAACAAAAACGCATTTTCAAATTAAATTTCTTCAAAGTGGAGCCATCTCATAAATCATCCAAGTAAATTCACCCGTTTTGTAAATATGCTTATGAGATTAAATCTTAACGAGCAACCATGAAAGCCAGAATCGTTGTTATTTGTCTAAGCCTCATTGCTTCGACTTTAACAGGCTGTATCGGAGATGATGACGACTCAAGCAATTCAAGCTCGAATTGCGACGATGATGCTCTAGACCCCGATTTGTACGGAGTTTGGCTATTACATACTTACCATGATACGACAATAAAAGAACTACACTTCCAATCCAACGGGGAAAGGACCACACATCGAGATGACCCGGATTTTGATCAAGCTTGCTGGTATATTGATGGAGACGAATTGATTTACGAGAAAAATTACCCACAACAAAGGAAATCTTTGTGGCATTCGTATTACTATATCGATGGTGACCTGTTATTTTACAGCCAGATTTACATAGAGAGTATCGACATGAACGAAGTTAATGTTGGGAATTCATACAACGATATACCTACTGAATGTTATTTGTTCCACAAGTCCGGTGCTTTTACAGATAATAC
>MDTA01049223.1_pt1 | contig 24205 bp, 17 predicted proteins | sample 811151 | NCBI WGS metagenome assembly MDTA01 (sample SAMN05326648, study PRJNA326480) | marine metagenome | isolation source: seawater | place: Indian Ocean: South | collected 2010
CGACTCTTAGCTTAGGACCTTGTAAATCAACTAGAATAGCTGTGTGAGACCCCAGCTCTTCATCTAATTTTCTAATATTTTCAATAGTCTTTTTATGCGTAGGGTGATCTCCATGAGAGGCATTTATTCTCAATACATTCATGCCAGCAAGAAGCAACTGCTCAAGCATCTCTAACGACGAAGTAGCAGGCCCTATAGTGGCAATTATTTTTGTGTGTTTCGTAGGAAACAGTGATGGTTTAGTGATACTCATATTTTATCTAACTCAAACATTGCATCTAAAGCTGTTGACTTTTCAGGGTCAACAGTGGTTACTAAAGTAACAAGGTTTGATTTTCTAATCGTTTTTATTATTTCCAAATCCTCAGCATACCCTTTCCTAACTCTAATTATATAGTCAAACGAAGCGGCGTTTACATCAAGAATGCCATCTGGAACTCTATTTAAAATTACAGCTATATCAAGTCCCAACTCGTTGTCTAAATGCCTGTGGACTATATGCTTAGAGGTTCCTGATTTAGAATATCCCTCTACCATTCTATCATATCTCAGATTCCAACTAAACAATCTGTTTAATTCGAAGCTAAGTCTGTGACTTCCGACGTGCGATCCCACCCCATATAGGTCGAAGTCGCATTCAATTTCCCAATCGAGTTGAAACTTTGGCATTATACGAATATAGCCTATTCTGCGTTCTCCTGTTTTTCAAAGACTGTCTTCCAGCCTCTTCTAGCAGAATCGTGCTCAGCAATTTTCTTAGACCTTCCTGATCCCAGACCTATCCTCTCACCATCAGCTAATACTTCAACCTCATACTTACCCTCACCTGATTCATGATATTCGCGTACTACAACGAATTTCAATTCTTTCTTTTCAACTTGAGCCCAATGGTGTAGCTTGCTTTTAAAGTCAGTGGTTTCGTGTATTCTTTGGTCTATCCCATGAGTTTTAAGAAGCCTTACAACTGCTTTATAGGTTTTCTCATAGCCATGATCCTTGTATATCGCGCCAACAATCGCCTCAAGGGCATTACCCACCATATTACTCCTGATATCATCACGGCGCATTTTTACATCGAGAAGCTCCTCTAAACCTATGGCCTTTCCAATTCTGTTAAGGTTTTTGCGATTTACAATACGAGATTTTCTTTGGGTTAAAAGTCCTTCTTGCGCTTCAAGGTCAGATTTGTATAGATAGTTAGCTACGCATAAATCTAGCACTGCATCTCCTAAATACTCAAGTCTTTCATTACTTCTCTTGCCCGTTGTATCCCCATCAATTGCAGAAGAATGCCTTATTGCTTCATTGTATAATGAGCGCTCCCCAATTTTTAAATGAAAGTGATCTTCTAACAGCGCATCAACCCCTTCAGTGCGATTGCCTCGCCTGAAAAGTCGATTCAACAGCCCCATAAAGATTAAGAGAATTTCTTAAACAACACAGATGCGTTGTGACCTCCAAAACCGAAGGTGTTAGAAAGTGCCGCGCCTACTTCTCTTTTGCAGGCTGTATTAAAGGTGAAATCTAGATTAGGATCTAGAACCTCGTCAGTGTGTTCGAAATTAATCGTTGGTGGGACTACGTTATGCTTAATAGCAAGAATACTTGCCATCGCTTCAATAGCTCCTGCTGCACCTAGAAGATGACCAGTCATAGACTTAGTTGACGAAATGTTTAGGTTATAAGCATTGTCGCCAAACACCTTTTGGATTGCTTGTGATTCAGCAACATCGCCAAGAGGAGTTGATGTGCCATGAACGTTTACATAATCAACTTCTTCAGGCTTCATACCCGCATCATCAAGAGTTGCAAGCATAACGTTCATAGCTCCTAGTCCTTCTGGATGTGGTGCTGTAATGTGATGAGCATCTGCACTCATTCCTCCACCTACCATTTCACAATAGATCTCAGCTCCTCTAGCTTGAGCGTGTTCTAGAGATTCTAGAACGATAGCTCCTGCTCCCTCACCTAGAACAAATCCATCTCTAGTCTTATCGAAAGGTCTAGATGCCTTTTCAGGCTCATCGTTTCTAGTAGAAAGCGCTTTAAGTGCGTTGAAGCCGCCTATACCACCTTCTGTTACTGCTGCTTCAGACCCACCACTTACAATCACATCTGCTTTACCTAATCTAATTAGGTTAAATGCATCGATGATGGCGTGAGTAGAACTTGCACAAGCACTTACAGTTGCGTAGTTAGGGCCTCTAAATCCGTTGCGAATGCTGATATGTCCGGCTGCAATGTCCGGAATCATCATAGGAATGAAGAAGGGTGAAAAGCGTGGTGTCCCATCTCCTTGATAGAAGTTTTTCGCTTCATCCATAAAAGATTGGAATCCTCCAACACCTGATCCCCAAATAACTCCCGCTCTATCAGGGTTAATACGAGTTAATCCACTCTCATCTTCTACCTCAATTCCTTCAGCGACAATTCCAGCATCAGAGATTGCTTGCATAGAACTAACCACGGCGTATTGCGTGAATAAGTCCATCCTTCTAGCATCTCTGCGATGGAGAAAGTCTTGCACGTCAAAGCCTTTAACTTCACACGCAAACTTTGTCTTGAAATCTGTGGTATCAAATCGAGTAATCGGAGCTGCTCCACTTACACCCTGGACCAAATTATCCCAGTATGTTTTAGGATCATTACCTAGTGGCGTTATCGCCCCTAGTCCGGTTACAACTACTCGCTTAAGCTGCATAGTTAGGTTAGTACCCTAAACGACTTACTTAGTCGCGTCCTCAATGTGCTTGATAGCCTCACCAACTGTGCTGATGTTCTCAGCCTGATCGTCTGGAATAGCTATGTTGAATTCTTTCTCGAACTCCATAATAAGTTCAACAGTGTCGAGAGAATCGGCACCTAGGTCATTTGTGAAGCTTGCCTCTGGCGTCACTTCTCCTACATCTACTCCTAGCTTATCTACGATGATAGCTGTTACTTTTTCACTGATATTAGACATGGTCTTAGTATTCAATTTGGGGCAAAATTAGGCCAAACAGATAGCATACAACATTTTTAAAGCTAAAGTTTTACCCAAAACCGTCTTGAGGATTGCTAAACACCTCATTTTCAAGGGGGTTAAAGAACAAAAAATTACTTAATATTCTTTGAGAATGTCTTCTAAAGGCTTTCTGTAGATGTCGGGAACTTCACATCCTTCTGCGGGATACCCAAACGGAATATTTAGGTAAGCACGTTCGTTATCAGGCCTTTTTAAAATCTCAGCAAGGAATTTCATTGGAGAAGGTGTGTGGGTGAGTGCAACTAGGCCGACTTCATGGAGGGCTGTTAAAAGCATGCCCACGGATATCCCTACGCTTTCGTTAACGTAGTAATTTGTGGTTTTACCTTCTTCAGTTTTGCCATACGCGTGTTTGAAGACAATGATCAGGCCGGGAGCTTCTTCGATGAAAGGCTTAATATGGTCAGTACCAAACGGTTTTAAGTCCTCGAGCCATTCCTCGGACATTCTTCCATGGTAGTTAATGTATTCTTCTTGTTCTGCCGCTATCCTGATTTGGCGTCTAATTTCGGGATCGGTAACAAGGCAGAATGTCCATGGTTGCTTGTGTGAACCTGACGGAGCGGTGCCGGCAATTTGGATACATTTGCGAACTACATCAAGAGGAACTGGAGTTGGCGAAAATTCTCGAACTGAGCGCCTACTCTGCATCTTTTCTAACATGGAATCGATGCGCTGAGACATTTGGCACTCAGTATATCTCATAGGATTGTAAGACTTAAAACTCATCTTCTAAATCGTATTTCGCATCCTCTGCATAAGCTTTGAAGCGTAGACAAAATCATTGAGAGTAGAAGATGACGACGTCATCATATCTGCATTATTTCCTGACCAGGCAACTTCTCCTTGGTGGATGAAGTGAATTGTATCAGAAGCCTCAATAACACTATTCATGTCATGTGAAATAACTACCGTTGTCATTCCATACTCCTTAGTAAGATCTAAAATTAGGTTATCTATTATTATGGCAGTTTGAGGGTCTAGGCCTGAATTGGGCTCGTCGCAAAACAAGTATTGAGGATTCATAGAAATAGCTCTTGCTATACCTACCCTCTTCTGCATACCACCGCTTAACTCAGCTGGGAGTTTATGTTCTGATCCCGTTAGCTCTACTCTATTAAGACAGTGTAGAACCCTAGCTTTCATTTCTTCAAGGGGCATTTCACTGAACATCTTTAAAGGAAACATTACGTTCTCCTCAACAGTCATGGAATCGAAAAGAGCCGATCCTTGGAAAAGCATGCCTATTTCCTTTCTAATTTCCTTCCTCTGTTTAAGATTCATCGCAGTGAAATTCCTGCCGTCAAATAAGACATTCCCAGAATCAGGTTCAAGAAGGCCAACTGTGCATTTAGTCATAACACTCTTTCCTGAGCCAGATCTACCGATAACAAAGTTCACTTTGCCTTTTTCGAATTGAGCGCTAACATCCTTAAGGACGGTTTGGTCTCCAAACGATTTAGATATGTTTACTAATTCTATCAAAGCTGACTTTTAGAGAAGGATTTGGGTTAGAACTAGGTTAGTAATCATGATTATGACTGCAGAATAAACAACAGCCTTAGTGCTAGATCTAGCTACATCAAGTGCGCCCCCTTCAGTGTGATATCCGTGGTAAGCTGACACTGACGTCATGATTAAAGCAAATACGCTTGTCTTTAAAAGTGCGTAAACAACAGAGTATGACTCAAAGTCTAATTGGATGCCCTCCTGATACTCGGCCATCGAACACACTTTCGTTACAAAGGCGATACCTGCTCCAGATGCTACTCCCAGGAACATACTCATCACAACTAGTATGGGTATGCAGAAAAGGCCTGCTATAATCTTAGGAAGCACTAGATATCCTGAACTATTCACACCCATTATCTCCAGAGCATCTATTTGTTCAGTTACCCTCATTGTTCCTAGTTGCGAGGCAATGTTGGACCCAACTTTTCCAGCAAGGATAATGGGAATAAGGGTAGGCGAAAACTCTAAAATCATCGTCTGCCTCACAGTAAAGCCAATTATATACGCAGGATACCAACCAGATACTTGGTGTGCTGTCTGCAAGCACATAACTGCTCCCATAAAGGTTGCTAGTAGCACTACAATTCCTAAACTGTCTATCCCTATTATGCCCATTTCTTTTACGAGCATTTTGTAGAACATGTTCCATTTATCTGGACCACGCAATACTGACCTAATAAATTTCGTATATCTACCGATATGGAATATGGCCCTCATAATTGCTAAGGTACAAGCTAACTATCCCTAACTTCACCCCATGAAACAACGTTTTGTAACATTACTATTGTTATCCTTTTTCTTATGCGCACTTTTTGCAAGCTGTACTTCAGGAAAAGGATGTGAAACATGCGACGCCTATAATCAATTAGATATTCTAGTAAATGAGTAAACAAGGTGAGACTTTTGCTGTAATTATGGCTGGAGGAGTAGGCACTAGGTTTTGGCCTATGTCCCGTACTTCTAAGCCCAAACAATTTCTAGACATCCTAGGAACAGGTCAGTCATTGATTAAAATGACTTTTGACCGTCTTACAGCCTCAGTACCACCACAGAATATTTTAATCGTAACTAATGAAAGTTATAGATCAGATGTTGAACAGCATCTGCCTGAACTCCCCGCAGAAAATATTTTAGGAGAACCTTGTATGAGGAACACAGCTCCTTGTATTGCTTATGCTAATTCGGTAATTTCATCAAGGACTTCTTACCCAAGTAACACCTCAATTATAGTATCGCCTTCTGATCACCTTATTACAAATGAAGGTGAGTTTAACAGGGTTCTTAACCAAGCTTTTAATGTAGCCGTAAAAAGTTCTAGTATTGTGACAATAGGCATCACTCCTTCTAGACCAGACACTGGTTACGGTTATATCAAGCACTCTAATTCTGATGTCATCGAATTCACAGAAAAGCCTGATGCAGAAACTGCAAAAGGGTTTTTAAAGTCTGGCGATTACTGTTGGAATAGCGGAATATTTGTTTGGTCTTTAGAAACTATCAATGAAGCATTCAGCACTCACCTCCCTCAAATGTTTGAAGCCTTCAAAGCTCTTGACAATATCGAGGCGGTATACGATGCAGCAGAGAATATCAGCATAGACTATGGGGTACTAGAAAAGGCTTCTAATGTCAAAGTGATTCCATCTGAGTTTGGATGGTCTGATTTAGGCACTTGGACATCACTTGCTAACCATTTAGAAAACGACACAGAAGGGAATGGTGTGGTAAGTGCAGAACTTGTCGCAACTGATTCAAAGGGCAATATTATTGTTGCTCCTGAAGGGAAAGTTGTGGCAATCAAAGGCATGGACAACTTTATAGTTGTCGATACTAAAGACGCACTGCTTATTTGTCCTAAAACGGACGAACAGTGGGTAAAGAAATTAGTCGGGGATCTACCTTCCAATCATATCTGAGGGAACTACCCAAGCATCGTATTCTTCCTCAGTCAAGTATCCTAAAGAAAGTGCTGCAGCTTTAAGTGTTGTGCCTTCAGTGTGAGCTTTATTGGCAATTTCAGCGCTCTTGTAATATCCAATCTTAGTGTTAAGAGCAGTTACAAGCATCAAGCTGTTATCTACAAGTTCATTGATGCGAGCTTCATTTGCCTTGATTCCGTCTACACAGTTTACAGCAAATGAAACAGCTCCTTCTCCAATTAGTCTAGCTGATTCAAGGATGTTCTTTGCCATCATAGGCTTGAATACATTTAGCTCGTAATGACCTTGAGCACCTGCAACAGCTACAGCCATATCATTACCCATTACCTGAGCACAAACCATCGTTAGAGCTTCGCATTGAGTTGGGTTAACTTTACCTGGCATAATCGAAGATCCTGGCTCGTTAGCTGGAAGCTGAAGCTCACCTATTCCTGAACGAGGTCCAGAACCCATCATTCTAATATCGTTTGCAATCTTATTAAGTGAAACAGCTAGTTGACGAAGAGCTCCGTGTGACTCAACAATTGCGTCGTGAGCAGCGAGTGCTTCGAATTTGTTAGGTGCTGTTACAAATGGGTGGTTAGTAGATGCGGCGATGTGGCCAGCAACAATTTCAGAATAACCTTTAGGGGTGTTGATGCCCGTTCCTACAGCTGTTCCGCCAAGAGCTAGTTCGCTGAGGTGAGCAAGTGACGAGCGTAGAGCTTTAAGGCCGTAGTCTAGTTGAGCGACATAGCCTGAGAATTCTTGGCCAAGGGTAAGAGGGGTTGCGTCCATTAGGTGGGTACGACCAATCTTAACTATGCTATCCAGTTCTTTAGCCTTTTTGTCAAGAGAAGCACGAAGCTGCTCAATGCCTGGGATTGTTGTCTCAACGATCATCGTGTATGCAGCTATGTGCATTGCCGTTGGGAAAGTGTCGTTTGAGGATTGGCTTTTGTTTACATCGTCATTAGGGTGTACAGGCTTATCTCCTTCGCCTAGTTTACCTCCATTAAGTATGTGGCATCTGTTTGCCACAACTTCATTAACGTTCATATTAGACTGAGTTCCTGAACCAGTTTGCCAAATCACAAGAGGGAACTGATCGTCGTGCTTGCCTGCGAGAATTTCAGCGCAAGCCTGTGAGATTAGATCTCTTTTTTCTTCATCAAGTACTCCACACTCGCAGTTAGTGATAGCTGCTGCACGCTTTAGGTGAGCAAAAGCGTAAACGATTTCAAGTGGCATTGAAGCGACAGGGCCTATTTTAAAGTTGTTTCTAGAACGCTCAGTTTGGGGTCCCCATAGAACGTCAGCAGGAACTTTTACTTCACCAATAGTGTCTTTTTCTATTCTGTAATCTGACATAGTACTTGATTAATCTTGTTTAAAGGCTGATGCTGCTCCGGCTTGCATAAGGTAGGCTTTCAAGAAACCATCAATATCACCATTCATAACCGCATCTACATTTGAGGTCTCGTGTCCAGTCCTTACGTCTTTCACCATTTTATATGGCTGCATTACGTAAGATCGAATTTGTGATCCCCATTCAATTTTCTTTTTATTTGCTTCTATCTCGTCTCTAGCTTCATTGAGTCTTGCTCTTTCAAGCTCAAATAGTTGTGACTTCAGAAGTTGCATTGCTTTTTCTCTGTTGCCTAGCTGAGAACGAGTTTCAGTGTTTTCAATTACTATGCCTGTAGGCGCGTGCCTAAGTCTAACACCTGTCTCAACCTTGTTTACGTTCTGTCCACCAGCACCGCCTGAACGGAAGGTGTCCCAACTTATATCTGCTGGATTAACAGTGATTTCGATTGAATCGTCTACAAGTGGATACACATATACTGACACGAAAGAAGTGTGTCGTCTCGCGTTTGAATCGAATGGGCTAATTCTCACAAGTCTGTGAACTCCATTTTCTCCTTTCAGCATTCCGTAAGCAAACTCACCTTCGAACTCAAGTGTTACCTGCTTAATTCCAGCAGGATCGCCTTCTTGTAGTTGTAATTCTTTGATTTTAAATCCTGACTTATCGCCATACATTCTGTACATACGCATCAGCATAGATGCCCAATCGCAGCTTTCTGTTCCACCTGCTCCAGAAGTAATCTGCATAACAGCATTTAAGCTGTCTTCTTCAGCGCTAAGCATGTTTTGGAATTCAAGCTCTTCAACTGCCTTAAGAGCACTCTCAAATGCTGAGTCAACTTCCTCTGGACTTTCATCACCCGCTTTCATGAACTCATAAAGAACCTCAAGGTCCTCTATTGAAGAGTTGCAATCATCAAATTTTGTAACCCAAGCCTTCTTAGATCTAATCTGCTTCATCACCTGTTCAGCATTCTTAGAGTCATTCCAAAAATCAGGGTCATGAGTCTGTTTTTCGTCCTCCATGACCTCCATCCTCTTTTGGTCTATCTGTAAGTACCCTTTAAGAACATCAACACGCTTTTTAAGAGACTCAATTTGATCCAAATTCAACATGGGACAAATGTAGTTATAACCTACTAAGAGCCGAGAGGATATTATCCAAAGTATATCCTCTGTTTTGTAGATATCTAATAAATCTTTCCCTATTGGTTTTATGCTCGTCAGGGTAAAGTTTAAACCTAGAATTTATGGTCCTTTTAAGAGCTTTTTCAACCTCAACTTCAGACAGTTTGGATATTATCGGGTCTATTAGACCGGATTTGCACCCTTTTTTAAGCAAGGCATCATAGAGTTTTCTTGGGCCCCAGTTTTTCAATAAAAAGTGGTCATGTATAAACGCTTCTATAAATCTTATTTCGTCTACAAAGCCTTCATTTTCTAGAGTTTTCAGCATTTCTACAGCCTCTCCTTCATGAGCGCCTAGCCTTTTCATCTTTGCTAATACTTCAGACTTAGATCTTTCCCCTCTTGCACACCAATGCCTTATTTTCTCTTTCCATGCCATTTACCTTCCAAAGGTTACTTTAGATACACGATATTTGCAACCGTCTAATTAAGAATTTTATAACCGTTATGCGGTCTGAACTTTTGCAACGTATCCAAGATCTACTTCAAAATGACGATCTGGAAGCTATCCGTAAGGATGTGCGTAATTCTATCCAGTCCTTTAGGGCTTTAACTCAGGACGAAATTCGTTCTCAAAAAGAAGCTTGGGAAAAGGAAGAGCACGAACTCGATGAAACCTTTGTTTATAAACCAGCAGAGGACGAAGAGAAATTTGAAGAATTAGCTAAGGAATTTAAAGCTAGAGAAAACGCTTGGAAGGCAAAGATAGCTGAGGAGCAGAGAGCTAATTTGGTCTTAAAACAAGGCCTACTTCAAGAGCTTAGAAACACCATTCAAGAGGAAGAGAATATTGGTAAGGCATTTGACTCTTTCAATAAAGTGAGAGAAAAGTGGGATTCTATCGGTGATGTGCCAGGGAATAATTACAAGGAAGTTCACGACGAATACCACCGCTTAAGAGATGAGTTTTTCTACAACATCAACATCTACAAGCAGCTTCAAGAAAATGATCTGCAGGTAAATCTTAAGATGAAGAAGGAGCTTACTGAACAAGCGAAAAAGCTTAGTGAGATCGCTGACATCAAGGAAAGAGAAAAAACTGCTAGGGAACTACAAAAGCAATGGCTAGATGTAGGCCCATCTCCACGTGAGACTTATAAAGAGATGTCTGATGCATTCTTTGATATCACTCGCCCTGTTTTTGATGAAGTAAAGGCTCATTATGAGAAAATTCGTGAGGGATTTGAGGAGAACAAAGTGAAGAAAGAAGGAATCATTAACGAGTTAAGAGAGCTTTTAGCTACAGATGTTAAGCCTAATCATAAAGCTTGGAATAAAATGACTTCTTCTGTTATTGATATGCAGAAGCGTTGGAAGGAAATAGGCTTTGCTGGAAAAGAACACAATGAGAATCTGTGGAAGCAATTCCGGGAGTTAGCAGATGTATTTTTTGAAAAAAAGCAAGTCTTCTACGATAAGATGAAGGAAGAGGGTAAGGGAGCTAAAAAGGCTAAGATGGCTCTTATTGAAAAAGCTGAAGCTCTTAAAGACAGCACAGATTGGAGAGAGACAACTCAGGCTATGCTTCAACTACAAAAGGATTGGAAAACTGCCGGCACATGTTCTCCGAGTGATGAGCATAGGCTTTGGCGTAAGTTTCACAAAGCTCAAGACTTCTTCTTTAACGCTAAGAAATCGCAGTTTGCAGATAGAAATAAAGAAGAGAAAGCAAATCTTAAGCTGAAGATTGCGCTACTTAAAAAAGTCGAAGGGTTCAAGCTAACTAAAAACCGTGCAGACGATTTAAACAAGCTTAAAGGATTCTCAGAAGAGTGGAGAGCAATTGGATTTGTCCCTAGGAAAAACTTGGACGAATTAGCTTCTAATTTTTCTAAGGCAATGGACACTCATTACGATGCTTTAAGTGCTGAGAGATCAGAAAGATCTGTTGCAAATTATTCTGATAGAGTTGAAAGGCTAGCTCAGAGTGGTGGAAGAGACATCAAGAGAGAGCAAAGTATTCTTAGAGATAAGATTAATAGACTTAACGCGCGCATTTCTTCAACTGAGGAAAACATGGCTCGTTTCACTGGAAAGGGAGCTCAGAGCATCGTCGACCAGGCTGAGAAAACCATTAAGGGTTACAGAAGGGAGATAGATGAAATCAAGGCTAAGCTTAAAATGCTTAGAGCAGCGGCAACTGAGAAGTAAGACTTAATCGTCGCTGTTGTTTTTTAGCCACGTTTATTGGTATAAGAGATGGTGTGTATCCGTTTTCTGCAAGCCATTTCAGATATTCTGGCAATGCGTAAAGTAGCCTAGGTGCTGCTCTTTCGCTATCTCTAAATTGGATAATACTTCCAGACTGGGTCTGCTTAATGAGATAATCTAGACACTCTTTTCCAGATTTTGAAGTGTTATAATCTCCAGACTCAACATCCCAAAGTACAATTTGGGTTCTTGTTGAAAGAGCTTGTGCCTGATTATACGTGATTCTTCCATAGGGAGGTCTGAAATGAGATGTTTTACCTAAGGTGTTTTCACATTCTAGAAAGCTTCTGAAATACGACTTTTTAGATGTAGCCCAGCCACTTTCATGTCTATGACTGTGATTAGCGATTTCGTGTCCTTCACTCTTTAGTAGATTAACTAATTCTGGATACTTCTCTGCGTTTTCTCCTATGCAGAAAAATGTAGCTTTTAAGCCTCCTGCATTCTTTAACTGTTCAACAACCCATGGAGTAATTTGAGGGTTAGGGCCATCATTAAAGGTCAGGTAGACCTTCTTTGTTGAGTCACTAGATGGTACTCTACGTAATAATTGTGCCTTAAGGAACTGCATTCAATTAAAAGACGACAGTGCAACCATGTGGTTGCCTATCGAGTCATAGACTATACCTTTGTGGCCTACAAATCAAAGCACTAGGTGTAGCAAAATGGAATATGATTTTCGCAGGATAGAAAAGGATTGGCAAGAGGCGTGGGAAAAAGGCCTTAAATACAAGGTTGACGAGATTGAAGACAAGCCAAAATTCTATGTTCTGGATATGTTCCCTTACCCATCAGGAGCAGGGCTTCACGTAGGGCATCCGCTCGGGTATATCGCCTCTGATATTGTTGCACGTTACAAGAGACATAAGGGCTATAATGTGTTGCACCCAATGGGCTTTGATAGTTTTGGTCTACCAGCGGAGCAATATGCAATCCAAACCGGTCAACATCCGGCTGTTACAACTGAGGCAAATACTGACAGGTATAGAGATCAAATGCAGAAGATAGGTTTCTCGTTTGATTGGAACCGGGAAGTGATGACGTCGGATCCCAGCTACTATAAATGGACTCAGTGGATTTTTGGAAGGTTGTTTGAAAGCTGGTTTGACCTCGATCAGAATAAAGCAAGACCAATTAATGAGCTAATTAATGCCTTCGAGCAGAATGGTTATTTTTCAGTAAATCCATCTTGTGATGACAATTGGTGGGAAGATCTTGATATGGATTTGTTCCCTCACTTTGAAGAGCATTTCTCAGGTTCCTTTACTGCTACTGATTGGAACTCTTTTAATGAAGAGCAGAAGAATGCACTACTCATGCAGTTTAGGCTGACGTATTTGGCGGATTCAGAAGTGAACTGGTGTCCTGAGCTAGGGACAGTTTTAGCTAACGATGAAGTAAAGGATGGGCTGTCTGAGCGAGGAGGTCATCCTGTGGAGAGGAAGAAGATGAGACAGTGGATGATGAGAATCACTGCTTATGCTGAGAGGCTGCTTTCAGGTTTAGATGATTTGAACTGGACTGATAGCATTAAGGAAGCCCAAAGAAACTGGGTTGGCAGATCTGAAGGAGCTGTAATAAGATTCAAGACAAACCGAGGGGGCAATATTGAGGTGTTTACCACTAGACCTGATACTATTTATGGCGTGAGCTTTATGGTACTTGCTCCTGAACACGATCTAGTTGGAGATCTAACAATTGAAGAGAATCGTGAGGAAGTAGAGGCTTACATTGAAGCTGCTAAAAAGAAAAGTGAAAGAGAACGTCAAGGTGAAAAAGAAGTCACTGGAGTTGCTCTGGGCGGAAGCGTTGTACATCCATTTACTGGAGAAGAAGTTCCTGTTTATATCGCTGAGTACGTACTAGCTGGATATGGAACTGGAGCTATTATGGCTGTGCCAGCTGGGGATGAGAGAGACTGGAAATTTGCGAAAAAGTTTGGGATTGAGGTTCCTGCTATTTTCAAAGGTGTTGATACAGATGAAGAGGTTTGCACTGATGAAAAAGCAAAACTTGTGGGCTCTGGTGAGTTAAACGGGCTTAAGAAAAAGGAAGCTATTCCAGCAGCGATAGAAATACTTGAGAAGGGCGGACATGGAGAGAAGAGGATTAATTACAGACTCAGAAATGCAGTATTCTCACGACAGAGATATTGGGGCGAGCCATTCCCTATTTGCTATGAAGGTGATATTCCACAGTTAATAGAAGATGAGTTAATCACTCTGCCTTCTGTTGACGCTTATCTACCGACTAAGGATGGAGAGCCACCGCTAGCTAGAGCTGCAAAAGAAGATTGGCCTGTATTTAAGGGTGATAGGATGGAAACTAACACCATGCCTGGTTGGGCTGGGTCTTCATGGTACTTTCTAAGGTATATGGACCCACATAATGAAAGTGCTTTCTGTGATAGATCAAAGTCTGATTACTGGGGACAAGTGGATTTATACGTTGGTGGAGCGGAGCACACTACTGGGCATTTATTGTACTCAAGGTTTTGGACTAAGTTCCTTTGTGATTTAGGCTTTATAGGGTTCGACGAGCCATTTAAAACTATGATCAATCAGGGTATGATTCTGGGAAGGTCTAGCTTTGTCTACAGAGTTCAGGGCACTTCAAAGTTTGTCAGCTATGAAAAGCGCAAGGAGTACTCTACTCAGAGATTGCACGTTGACATCAATTTAGTTGAAAACGATAAGTTAGATCTTGATGGGTTTAAAGCTAGTAGAGAAGAGTACTCGAATGCTGAATTTATTTTAGGAGACGATGGCACTTACACTTGTGGTCATGAGGTGGAGAAGATGTCTAAGAGTAAGTACAATGTCCAAACTCCTGACGAGTTAGTTGAAAAGTACGGTGCTGACACACTTAGATGCTATGAGATGTTCCTTGGCCCTCTTACTCAGAGTAAGCCATGGGATACTCAAGGAATTAACGGAGTACATAATTTCCTAAGAAAAATTGCTCGTTTAGTTGAAGGTTCTGAAACTAAAGTAGCGTCATCTGATGAGCTAAGAATCGTTCACAAGGCTATTGAAAAGGTAAGTTCTGATTTAGAAAGATATGCGTTCAACACCGTTGTAAGTGCAATGATGATCGCTGTCAATGATTTGATCGGCTTAAAGAAGTCTTGCTCTAAAGAAGCATTGAAAGACTTGATTGTTCTTCTTAGTCCTTATGCCCCTCACCTTGCTGAAGAGCTTTGGAAAGAAGTAGGTGGTAAAGGATTTGTTATTGAAGCTGTTTGGCCTGACGTAAATTCTCAATATCTTGTAGCAGAAGATGTTACATATCCCGTTTCATTTAACGGAAAAGTTAGATTTAAACTCACTCTTCCAGCAGATATGCCGGCTGATGAAGTCGAAAAAGTTGCTAGAGAGAATGAGAACACATTAAAACAGATGGATGGAAGGGAAATTCGCAAAGTCATTGTGGTTCCTGGACGTATCATCAATATCGTTGGCTAATTATGAAGCAATTTTTACTACCCCTATTTGCACTGATGTCTATTGGAGCCTTTGCTCAATCAGATAATTCTTTAATTCCATATAACCCGGATTTTGATGGAGATGGAGAAATCGGATCACCAGATTTATTAGGCTTTCTTCCTACCTATGGAGGGGCGTTTCAACCTGATGGAGTTCTTCCTTTAGAGATGGGTGGCACAGGTGAGAGTACCATTGATGGTGTTAAATCCGTTTTAGGAATTACCGTTTTTGAAGACATTACTCCAGCAGGTCAGCAGAACTCTGCAGGTGTTATTCAAGGGGGGCTCGTTGTTACAGGAACATTTACTCATGGTGATGGATGTGCTGCTACAGGCAGCTTTGCCAATGCTAGCGGAAGATTCAATGTTGCTTCAGGTAATTACAGTAATGCTTCAAACCAAAACTGTGTCGCTATAGGAATTTGTTCTAGTGCTGAGGGTGAAGGAACTACTGCTAACTCAACTGCTTCCCACTCTGAAGGATATCAGACTGTAGCTACTGGATTAGGTTCCCACGCTGAGGGCTATCAGAGTATTACTAGCGGAAATTATACACACTCTGAGGGATATCAGACAGAGGCTACAAATACTGCTGCTCACTCTGAGGGATGGAACACCTTAGCTAGCGGACTTTACTCTCATGCTGAGAACAGAAACACTATTGCTAACTCTACTTGTGCTCACGCTGAAGGAGAGGGAACTTCAGCACTTGCTGATGCAGCTCACTCAGAAGGGTTCCAAAGTGTAGCAACAGGCTTTGCTTCCCACGCAGAAGGGTACCAGAGTGAATCTATCGGTAGCTACTCTCACGCATCTGGTAGAGGAAGTGTTGCCTTAGCTACGGCAAGTGCTGCAGTTGGATACAACCTGATTGCTGACCAGCAGTATTCAACTGTTGTAGGTCAATACAATGAAGCTGATAGAGAAGGAACTTTATTTGTCGTGGGTGACGGTGAAAACGATGCTGTTAGATCAAATGCATTTGAAGTTAGCAGTGAGGGCGCTTTAGTAAATGGCGATTTAGTAGTTAGCGGTACTATTAGTTTAGACGGCCAGGAGCTTCTACAGATTATTTCTGGATTGCAGGCTCAGATTGATGCATTGCAAGCGGAGATTGATGCAATGATTGGCGGAGAGTAGTCTTTCATAAGCTAGTGAGCTTTAAATTTTACTAAATCAGTGTTCCCATTCTTATCTACAATTGATAAGCTATGATCCCCTGGTGAAATCTCTACCGACATCTTGTGAATAGTTAAGGTGCTTCCAATATAAGTGCCGTCTAAATGCCAAAACAGTTCTTTGTCGTTATTTGTTTGGGCTGCCTCCATTACAATCTTTTTATAATTCCCATCAAATCCCTTGGGTATGATCACGTTTGCATTTTGATGAGGGTAAATAATAGCAATGGATTTAGATTCTGTCGTAGTGCATCCTTTAGCGAACGAAGGCAAATTTCTATAATGAGGATGTTTTTTCTTGTAGTAAAACGTTTCAATAGGGTTAAGAACAAACCATGTAGTATCACTCAAGGTTGAGCCATCATTACAATTTAAAAATACTCTCTCACCTCTATCGTTTACAAGAATTTTTGTGTGGTAATCGCAAAGTAGAAGCATGCTACTTTCCTTCACACTTGTTTGAACTTTCGTTGGGCAATTTGAGGTTGGAATCAACCCAGAATTTGCGCAAAGCTGAATGCTTTGAAGCTCCATTGCAGGCTTTTTAAACCAGTTATAATCTGGCAGTCCATCGAAAATATTAAACATTAATGGAGCAGCTGCAGAAACTCCTGTCAACCCAGGACGCCCTTCCCCCGTAGCATTCCCAACCCAAACAGCGACTAAGTAATCTGAATTATATCCTACTGACCAAGCATCTCTAAATCCATAACTAGTTCCAGTCTTCCAAGCAATTTCTTTAGATGACGAAAACTGCTTCCAACCTGCTTCTAATCCCGGGCGTTTTACTTCTTTTAATGATTCAGATATTAACCACCATGTACCTTGATTAAATGTTTGTTGGGTTGCATTGGGCGGCTGGTTTTGAATAAGTGATATCCCCTGTTTTATTTGGCCCTTAGAATTGTATGCATTCAGATTTCTTGCTTGATTTGAATATATCTGCGACACCTCCCAAAGTGAAACTTCTGCACCTCCTAATATTAAAGAAAGTCCATAATTATCGGCAGTTCTATTTATACTAGTAAACCCTAATTCTTGAAGTAAGTTGTAGAATCTAACATGGCTATAATCTTTTAAGAGATTTGTCGCTGGTATATTTAAAGATCTAATTAATGCTTGATCAGCAGGAACCACTCCCTCGTATTCTTTATCAAAATTCGTAGGGGCAAATCCATTAATTGAAATGGGGACATCATTAAGAAGAGTTGATGTATGAATCAACCCTTCTTCTATTGATGCAGCATATAGTAATGGTTTCAGAATACTTCCTGAACTCCTTTTTGCATGAACTAAGTCGACGAAAGATGAAGGTGTGTCTTTATTAGAAGCATTACCTACATATGCTTTAACATTTCCATCTTCGAGTGATACAACTAAAGCACATGCATTATGAATTTCATTTGCACTTAACTGCTTAGAATAGTTATTAAGCTTCCTAGAAACCGTCTTCTGTAAACTTCCATCAATTGTTGTTTCAACAATGCTTCCACCGAGTCCCATTTTATCTATTTGGGCAAGCAGATGTTTGGCATGCGATGGTAAAGAACTAGGCCTAGTAGGGAGTTCTTCAAGTAACGAAAGAGAGTATGTTGTAGAATCTATTTCATCATTTTCTAGTAGCTTCTTTAATAGATTATTGCGCTTTTTTTTAAGTATTGAACTGTTCTTACCTGGCCTAATTAAAGAAGGTGAGTTAGGAAGAACTGCAAGTGTTGCGTATTCAGCCCACGACAAATCATCTACAGGTCGATTAAAGTATCTCCACGAAGCCGCTTCAACGCCCACTACATTCCCACCATATGGAGCATGTGATACATAGTGCTGAAGTATTTCCTCCTTCGAATAACTAAACTCTAGCCTGAAGGCCAAATACATTTCTTTTATTTTCTCCCAATAACTTCTTTTAGGATTACCACGAGACATTCTAACTAACTGCATAGTTATAGTACTCCCTCCTCTTTTAATTTGTCCAGCTGAGTAATTCTGCTTTAACGCTCTAATGGTTGAAACGGGATTTACACCAGGATGGTAATAGAAATACTCGTCTTCAAAATATAAAATACATGTCTCTAGTTCACTTGGCACAGAGTCAATGGTTGGAAAGCGCCATTGGCCATCACTAGCAATTCTTGCTGAGAGTAAACTACCACTATCATCGTTAAGAACTGTAGAGTATGGAACGTCAAACAGCTTATTCGGGAATGCTAAGTAAAAGACTAGCCCTAAAAAAGAGAGAATTATGATCCAAACTCTACGCTTCTTTAAAGCAGTCATTCTACTTACTTAATTACTTCTATCCATTGACCCGCTATAGTAGCTGAAACACTCTCATCATACATTGGTGCACAGTATATAGCTGGAAGGTAATACTCGCCTAAGAATGTAGCATTTAAACTAATTTCAATTCTCTTAGACTCAAACCTATCTAAGCTGAAATATGATAACACTCTATCATCACGAATATCTTGGAAATCTACGTTAGAAGTAGCTGTATAATCATTAGATACTCGTGAGTTTAAAATCTGCCACCCTGAAGGGAAGATTTGGTTTAAAGCTATCTCTTTATAATCAGATCTCCTACCTGGATGAGTAACTGTAACAATCGCTTTAAAATCTTGGCCCTGTTGTAATTTGTCTATTGTCAACAGGTTCCCATCTATATCAACATATTCAACTGTCATTTGTAATCCTTTCTGAGAACTCATAAGTGTATTTTCAGAAGGAATACCAGATTGAGTATAGTTTACAAACAATGGCTGATTACCATAATTATTTATTGAAATCGTCCCTGCATCAATGTCTGATTCTTCGATAGTGTGAGTATAAATCGGGTGTTCAGATGATACTTCAACAGAACTACCATTAATAGTATAGCTAAATTCGAAAACATCACCCGTTACATCTCCAAGGAGTTTTTCAATAGCAATTAAAGAATATGCAATAGTTTGAGTGCTGTGCCAACCCGTACTTAGTTCATTTGCGATTTCTTCAACAAGCTTTCCTGCTTCGTCATATTTCTCCATATAGATTAGAGTTTCTAATACTATTGCTCTATCTCTAACATCTGATCCATAACAATAACCCATTTCTCTATAAGATGTAAACTCAACCACTTTTTCCATGAGTTCTGAGGCTGCATTTTTCCTTCCAATTACCGCATATGCTGAAGCTAGTTTCCATGCAGCAAGACTGCTTAACTCTCCTTCATTCTTAAGTCTATTCATTGACCCAACATCTGGCGATCCAGCTAAGGCAAGAGTATATAATCTATATGCTTGGCTTAAATCTCCTCGATATCTACCCCAGCTTAGATACTGATTTCTATTCCACTCAGACGCAGATTTCTTTTGGAATTTTACCCATGAGTCATACATACCAGCTGGCAATTCGTAACCGGCATTTTTCGCTTCAACCATGAAGTGTCCAGCATAGTTTGTACCCCACTCTGAGAAATCGTCACCTCCTGGCCAATATGAGAATCCTCCATCTGGTTGTTGGAATGAAATTAATTTATCAATCGCTTTCTGAACATTTGTATTAGTCTTTGCCTTCTGTTCGTCAGTTAACTGAATAAATGACCCAAGAACTAACTGAGGGAAAGCAGCAGATGTCGTTTGTTCAATACACCCATGCGGGTATCTGATAAGATAGTTTAAATTCTTATTTAGACTTATATCAGGGAATCTTGAAATCAGTAAACTTGCTTCATTTGTACCCTCTAGGCCAAACGACTCATAAGAGTGGTTCCATTCTCCATTCTCCATGACAATTGAAGATTCCACAACATCAATTTCAGGATTTGAAGGCCTTACTTGTATCTCTAATTCTTCAAAAGCTGTTTCATTACCAGAGCTTACTTCAACTTTAAATCTAGCAACACCCAATTTATCTGAAACATCATAATTGAAATAAACCGTTTTCTCTCCTTGAGATTCGAAGTCTATTGTTTTCTCAGTACCTGACACAGGCACAAGAAGGTCATTAGTTATGACTTTTACATTTACGTTTTTAATATCATCACTCATAGAGATAACATTAACTGGTATAGATACTTTTTCCGACGGTCCTAGAATTCTTGGTAAAGTAGATAATACCATTAATGGCTTTTTAACCAAGACGTCTTCATCACTTGAACCATATGCTCCATCATCTGCAGCTACTACCATTACGCGAACAGACCCAATGTAGTTGGGTATTTTAACAGTGTGGGATTTAGAATCATTAGCATCAAGCTTAAATGGACCTAAATATTGAACTACTGACTGAAAGCGATTTGCTTTAGCATCTTCCTTATTTGCAAGATCTTCATCACCACCTACAGCTAAAAGAGCAGCCATTTTTCCGGTTTCAGCACTCATTACATACTTATACATATCCCAACTCTTAACGCCTAAGGCTTCTTTAGAATAGAACGAATACCATGGATTTGGTGTTTTATATCTAGTAAGAGACAATAGGCCTTCATCTACAACTGCTAGAGTATAAGCCATCTCTTTTCCATCCTCTTCACTAACTGTAATCTCAAACTCAGATTCAGGTCTAACTTCTAGCGGAGTTTCAATTACTGGAGTGAGATGTGTTTTAGGGTCTGTAACTTTAACTGGTACAACTCCGTACATTCTAATTGGAAGAGAGTTGTCAGTTTGGCCATGAGGTTGAATAGAAACAGCATTTACGTAGAAGTTTGGTGCCATTTCCCTAGTAAGAGGAATCGTAACTTTTGTATTTCCTCCACTTGCGTCAACCCAAAATTGATCTATTATCTTATCACCCTTCTCTAAGGTTATATAGGTTCTACCTATTCCTCCAGAAGGAATTGAAATCGTAGCTTTTTCTCCAACCTCATATTCTTCCTTGTCAGTTTCAATATTTATCATAGATGCAGCATCAGTGCTTCCTTCCATATTGTTATACCACCCAGGATAATCTGCATAAAATTCAACTAAAGAACTGTGACCTGATTCTAAATCCACAATTCGCAATAGGTGCTTCCCCCAGTCTCTTTTTGGGAATTCTAAGTCATATAATCCTTGACCATCTTTAATCGTAAAGTAGTCCGTCTTTTTAAGCTCTGCTGAAGATCTATTAATATATCTCGTTAAATCCGCTTCACCATTACCTTCCCACCACCAGCTATTCCTAAGTTCATATAACTCTACTCTAACTCTTTTATCGATTGGATTTCCATTAGCATCTACTGCTGCAAATGCGCATGCCGTTACTTCTTCAGTATTTATTGCGCTTCTCCAATTATAACCTGCAGGCATTTTTATTCCTACATAGCTTTTATATGGTGAAAATTTACATGATGTAAAATCCTGACTGTAGTCTCCTCCTGTTTCGAATACCTTTGTGTTAAATCGCATCTTCAACATTCCAGGTGCACTTTCTGGGCTTTTCCAGTTAAAGAATAATTTGCTCTTACCTGTTTCAAATGTTTGAGACTCGACTACAATAGGATTTGTTTCATAAAACCTGTTAGAATGATCATCAAAGTGAAAGCCTTCAAAACCATCAAATGACGTTGACATGCTTGATACACTAAGTTCTACTCTATTTTTAAGATGAGCTCCAGGAGCACCATATAGCCAATCTGCAGATAAGGTTGTACTGAATCCATTGGCACTAGAAATTATTTTAGGTAAGTCAAGGTCAATTTTTAATCGATTTGGCTTAACTGTCTCAACTTTTAAGTATTTGGTGAATGTGGAATTACCAACTATTGCCTTTGCCCTCCATTTTCCTGTAGGTGAATTATCCTTTGTTTTAAAATCAAAAGCGTACATACCACTTACGCCATCAGCAGATACTTTTTTACTGTAAAGTTTACCTTGTGGGTCATACAGCTCCATAATCACCGGGTGCGCTTCTGGTATAGCATTCTCTTTGTCCTCTAAAACAAATGATAAATACATTTCGTCACCAGGGCGCCATACACCTCTTTCACCGTAGATAAATCCTTTTACTCCTTTTTCTACTGAAGTTCCTCCTACGTCAAATACACTCAGAGATAATTCAGAGCCGTTATCAACTTTTAAATATCCTTTCTGCTTTCCATATGTAGCTACTAGTAAATATGGTTTGCCGTCTGTCTCGAGATTAAGAAATCCATCAGAGTTAGTGCTTCCACTAATCATTAGCTGATGTTGGAAATTAAACGCTTCAACTTTTACGTTTCCTAAAGGATTTGTCGTTCTTAGGTCTGTAACTACAATGTTGTAATTATCTCCTGAAGATTCTTTAGCGACAATTCCAAGATTACTAGCTAATACATTTCGTGCAAAATGCCTAGAACGGTATTTATAATATGAATCCGTACATGGATCATCTCTTTCATTATAACGAGCGTAGCCAGTGTACCAAGATGTAGGGTTATAATATGAATTTTTGTCAAAATCAAATTGAGTTCTCTGAAGAGGTTTAACAACGTCTAAAGTGTCACCACATGGATATAATGACTGATATCTCTCAAACGCCATTTGCACACTGTAAATAGCTCCTGGCTGAGGATCGATATAGTTATTTAAGTCTATTTGAAAATTGTTCCATGAACCGTAATCAATAGCCTCAGTAGAAATTAGATCTACCACATCATCGTAAACAACTCTACCAACTCTTGATAGGTTTGAATAATCATCCAGTTGATTTTGCTGTAAAAACTGAGAAACATTATCCTCATAAACTTGAAGGATTCTCAGGTTTACCGCTTTAAGGTTAATTGCCTTAAAAGGAAAATTAAGTTTCCCATCTGTGGGCATAATAACTCCATCACCAATAAGTTCTAATGCTGGCTTTTCAAGATTTAAATAAAGAATCTTTTTATAAGAGTTTTTAAGAGATCCCCCATCTATGCTTTCTATACTAGCGTCAACCATGATTGTCTCTTGGCTGCTAAGAGTTTCTACAGGATAAACATCAATCTGATTGTTAGACGCGGTTACTCGTATATTTTTTTCAGACTTTAAACGAACTAATCCTTCTAAATCTTGGCCAGAGTCTAGTGGGTCAGAAAATTGGATTGAGAAATGTAACCCAGGCTCACGCTCTGTTGTGATTTGAAGAACGGTAAATTCACCAATTGGTGGCACTCTAAAAGTCATAGCATCTCTTATCGGCGCTCCAATTACATCTCCATTCCATTTAAATTTTACTTCACCTTCATTATTGCTTCGCTTTACTTCTAGAATGTTGTAGTGATGTGTTTTCCTATCGCCTGAATGTGTCCATGATATATCTAAATCATTACCACTTTGTGTTGCTGAAAAACAAGATTCAAGATTATCCGGGTTAACAATATCTGCAGTTCTAACAGTACCGAAAAATTCCTGATGAGAAAACCCGTCAATCATACGTGACCTCATTCCACTATGCTCTACCACAAGGTTTTGGTGGAGGACTACAAACTCAAATTCTAATTTTTTATATTCTGATGGGACATCAAGTAATGAGCTTAAATCAAACTCACAGAAATATTTTGAACCTGATTCCAACGCTCCTGAAGGTCTAAACTCTACAGTTTGCTCATCTAACCAGTATGCTTGACCTTCTACAGCTGGATTAATCGTGAATAGTTTATTTGTAACTGCATGGCCTGGTTTAGCACTCGGCACAGGTTGGGCTAATATGATTTTAATGTTATCTCCTTTTGAAATTATTCCCGATGTAAAAGCGCTGACATATGAGCTGAATCCCATGTCTACGGTAACTTCATGCGTCTTCTTTTCATCTGTACTACAGCCTGAAAGTATTAAACATGTTAGGAAAATTGAGCTGAGAACAATGTTGGTAATTCGATTAATCATGGTGGATAGTGACGATAATTTTTAAGGCCAAATAAATATGCTTGGTAATTACACAATGTAAGAAGGTTAATTTTTATTGCCAACAACAAACAGCCAGTAATACACGCTAGCGCTTGGTGGACATGGCGGCCACGGCATCAACATTTTAGAACCCACTACGCGGGACAGAACACTTCGCAACCATAAGCAAAAAAGCAAGCTTTTTGTTTAGCTTGCTTCTTATTCTAAAGACGTTGTCTTGTTTTATAAAATTAAATTCGTTGCCCCACCAGGACTCGAACCTGGAATATCTGAACCAAAATCAGGTGTGTTGCCATTACACCATGGGGCAAAAGCGTGCGCAAAGATAGCAAAGAGAAAGTAAATTGCACCTCATATGGAAGTTCTAAATCTTATTAATGGAAGTCATCACCCTGCAAAAAGTGGAGATTGGCTTGATTTGATAGACCCAAGCAAGGGCAAGTCTTACGGAAGGATACCTAGGTCTAGTGCTGAAGATGTTAATCTAGCAG
>MDTA01026065.1_pt1 | contig 24191 bp, 20 predicted proteins | sample 811151 | NCBI WGS metagenome assembly MDTA01 (sample SAMN05326648, study PRJNA326480) | marine metagenome | isolation source: seawater | place: Indian Ocean: South | collected 2010
AACCTCCTACATAAGCAACATCCATAGAATATATTTCACGATTACCATCTCTATCAGAGGCAAAAATGAGCTGTGATCCATTGCGCGAAACGATAGGCTCAGTGTCTGCCCATTGGTTTCTTGTAATATGGCTGTAGTCATTTCCATTGATATCAACAGAAATAATATCATAATTCCACCATTTATAACCTGAGAAGACAATTAAAGGCTTACTGTATGAGCTATAAATAGAATTTTCATTATCAACACAGGCATTGAAAAGAAATAAGATTAATATTAGAATTTTATTTTTTTTATTTATCAATGATACTCTCATAGTTTGCATTCATTATATCTAATGAGTCAGTCCAGCTGTATTTTTCTTCAACGAAAGACTTGGCATTTAAACCTATCTTTTTAATTTCTTCTTTATTATTTACAAAATAATTCATTGCATTGATTATTTCATTTTTGTCATTTCTGTCTACTATAAGACCAGTTTCTTTGTGTAAAACTATTTCTGGCAGACCTCCAATATTTGAGACTATTGATGGTAAGCCTGCTGCTGCTGCCTCTAATACCGCCACTCCAAAGCTTTCTCTACTAGGAATATTAATATAAACATTTATTTTTTTATAAAAATTATTCATTCTTTCATGAGATACATGTCCATAAAATTTAACATCATTTTCGATTCCAAGGTTACGAATAAATCTCATGATCTTTTTTTTATATGGTCCATTACCTGCAATAAAATATTTAAGTTTTTGATTCGGATTAATTTTTTTTATTTGAGCAAAGCAAAATAAGGAATCTTCTAAACCAGAGTGCTTCTTTAGATTTTTTGCAGTTCCAAAAATAATTGAATTGTTATTATTCAAAGAAGTTTGAGAAAACTCTTTATGAGGTAAAATTCCAAAAGGTGTAATGCTAGATTCCTTACCAGTAATTCTTTTTATTTTTTTTGACAAAAATTTACTCGTACAGTATATGTAATCCGAATGGCCTAGTATGTATTTAGTGATTAACATATGAAATATTGATTTATGTGGAAAATCTGTTATATCCGTACCCCAAACAGATGTAATCAACGCCGTATTTTTCGCCATTACACCTAGCAATCCATAGCTGGTTGCATAATGCGCATGAATGATATCTGGTAGAATTTCATTTGATTTTTTATTGACTGTAAAAAAAGATTTCAAAAATAATAAAATTGAAATTTTGTTATTGAAATTTATCTTTGGGCTTACAATAGTAACATTTTTCATTTTATTAAAATTTTTATTTTTTATTGGCCTCCAATCAAATAGGAATATTTTATATTTTTTTTGTAAACCTTCAACCCATTTTATGGTATGAATCGAATCACCATTCGAAATCAAAAGTATTTTTCTCATAAGGGACATAAATTACCTATTTACATCATATTTAAAATAGGAATAATCTTAAAATGCAAATTGGTATTGATGCTCGAGCGGCATTATCAAATAATAAAGGGGGATTTGGTGTTTATGCTAGAAACTTGACCAAGGCCATGGTAGAGCTATTTCCTAAAGATACGTTTGATTTGAAATATTCAAATCAAATTGAAGATGAAATTAGTAATTACGAAAATATTAAGTATTCGAAGCTCAATTTCCCTTTTAACTCATTGTGGACACAAATAAGACTACCTTTTCATTTTGTTAATTATAAACCGGATGTATTTTTATTTCCTTACCAATCTGTTTGTTCCTATGGCTCGTTAAGAAAAGTTGTTACAGTTCATGATTTAAGATTCAAAATTTTAAAAAAAGAAAATCGCTTTGAGTATTTTAGATTAAATACTCAATTAAAAAATATTGTCAAATACTCTGATCATATAATTTGTGTAAGCCAAAAAACCAAATCGGATTTAATTAAATATTTTCAAGTAGATGATTCAAAAATATCTGTAGTATATCATGGCGCTGATCATATAAAAATAATTAGAGAGGATGAAATAAAATTAGAGTTTGATTACTTATCAAAAAAATATGGTATTCCAAAAAACTTTTTTTTGACTGTTGGCTACACGATGAAGCACAAAAATATAATAAGAGCGGTTGAATGTCTGTATAAATTGTTAAAACTGGGCCACGAAATAAATTTAGTCATTGCAGGACCCAGGGGAAATGATGAAAAAAATATTTTAAAAAAAATTGAGATATTAAACTTAAACAAAAATGTTTTCAGATTGCCTTATGTTAGTCAGAAAGACTTACCCTACCTTTATTTTTATTCTAAGTTTTTTTTATACCCTTCTTTATACGAGGGGTTTGGGTTTCCAATTTTAGAAGCTATGCGAAGTGGTTCAATAGTTTTGGGAAGCAATAAAGGCTCAATACCTGAAATTGGTGGGGATTCTATCATAAACTTTAATCCATTAGAAATAGATGATCTAGTTGAGAAATCAAATATGATTTTATCAAATGAAATCGATCTGAAGGAATATATAAATAAGGGCTATAAGAGGTCAGAAAACTTTTCATGGAATAAAACTGCTTTAAATACATTTAGAGCTCTTCAAGGTTAATTTTATTTTGAATTTCTAAAGTTGTAATTGCTAGGCCAAATAATAACCACATTGGTAAAAAATAAATAACTGAACTTGCACTGACTGAAGCTGGTATAAATACAATCAAAGATAGTGAAATAGATTTTCCTAAATATTTAAAGAAATAATTTTTTGAGTAACGACCTAATTTAAATAAATCTCTAAAAAGCATTAAATACCAACAGTAAAAAATTAAAGCAAATAAAATTCCTGAGTCAACCATCACCTCTAACCAAAAGTTGTGCATTGATGTAATTCTGCCATCAACGCCCCCCATTCGCTCTTGTACAGCTATTGAACCACCTCCGCCAACTCCAAAACCGTAGGTTTCATAGAGCGCATTTATTCCATTTAATGCTAACTCTTGTCTTATGGATAATGATTGACCAACCAAGAGATCATTACTAAGAAGTGCTGATATAGCGCTAAAGGTATTTGCTATGTCAGCTATTTGACTGTTTTCACTTTCTTTGAGATTTTCTATTTGTGAAAAAAATATTGTCACAAAAGAAAAAACTAGAAACACAGACATTATTTGTTTTTTATAAAAAATAAGGTAGATAATAAATAAAAAGCCCATTGAAAGCAGAACGGATCTTGATGAAGTCATAATTATGATTAATGAAATTAAAGTTAAAGCTATCCACTTAATTAAGTTTTTTCTTAAAAAAAGGAAGAATGGTGTTAACATAATCATTGCAATGGCAAGATCATTAGGATTCCATTGAAATCCAGTTGGGGGTTGTATCAAAGATGGAATCAAAAATGAATCTAAGGTAGGCTGAAGCGAAGGCTCCCTACCAAAGAAATTTACTATATCTGAAAAAGGAGATATAGGCAATCTAAATGATGTGAAAGATTCTAATGTAGAAAATATTATTTGAATAGAAAAAATTCCGCCTAGGACTTTTATAGACCTTTTAATTTTTTTTTCAGTATTTATATTTAGTACTATATATAAAACAATACCCATTCCACAGAAAATATAGAACAAGTACTGAAAACTATAAGCTTTATTTATTGACCACAGAACTGATATTAAATACCATGAAAAAAATAGGGGTAAGAAATAAATATAATTTGTTGTGAAAATATTTAAATCAAACTTGAAATCATTTTCTCTAAAACGTTTAAAAGAAAATATGATTATCATTCCAAAAATGATGTGAAATAAATATAGGTAACTATAGCTTATCGCAACACCAATAACAATTGAAATTAAAAAGATATCGCTTACCCTGGGGATTGAAATCATTTAAGACCCTTAGGTTCTATATTCCAAAAGCCCAATCGATTATAGGTTAAATAAATAAAATAAAAAATTAAAAGAGCAGTCTCAGATAATAAGATTGAAAATGGCAATGAAAAAATATGATAAATATCATTAAAATAGATTAAGCTAATCAAAAGAATTAAATTTGATGTTATCACTCCAGTATTAACTACCTTGTCAAGTTTTACTGAAAGCATCCATTGGCGACCTAAAATATAAGAAACTTGGATTACTGGAAGACTTATAGCAAAAACCTGAAGAAGTTTCGCACTTTCAAAGAAAGAGTTGCCTAAATACCAAATAATAAATGGTTTCGCAAAAAATATAATTGCAATCGTAGCGAGCATTGAAAAAATGAGATATAACCAAAATGCTTTTTTTGTTTGGCGGGAAGCTATTAGTCTATCTTTGGAAAGTTGTGAAATAATAAATGGATATATGGCTTGACCTATGGGACCAAAAATTGAAATAGAAGCTCTAAAAATTCTCTCAGCAGTATTGATTAATCCAATTGACTCTAAAGAAAATTTTGTGCTTAACCAATAAAACGAGAGCATTAAGCATATGGGGGGTACTATCGTTAATGAAAAAGTATGCCAACCATCTTTTAAAGAATTTTTTATTTCATTAAAACTAATAATTTCAAATTTAATATTTTTAAAAAGCCAAAATAAACTTACCGAACAAACTATAAATGAAGAAATACTTTGAAATAATAAAACTAACCACACATCATTATATGTTCTTACAAAAAGGAAAATAGGTATTAAAAAGACCACTCTAGTAGATACCTTAAGCATAGCAAATGGGAAAACTTTTTGTATTCCTTGAAAATACCAAACAGGCGTAAAACCATTTAGTAGAGATGTTAAAAAAGTAAATATTACTACGAGAGGGTATTTACTAAAAATGGGCAGAAAAAAAAATGACAGCAAACAAATCAAAACACATGGAATGATAAGCATTGATCTTATTAATAATACCCTGCTTGCAACAAAATTTATATTTCTATAACTGTTTTTAGATGCAATGTCTCTGGTCGCAGAGAGAGAAAAGCCGTACTCCATTAATAATAAGCACACTATACCCAAAGTATTTGCTATGCCTAAAACACCTATTCCTTCAATAGTTATTGTTCTAGCAAGAAAAGGAAGAATTATTAATGAAATAAAATAATCAGAAAAATTGATTATGTAATAAGAGGCTGTATTAAAAAAAACTAGTTTGTTTGATTTAAGCACTTTTTGTGGATTTTATTGATGCTAATTTAGATTAACTCAACTAAACCTTTCCTCTTGATAAATTTACCGCAATTACTTTTTTCGTTATCATCAAATTTGAGGCGATGACCCATCTTATCAACCCAACCAATGATTTTACCTGGGTTTCCTACAATAAGAGCAAAATTAGGCACATCTTTTGTTACAACAGATCCTGCACCAATGAAAGCATAGCGTCCAATCGTAGTCCCGCATACTATAGTTGCATTTGCCCCAATTGATGCTGATTTTTTTACAAGAGTTTTTAAATAAAATTCTGCACCTCTTTGAGGGAACTCACACCTAGGCAGCATTACATTTGTAAATACCATTGAAGGGCCGCAAAAAACATAATCTTCAAGCTCTACACCTTCATATACTGAAACATTATTTTGAATTTTAACGTTATTTCCTATTTTTACATTATTTCCAACATTTACATTTTGACCAATAGAGCAGTTAGAACCTATAGTAGACCCCGCCTGAACGTGTGAGAAATGCCAAATTTTTGTTTTTTCGCCTATCCTAACGTTTTCATCTACAATTGCATTCTCATTAATATAATAATTGACTTTTTCCATTATCTTCCTTGTTAATATTTAATTATTGAAATTGATGCACCTGCCAAAAAACCTGAGAAAATTGAAAGAATTAAAATAAGGGCTCTATTTGGTCTTGATTTATTTATAGGAGCTTTAGCTTCATCGAGAATATTTATAATAGGAGTTTGTCTGACTTCATTAATTCTTGCTAATTCAAGTTGCTGCTGAAGCGTAACGTATACTTGCTGCTTAGCTTCCGCTTCGCGAAATTTTTGAGAATGAATCATATAAAGCTCAGGAGAGGCTTCATATCCTCTATTTCTCTCTTTAAAATCTTTAAGGTTGTCTTCTAAGATCTCTAATTCATTTTTAACTATTATAAGCCTTTCATTGATAAATAATTTTTCTTTTACAGCTTTAGCTGTGTTTTGTTTTTGTATGTAGGTTTGTATTTGCGAGCCAATGAAGTTAGCAACTTCAGCTGCGAGACTTGGCGATTCCATTTCAATGCTTACATTGATAAGCCCAGTTCTTCTATCTTCGTTAACCCTTAATAGTTTAAAATATTTTTTTAAACCCGCATTTAATAGATCTTCATCTGAAAATGATTTACGTAAAATTCTTGATAAAAAACCTTTCTCATTAAGATTCCAAAAACCTATTAAAGTTTTGTTGTCACTATCGATGCTTTTCCAATTATTTAAAAGTACTTTTTCAGCAATTCTTCTTGATTTAGCAACATCTGTAATGTTATAGTTTTGCTCACTCTGATTTAGGTTTACTCCAGCGGTTATTGCTATAGACTGAAGTTGATTAATTGAAGATATCTTTTTTTCTGCAGGAAAAAGAGATATCCCTGAAGAATAGTAATCGGTAAATGTGTATGATATAAAAACTCCAAATATTGAAAACAAAAGCATCATTGTCGCAACTTTTACTCGATCGTGCTTAAAAATTATTTTTAAAACTAATTTAAAATCAATCATACCATCTTTTAGTATAGGCTGTTTTTCACTATTGTTTTTTAAATTAGTAAAGTTTTCAAAACCAGGATAATTGTTCTTTAATTTCTCAAGGACTTCAACTGGAATACTTGTGTGTCCTTTTTCATAATTAATAAGCGTTGCTCTGGAAACACCTATTGCCTTTGCCATATCTTCTTGTCGAATCTGGTTGACTAATCTGTATTTTTTAATTAGCTGATTAATTTGGGTTTTTTCAGCTACCATTTGATTGATTTGTTTGGTTATAAAGAAGCATCATTGTAAGAATTGTAGTGGCAATATTGCTTGCTTGAGATGATATAGTGCCAAATATTTGCCACCCTGAGGGTCCTCGCGCTGAGCCAAGTAGGCTTTTTTTATGAACTATGATTTTTGAGCCTTCGAGTATTGATTTACGACGAACTTTTTTCATTGGGATAGCCTTGCCATTTGGCTGAATTACTATTACATCTCGATCATCCCCATAGGAATTTATACCTCCTGCAAGGTTTAAATATTTTTTTACATTGTAAGATTTATTATAAGTGACATAGCCTGGTCTGTGCACTTCTCCTAATACCTGTATTGTGCCTGTTTTTTTTAAAACATTGATGCTATCTCCATCCTCAAGAAAAAAATTCATGTTTTCCCATGCAATGATTATTGTGTCTCTATAAACTTCAATTCCGTTTTTTAGAGCATCTTTTGTCAATCCTCCAGCTAGATCAATAATATCCTTTAAAGTTTTTTGATTGTTAATATTGTATAGTCCTTGAGTTATGACCTCACCGGTCAATTTTACAGATTTTAAAGGTTTACTTTGAGGGTTAGGTGGAATTGAAATCTGATCAAATCTTTTTAGAATTATATCGTTTTCAATATTTGTGAGGTCTACAGGTATTTGAATAATTTCTTTAGAATTTTCCTTTCTTCGAAAAATTGATATGTTTTTTAAATCTAAATTATCTATGTAAGTAAAATCTGTTATTGAGCCATCAACCTCTAATAATTTTCTTAATGATAAATCTTTTTGATATGGGTACTTTCCAGGAGATTTAATGCTTCCCTCCAATGTGATGTATTCATCAAAAGTATGCACAATTGGTACATGAACACTATCTCCATCAGCTAAGCTGATATTTTTTAGGCTACTACGATTAATTATTGCTGATTTTCTTGATTTAGGATCATTATTAATAATAAAAATATGTTCCTGAGCCAAAGTAGAAAAACCGCCAGAAAAATCAATAAGGTCTTTAGTGTTTTCATTGCTCTTAATTTCATAATACCCTGGTGATTTTATGCGACCATTAATAGCAACTGTAGACTTTCTTGGAGGTATTAATATTATATCTTGATCAAGCAATCTAGTATCGTTTAAAGATTTGCCCGAGAATAGATATTTGTATAAATCAACTACAGCTATTACTCTACCATTGCGTATTATTTCTATATCTCTCAATGAACCATTTGTTTCAACTCCCCCTGATTGTGATAAAGCTGAGAATACTGATGAAAAGGGATGGACAATATGTATACCCGGATAAACAGCAAAACCAACAATATGAACATTTATTGATTTAAGCTCACCTAAAGTAATGTCAAAAAAAGTGGTCGGATTACTGCTAATGAGTGTTGAGTATATTTTAGAGTATTTATTTTTAACATATTCATTCGCTTTTTCAATAGTCAATCCACTTAAATTAAGCGTTCCAACATCTTTTAAAAAAACTTCACCATCGCGGTTAATTATCTCGGAAATATTCTGCTCTATAGCACCATAAAGTGAAATAATAATTTCATCTCCTGGACCTAATGTATAATCTTTTGGGGTAGGGAGATTTTGCCAGAATGGCACACTGTCTCTCACGGAAAAAATATCATAACCAATATAAGGAAAGCTTTTAGCAGAATCTTCTAATGAGTTGAGTCTATCTAAAAGTTTTTGAGTATTTGCAATTAGTGATTCAACCTCTTTTCTAGTATAGATTACCTTATCTGGCAATGAGGTGCTTTTTGCAGTTTCTTCTGCATCTCTAATTTCCTGTGGCTTCTGAAGTTCTTGCTGCTTGAGAGCTTCCTGATACTGCTTTCTTATATTTTCAATATCTTGAAGGTTTTGTGCATTTAAAGATAAAATCGAAAAAAAAACAATAAAAATTGATTTCATAATCTTTTCAGAAAAAAATGAATATATATCCTTATTTAACAATTTAGGGCGATTTGGGGTTATTGTAACATATAACATTCGAAAATTTACATGTTATTGAGATAATGTCAAATATATTTTACTTTAGGTAAAATTATATATAAGACGATATTTTTACATATTAAATATTATTCTACAAAATGTAAAATCACATTTTTTTACTATATTTTAAAAAAAAGATTCTTCTGAATTTTAAAAATCAATGTATTTGTTCTTCGAATACTTCCAATTAAAGGTTTGTCAAGCCATACATTGTCATTTGAATTAACGAAGCCTATATTTTCAAAATATTCGTTTTCGTAATACAAATCGAATATCCAGTCATTGTATTTATATATTATTGATAATCTTAGTTCAATTTTAACTTCAGGTGGAAAATGATATACCACGCCGTGTCTCTCATAGTTAAATGCGGGCAATATTGTTAAATTTTCCCCCTGATATCCTAAAAAAAGGTAGAAATCATCTGAATCTGCTCCTGAATGCGCTGACCACCTTCTCCCTTTGTAGGAGTTACTGTTGTAAATTTCTTCATCAAACCAACTTCCAGTAGTTCCTCTGTGATCAGAGAATGTTCTTTGGATAAGATCGAGGTATTCTACCCCAAAAACTATATTTTTACTGCCAAAAAGTCCTTTTTTTCTAACTCCATATAAATATGCGGCTGATACGTCCCAATGCGCTCTTAATTCATACAGGTTATGAACATGGTCATTAAATCCAATTTCAAAGAAAATTTGAAGATTTGATGGTTTAAAATTGCCATGTGCAATGAATGTCAATGCTTGATCCCATCTATCAGTTCCCTTTCCTTGTGTGTACCATAAGTTTTTCTTACTACTAAGCAAAATACTTTCAGCTGGAAGAGCAGCTGCATCTTTAATAGACCATTGGCGATCTCCTGGTAAGTTTATACCTCCAGAAACATATGTTCGAGTAAACCCAAGAGTTATATTATTTTCTTTAGAGTAGTGCGTCAACATACCTGACACACCGGTGAAGAAAAAAGGTCTCTGGTATACCCCAACTTCACCTACCATATAATTCATGTTAAATTTTAATTTATTTTTATATAAATCAATATCGTTTAATCCAAAAAAATAGTGCGGAAATCCTGATGAATTGTTTGACATAGAAAGAGAGGTGTGAATTCCAGGTCCCCACCAGCGATTAACATTGGCTATACCTGTTAGAATACCTTTATACTTAAAATAGAGTTGGAATTCTCTAATACCGCTTTTATCAGCTTTCAATTGACGGTCGTTCAACCATTTAAAATGTCCAGGTCTTTCTGATGGTCTAATTACTTGATTTTGATTTGTGTAGTAATTTGGGTACGAGGGCTCATCAACAATACCTTTATCCACGTTTAAAATGTAGGGTTCTGCAGTAATAAAAAAGTATTTTCTATTTAATGCAATTTTATATGAGAAAAAAGATCCTAAACCTTTACCAAAGTACTTATTTCCCATATTTTCTTGATTAGGAGCATTGTTATTTATATAATTCTCGTATTGAATTCCTAATTTAAAATTGTCTCCATTATCATGAATAAAAGGCCTCATAATTCTAAAGTTATTTTTTTGATCAGAAAAATCAATATCATATAATAGTATTTCAGGTGTAGCATCAATCCAAACCTGAGAAAATGAAAAAGAAAAAAGATAAAATATTGAAAATATTGAACGTTTATTCATGACACAAAAATACAAATCAATACTCCAAAAAAATAGGTTAATACTTAATTTAAATACTATTATGATCTTGGCAATATTCTCTGGTGAGGTTCTTGCTTCAGGCGCCTACGACAAGGGCTCCTCAACTGGCAAGGGAAGGTTTGAGTTTAGTATAACAATAAATCCTCTAGGTGTAGTGCCTTATGGACAAAACTATGTTGTATTTAGCTACGGGCTAGGAAATCGTTTTGATGTTGTAGGTTACTACTCTAGCCACAAAAATGGAACACAAAGCCAATATATTGGGTCACTATACCAATTTTTTGAATCAGAAAAATTGGATTTGGCTACCGCAATCGGTTTCAGACATAAAAACAGTGGTAAATGGGACATTTTTTCTCCTCAAATTCTTTATAATTATAAATTAACAAAAAATTATTCGTTTGGAGGTAGTCTTGTTAAGGTAATCGAGCTTGATAAAATGGAAGATAAAGGAAATGCTCTAGATATAACTCTTTATAAAAATATAAATAATATATTTTCTAGGAGTCAAAAAATTAAAGATGCCTATTTTGGGATAGGAGTTTTTAAAAATACGGAGGCAAATTTTGAAAATAGAGATCTTTATCTTCATTATAGCTTGGATTTGATATTTTAAATTTATCTGCTTCTTTTTCGTTTAATGATAATATTGTAAAAGGCTCTAAAAAAATAATTTATATCAGTTCTAATAGGTTTTTTAAAATAAAGATCTAGATATTTTCTCTCAGATTCGCAGATTTCTTCAAATGTGACAGGCAAATCAACGTAATAAGGTGGTACCAGTCCAGGTTTTGTTTTAATTCTTAACGCTTTAAGATCTTTTGGGTATCTGGAAAAATAATCCTCACTTAAAGGTCTAACCCCAACAAGCTTTAACTCTCTTTTAAACCAATTTATAATCATAGGAAACTCATCTATCCAATATCTTCTGAGAAATTTTCCATAAAAAGTTATTCTTGAATCATCTTTAATCTTTCCTCCCTCATCAAGACTATTATCACTGATCATCTTTGCTTGAATATATTCCGAGTAAGGAGACATCGTGCGGAACTTGTAAACAGATATAATTTTGCCATTAAGACCAACTCTTCTCATGCTAAAAATTGGACCATAAGATGGATTCATGTCAAAATAAGGCTCCCTTTGTTTTTTTGATAAAAAATATGATAACCCTTTATGGTCAATAGTTTCTATGATTTCAAATCCACATGAGGCCAACCTACCCATTATTTCACTTTTTGACATAACCCTATTATGTCCTCGAGTCATAGCAAAATATATCTGCTTTGTGATTGGGATTTTTGGAATAACGCGCTTGTATAAAAAATCTACAAATAAAACTAAGGGGCGAAAAAAAAATGGAGATTTAAACCATTTTCGCTCGCTTCGCTGCTCAACTGTTTCAGCACAACTGCAATAAAAACCATTATCATCTAAAATAAAATTGACTTTCTCATGAAACTTATTAACATGCCTAAAATTGTTTGTTTTTTCAATATTTACAAAAAGTTTTAAATCATTTTTACCTTCAAGATTGAAAATATTTTTTGTTTTTATTATTATATAATCTTTTGTGAAAATTTTACCTGAGTGTTTTTTTAATATTTCCGCAATTGGTTCTGGGAAATTTTTAGGAAACTTCATCTGGTACTAACTTTTCTTTTTTTGTAAAATTTTTGTATAAAAGGTCAATTACCCAAAAACCAATAATGATAATACATAATTTAATATGGGATCTGTAACGTTCTAAAGGTAGTAACGCGAAGGTATGCATGAATGAGTGAAATAATGGAATAATTGCGATATAGATTGCAATTAAATTTTTATTTCTAATTGTTAGAAAAAAACCAAATAGATAAAATGGCAGAAAAATTCCATAAAAAACCAATGAAGAAAAATTATGTTTGAGGGACCATTTTTGATATCTAAAACCACGATAGAGATAGTTCGGGGTAAAATATGTAGCCTGCCAATAGTGCTTCATTGCCATAAAATATTTTTCATACTTTCCATACCTATACGGCTTTCTTCCTTCGCCTCCGGATTGTTTTAAAGCATTTTCAAATCTACTATTAAAGTATTTTTCTTCAGCAGAGCTTTGATTATCATTTTCAAAATTACTCATCGCAGAATCTAGAAGTCTCTGATTAAAACTCTTATTATAAGGCTCTACGTTGCTTTTCCAAAGTTTATTCGTTATGGAAATAGTTTGAGGTGAAATAAAAATAATTTCACCATAGACATTGTAATTTCTAATTAACATAGGCATAGAAAAAAATAAGCAAAAAGCCATCCATAGAGATATTGTTTTAAGCCGCTCAATCAAAGTCCAGTTTATAAATAAGTATGGGATCAATATTACAGGTATAAAAAAGAAATATCTTGGATCCGCATGCATAGATATGGAGAATGCTGTTGATGATCCAAATAAAAAAATAATTTTATTTTTATTTCTTATACTTAATACAACTAAAAGTATTGTTAGAGGTAAAAAAAAATAAATTGTAGGTTCTTTTAAAAGTTGAATATTAAATCTAAAAAAATCAGTATAAAAAATTGACCAGAGCGCAGATAACAGACCCACTTTTCTATTAAAAATATTTTTACCTAAAAGATAAATTACATAAGTCAAAAAAGATGTTATTAGACAATTGTATATAAAAAATGGCCATAATGGTGAGCCAAATAATTTTATGAAAAAAGCAATTAAGATAGGTACATATGGCCCCACAATTAATCCATGATTTTCAACATCCCAATATGGATTAAAATTTCCTAAGGCAAATTGCTCGCCAAACCATAGATACTCCTTACTGTCAGCCCAAGAATCAATCTGATTTTCAGAAAACAAAAATATAGCGGCCAATAATCTTAATGAAAAACAAATTCCAATCAACGAAATTGCAAATTTTAATTCATTGTATTGAATTGCATGTATGAATTTTTTTATTTTTTGATTAGTGTAATTTATCTTCATATACTCAAAATAGTATGATCATCATGCTATTCAAATAATTAATATAAAATTGAAGATATTAAAGTAGTTTTATTTTATGTAAAATGTTACAAGTAAAAATTTTAGCAAAGAACTTTTTACTATAAGCTTTATTTCTTTTTTAGTTTGAACAAGATTCTTTCTTGGTTTACTCTTATTCTATCAAGCATATCAGCAACTATCCCGATAGTAAAAAAAATAATTGATAAGCCATAAAAAAAAGCAGCTAGAAACCCAGCGAACAAAAATCCAGTAAAAACTCCTTTAATTAGAAAATGTCCAAAAAACAAAACTGAAAAAACTGAAGCAACAATAAAAAAGAATAATGCCACGGACCAAAAGAATCTTAAGGGGAAGTAATCTCTATAAGTTTTAAAAATAATCATTAAAGATCTTATAGTATATGAAAAGATACTTTTTACAATTCTAGATTTTCTATTTTTAAAATATTTTACATCAATAGGAGTTTCTACAATTCTAAGGTTTTGCAACGCAAAATGAATGAAAGTTTCTTGAGTATAAGTAAATCTGGCATGCAAGTTGAAATTAAGCAATGACTCCTTATTATATGCCCTGAATCCGCTTGAAACATCAAAAAACTTTTTTCTAACCAATTTACTTATGAAAGAAGACATTATTTTATTTCCAATAAGTTTTACACGAGAAATATTTCTAATGTTTTTATTTACAATGAACCTTGATCCAATCACAATGTCTGCCTTGTCTTGACATATATGATCTATTAGAAGTTGAATTTCTTTAGGGTTAAACTGTCCATCACCATCAATATTCACTAAAATATCATATTTGTTTTCAACTGCATAGTTAACAGCTGATTGAAAGGCTATGCCCAAACCATAATTTTGATTATGGGTAACAATTTTTGCTCCCATTTTTTTTGCAATTTTAACAGAATTATCAGTTGAGCCATCATCAATTAAAATAACATCAAATACACTTATACCATTAAAATTTTGTGGAATAGAGGATATTACATCACCTATGGTATCTTCTTCATTAAAACAAGGTATTGCAATAAGTAAATTCATATATTTATTTAGATATTGGCCTACAAGAAATGATTGTCCAAGGTAATGGAGTTCTTATTGTAGATATTTTTGAATGGCTTGAAACAAAATTAATAAATTTTTTCTTTGACCAGCGTTGAATATGACCTGGGGTATTTCCCAAAGAGGTAAAATATTTACCTCTTAACAAATTCAAAGCGCTCCAAATTGGCTCTCGAGGAACGCTTAAAATTAGATTTTTTTTTGTTATTGAAAGTAAGCTTAATAGTGCTTTTTTTGGATTATCAAGATGCTCTAATACTTCGCAGCAAAGAACCGTTTCAGATGAATCAACCTTAGGATCTAGTTCATAAATACTTCTATTGATAAGTTTGATATTCATTCCTTGTCTTCGAGATTCTTTGTAAGCAATGTCGAGTGATTTCTGTGATATATCTGAGCCGAAAACATTTATTTCATTCTGATAAAGCAAGCCCAATATCTGACCTTCTCCGCAACCTACCTCATGAACCTGTTTAGGGTTATTTTCTTCAACTAATTCCAAAATATTACTCAAAAAACTTTGAACTAAAATATTTGATATAGGATTTTTTGTTTGATATTTGCTCTTATGCTCAATCGTTTTAAATAAGGATGAAGTATCAATTTTTTTATTAAAAATCATATTTTTCTTAATAATGTCTTTTTATTTTATTAATTATTTTAATTGTATCAACAAAATCTAATCCTATTATTTCTAAATACCATTTCAAAGAATTATATCTAGGCTCATTTTCTTTATAAACTAATTCTAACGCCTCTTCTCTGTTAAGCATTCCTTCTCTAATTTGATTACTTCTAAAGGTGTCGTTTTCACTAAACCCTGCAACAAGGGTATATACATAATTGTAAAAGCTAGCTGTTCCATCACCAATTCTCCACGTTGAACTAGTATCAACTGCTTTTTCCCAATCGTAATTATTAATAATTATATCGTTTACAGTTTTTTCATCCCAATCAATATAGTCAAATAAATGATAAAGGTCTTTCTTGGGGGTAAAATATCTAGATGCTATTGATCCAATAGAGTTGATCGCAGATTGATTTATGTAGCCAGGGCTTTTCAAAACATTTTTACCAACAAAACTAAACAGTTTTAATTGATTTATCATTGACATCGAGTATATCGTTCTTTTGTGGAAATTTGGTTTAATATTGGCAAAGCCAATTTTAAAATCGGTATTCTCTAATTTGTTTATTCCCCAAATTTCTAGATCTATACCAAGTTGTTTTTTTACTTTATACGCCCAATAAAAAAAATATTTATCGCCTGCCATAAAAAGGGGGATCATACCTAGATGGGGGCTTTTTAACCATGCTTTAATATTTTTATTGATATTCTTTCTTTTCCAATGAATGTTAGCCGCAACAATTATGTTTTCCACGCCTAGCTTACCACAAATTCTAGCGATATTTCTTCTAGCAAGGTCAGTAACCATTCCCCAGTCATAGGTATATGTTATTGGGTTGAGTCCAAGTTCATTTTTCACATAATGAAGTACATACGTACTATCCCTACCCCCGCTAAAAGGTAAAAGTACATCAAATTCTCCTCTTTTTTTTCTATAGGGCTCAACTAAATCAAAAAGCTTATCTGAAGATTTGTTTTTTTTCTGAGCTTTGTAATTTTTGCAGTAATTGCAAATGCCTTCTTCATTAAAGTAAATATAAGGAAAAGTTTCAGGTAGAATGCATTTTGAGCATCTTTTTAAATTTTTAACTTTTTGTATAGGATACTCCAAAATCTTTTTTTCAAAATCCGCTTCCTTTGATAAGTGTATGTAATTTAAGTCAATAACAACGGAGTGCTGATTTACATCGGTATTGATATCTTTGATATTAACCGATGTTGGTAAATTTTTGGTTGCTATTAGGTTATCATGAACATGATTATCTAAAAAATTAAAACCTAATATTGATAAATCATTTAAGTCAATTATCTTCCCAGTATTTGGAGATAAAGATTCTATTTTATAGTTATTAATATATTTTTGCATCCCAATGCGTTTTGCTAGTTTTTCTAAGATTGAAAACTCTGAGGCAAAGTAAATTAATTCATTTTCTATGGTTATTGTATAAAGTGATCCATTATTCGATGTAAGAACAAACTTGTTCAATTCTTTCAAATATATCGCAGTAGCAATGGTCCCATATGCTTCCATTATTGAATCTGAAACAATTTTACTTAGCGGATCTTCATTTAATTTGATTTTGTGATTAATAGTTGCTAACAATATTTCAGTGTCAATATCATATTCTTTTTCAAGATCATTATATTTTTTCCACAATTCGTCTCCATTAACAATAATTCCGTTATGAATAGCAACAGCATCTCCTTTAATGACAGGTTGATTATTATGAGAATTTAGCTGTGACCCATTTGTTACCAAACGCGAATGGCCAAAGACTAAATTCTTTTTGAGATCCTTTGAAAATCCATTGTTGATGCTATCATTTACATTTTTATTTTTTATTAAGCTTGTAATTGGAATTGGGCCCTTAAAAACATCAATAATGTTGCTATTTTGATTTAACACTGCTAGACCTGACGAGTCTTTCCCCCTTGATTCACTCATTTTTGCTAATTCATTTACACTTTTAACTAAATCAGAATTACTTATTCTACATTTGTCGCTTGCAATGACTCCAAAAATACCGCACATTGTTAATTGCTCCTCGCGCCCTTAAATATCATGAATAGAGTCTTAAAAAAAAGCTTAAAATCAGTTTTAAATGGGTTACTTAAATAATCATCTAAATACTTTTCTTCAATTCTTACTATTTCATTAAAGCCAGGGTTTTTGTTATCAAAAATTGGACAAATTAAACCAGGCTTTACTTGAAAATATTTTTTTTGGTATCGATCAGGATATTGACTAAAAAAAGCATGACTCATAGCTCTAATTCCAACCAATTTTATTTTTCCTAATAATAGGTCAATAATTTGTGGAATTTCATCTATCCAATATTTTCTGATAAATCTACCAAAAGGAGTAATTCGTGGGTCTTTGTTAACTTTTCCTATTGAAGAGAGGCCCTCTTTTTCTAACATATCCTGATGAAGAAACTCGCTATATTTATACATCGATCTTATTTTATGAATTTTAATGTTTTTACCTTTATACCCAACCCTATCTAATGAAATAATTAATTTTGTTGATGGAAATTCAATCTTTGATTTTTCATATAATTTTTGAAAAACGACATAATCGAGTTTTTCTATTTTCTTTTGGAAAACTTTTTTAAATCCAAAATACATCATAATCCCACTTAGTTCGATTGGATGTATACTAATTTTGTCTATTATTAAAACTAAAAAACCCCCATCAACAACGTAATTATTTATACCTTCTAATTCAATTTTTAGTTTTTTATTTGATGTTGGATTGAAAATGATAGTTTTGAAACTTTCTTTCTTTTTACTTTTAAAAAAGTTATCATTTTCTTTATAGGTGGCATAAGTATTGATTATTTTATCTGCACTAATCAAAGTGGGAAGATTAATTTTATCTTTAAACGCTAACTTTTTCTGCAAAAAACCCTTCATTAGACAAATTTTTTTTGAATTAAATTTGACGAAAAATAGCTTTTCCTACTTTTTGGATAATTCTCATAAAACCATACTAAAAAAGACGAGACATCAATTGAGTCCGATAATAATTTTTATTGTCTTTTCTTATACTCTTTTCTCAAATTTTCTTTTGACAAGAGATGATTAATTTTATTTAAAAAGTCAACCTGCTCTGACGTCCTGTAGCAATGTATTAACTTATATTTATCTTTTAGCTCAAGCATTTGTTCAATTTCATGAAAATAATCATCGTATTCCACTGATGGCGTACCCAGGTAAGCTGCTTCAGAAGTCATTGTTGTACTATCTGAAATAAATAATTCGGCAAATGCTAAGACTTCGCCTATTTGTGTTTTTTTAAATTTGTACAAATACTTTTCAAATTCTTTTGTCAGCGGTCTTTCTGAAGATATAATTATTTTACCATGCGGCAAGAGTCGGTCAATAATTTCATTCAATAATTGGTTATCTATTCCTTTTTTTCCAATATCATGAGATGCCTGAAATCCAGTTGCTCTAATAAAAAAGTATTTTTTACCAACTAACTCACTGGGCAAATTTTCTGCTCTAGGTTTGAAATGATTTGGGTGCAAATGTGCAATCGCTTTATAGCCAAAATATCCAATTTTTTTTTTGTTATATGGACCTAGGTCTGTAATTATTGGCGCAACGATGTCTGTAGCGGTATGATAAAATATTGCACCTTGCGGTACAGCTTTCAATGTGTCATCTGTAGCAAAAATTGTTGGAACTCTTCTTATAAGACCAACAATAGTCAATAAGTCTCCAATAAATAAATCATATTTTTTATTTTTTGTATATTTCAACAACCTATAAATAGTCAAAAAGAAAAAATAGGGTACACTAAAAAAAACGTTTGAAAACATTAACTTCCTTCCCTTTGGGAATAAATTAGTGTAATTCCAACCCTCTTCTTTGACTAGTTGCTCAAGCATATCTTTCTTTGTTATTAAAATATCCACTTTATGTCCATTATAAATAAGTTTGTTAATTTGGACTTTATGAAAATGATATTTTGCTGGATGTACAAGAAAGAATAGTATGCTTTTTTTCATTTTAGCTTAATCTTTTCTGTCAAAGCGAATACCGTATCTTGATAAAAATTTAACAAACTCTTCTCCAAGTTCATTTTCGCGGGACCTTTTTTTATTATACAAATCTAGTATCATTCCCTTTGAAGGCATATCCATTGGTTTAAAATCAAATAATAAAACCGAGTTTCTATCGATGTTAATTTCAGAGAGTGAATGTGTGAATTCTAAAATATAATGTAATTGATAAAGTTTATTTTTGCGGAAAATTTTTAGTAAATATTCCTTATCTGTTTCAATCTTCTCAACACTTAAGCCCTCATGCTCCAAATGGTTTATAAAATCATTTATTATTGATAACATTATTTTTTTTCGAATTTTTTGATCAGGTTTTTCAGGAAAGTTTTCTTTGATGATTTTGGCAGGTGAGCCTGCTAAAAGAAGATTTGATGAAAATGATTGATTAATCAAGGAATTAGCACCAATAACTACATTATCCCCAATCTCAACACCTGGCATAATAAATACTCTCCAAGGCAACCAGACGTTTTTTCCAATTTTAATTGGAGCAAATTTAACGGGAAAACCATCTAATTGATTAAGCCATGAACCATGGGTGAACAACAAACAATGTCCTCCAATACCTGAATCATCACCAATTTCAATTGGCATTGTAGGGTTAATATATGAATATTCCATTATTGTAGTTCGCTTGCCGAGAGTTAGGCCAGACTCAGGCCTTTTAATTCCAGCAATCAATACCTGTTCGTTGATTTTAGAGTCATCATCAATTTCGAAAGAACCAGTGTCGATAAAGGTCATCGACCCAATTCTAACAAATCTCCCTATTCTTATTTTATTAGCTCTAATAACTGTACCAAAACCTATATTTGTTTTTTCACCTATTTCGACTTCTTTAGATATGATTACACTACCTATTCCAATTTTCACTTTTTTTTGAATTTTAAATCCTTTTAATCTATAGATTAAAACTTTTATGAATGAAGGCAGTAAGCCTATAAGGAAAATTTGAGCTAAAGGTATTCTTGGTTTTTTAATTAACATTTATTTACTAGCTCTTAACAAAGAAATATTTTTTAATTATATTTTTTACATTTTGAAAACATAATTCCCAAAGCCATGAAATAAAATTAGTATGCCATCTTTGAGAATGGACATTTATATGAATTCTATTCTGAATAGTGTTTTTTTCAATTGCGTTAATAATCTCAAAAGTGGAATTATAAGGTTTATTTTCACTGTTCATATTTACTCTATCTCTAACACTAAACTTTCGACCATTCCAACTTCTTCCAGTATCTGTTAAATATAAAGTCTTACTAAAATCTATATCAAAAAAAGGCTCTGCAATTACATTGAAATCATTATAATTATATTTTTTCCAAATATCTTTGTTGTTCCATTTTGTAAGAGGGCTTCCATGATACACCACGGTCTTTACATCATAGAATTGTCTAAAATAGCTAAGGTTTTCTTCAAAGAGTTTTATTGCTATTTTATAATTGCCCTTTGCCAAAGTTAAATCTTCATAATGATAGCCAATTTCATGTCCCAAGGATGCAATTTCTTTTATGACTTTAGGGTTGTTACTTCCTTTGACTATTCTAAAGTAATACGTTGATTTAATATTTAAGTTTTTTTCAAGCTTTGCCATTTTTAATGCATTAAAGGGAAGCTTGTCAACATCGTGTCTTAAAATTACATATTTGTCTTTGGTTTGATTTGAACTAAGGAAATCTTCATAAGAAAAAATTTTATAGCCAGAACGAATTAATGATCGCATCAATTTTTCATAGACTAATAACGTAAAATCTTTTGATGGCATATTTCTTGGTTTGTAATTGATTAGTTAATGTGTTTTTTGAACCAGTAATCTAAATTAATCCACTTCCAAATTTCTCTTGAAATATTAATCTTTCCCATCAAATGATTTTCATAAAGATTAAGCGCTTTTTTATTATCGATAATTTCCATTTTATTAAAATTATTTGATTGTAATATTTTTAATATGGTCTTTTGATAGTTTTCATTTCTAAACCATTTATCGGCAGGAGTTTCAAACCCAACCTTATCTTTTCGGACTCTGATTTTTTCAGGTAAATACCCACTCATTGCTTTTCTTAGTATGTGTTTAGTTTGTCCTTTATATAAAATTTCCTGTTCTTTTAACGCTAGAGTTTTTTCAACTAGTCTATAGTCTAGAAATGGCAATCTTGATTCAAGCGAAAAATGCATAGAGTTAATATCTTCCCATTTTAAAAGATGTTGTAGCTTGTGTTTGAAATGTGTTAGAAATGAGTCTTGAAGGCTAGATGAATTATCTATCAATTTAATTATATCTGATTTCCCTTTTTGTGAATTGAGAAAGTCGCTATTTAGATAACCAATTGACCTTAGTCTATATTTTGATTTAAATGAATCAGAAGACAGGTAATATAAAAGAAATTTTAGCGTACTTAAGTTTTTTTGGTTTTTAAAATTATTAAATAATTCTGAGGAAAATTTTACCACACTACCGTTCTTTAATAAATATTTCAAATAATGACCCCAAAAATACATGTAACCACCTAACTGCTCATCTGCCCCCTGACCATTAAGAGTAACTTTAATCTTTTTTTGTGCTTCTTCAAAAACTTTAAAGCTAGCATAAATACTTGTGTCGACAAATGGTTCTGAAGAATGGCACTCTAAAAGCTTATCCAAATCTTTATTTAAATCGTTTTCACTTATTTGCACAAAGTTCATTTTTTGGACTAAATTTTTAAACTCAAGTATATAATTTGTTTCATCGCCTTTTAAGTTTTCCCCATACACAGCGGAGAATGTATTTAGGTCTAGTTTTTTATCAATGAGTCTGGATAAAATTGAGCTCGAGTCAAGACCGCCGCTTAAGGATACTCCAACTGGAACATCACTACGAAGTCTCAAATCAATCGATGAAAAAAGGAAGTCTTTATACTCATCTGAATTTTGAAATGGCTTAGCTTCAGTTACTCGTTTTTTTAAATCATACCATTTGCGAATGAAAAAAAATTTTGAAATCCTTTTGTATTTTCTCTCGCTTATTATTTTTTTATCAATATGCTTATTATTCAAGAATATTTTGGCGCAATATCCTGCTTCAACTTTATTAATTTCATTGAAAAATGTTGAGTTGTTATAATCAGTTCTGTTGTATACTAAATAATTGTAAATGGCTTCTTGATTTGGAGAAAATTTAGATTTGACTGCTTTTAATATTGACCCTATTTCTGATGCAAAAATAAATCTATTATCATCATAGTAATAATAAAGGGGCTTTATTCCATATCTATCTCTTGAGATAAAAATGAATTCTTTTTTCAAGTCATAAATACAAAAAGACCACATGCCGTTAAAATGATTAAGGCAATCTTCACCCCATTCTATATAGCTTTTTAATACAACCTCTGTGTCCGAACTGGAATTAAAGTAATATCCTTTTTTTACAAGCTCTGATTTAATTTCAACGTAATTATATATTTCTCCATTATAAATAATTATATATCGACCAGATGAATCTCTCATTGGTTGATGCCCATTTTCTGTCAAATCAATAATACTTAAACGAACAAATCCTAATCCGATGTTTTTATCTAAAAATATACCTTCATCATCCGGCCCACGATGCTTCATAGCTCTCATCATTCCATTAACCAAAGATTGATCAACAGGCTGTCCATCGAAATTAACTATACCTGATACACCGCACATAAATCAATTTTCTCTCTTAAAATAAGATAGGATTTTTTCTTTTTGCCTTTTAATAACATATTCAGAAACTTCTTTGGGAAAAGGTCTGGTTTTTGTGATGAATCTTGAATTTAAATACCCAATGAATTCAAGAAGGCTGCCAATAATTATTGGTCGACTAAAAAGATAATAAACAATTTTCAATGCAAAATAAGGAAAATAATAAGGAACTCTACCATTAAATAGGCCGGTCCAGTATCGAAGCATAATCAATCCACTTTTTTTACCTTCCTCTTTGTTATGTTCAAAAAAAATATCGATTTTTTTAGTTTCCCATCCTAAACACTGAGCAGCATAATTATCTATCGTATCCCAACCTCTCGATAAATATGCATAGCCTATTTCTTCAAAACATTCTTTTTTATAAAATTTTGCCGCCCCTCTAGTTAGGCTTTTATCTTCATTCTTGTCTCTTGCCCCTTTATAATCAGCGCATCCTGAAGCAATTCCAAGTTTTTTATCTTTTAAAAACATAATAGAAAAATTTTCACAATAATCTTTTGGAAGAGTTACATCGCCATCTAATTTCATAATCAGATCCACTTCAACAGAAAGTTTTTTATAAGCAAAGTTTAATAAAGATGCTATTCGAGCACTAATTTCTGAAATTTTTATTCTTGGTGCTGAGATTAGCTTTATAAAAGTATAATCTTCAAGGTATTCTTGAACGATTTTTTTGGTATTGTCTGTAGAGCTATCATCAACAATTAACCACTCTTGCGGAAGTTTGGTTTGATTTATTACCGATTCAATAGTCTCACCAATGTATTTTGACTCGTTTTTCACAGGTGTGATTATAATATATTGCATTATACTGTCTTTGGTTGAGAGCTTTTTTTATATTAGAGTATTGATAAGATATATAAAATATTAAAAAAGAAAAGATTTGAGAAACACCATTGCTATATAATGTTTCATTTGCAATGTTTTGAATTAGGACTAAAATCAATATCAGATTAATTATTGTCGATTCATTTTTAAAATGGACAATTTTTTTCAAGAAACTCAATTTGAAAAAGAAATGATAAAACATATAGATAAGAGCAGTAATACCAATAATACCTGCCTCATTAAAGATTCTAAAATAAAAACTTTCTGGATTAGCGTGAACTACGTCCCAATAAAGCAGTCTTAAACCGCCAGGGCCCCAGCCATATAATGCGTGTAAACCAT
>MDTA01032067.1_pt1 | contig 24182 bp, 25 predicted proteins | sample 811151 | NCBI WGS metagenome assembly MDTA01 (sample SAMN05326648, study PRJNA326480) | marine metagenome | isolation source: seawater | place: Indian Ocean: South | collected 2010
AAGCGCCGTCATTCGACGATCGGCTATCTCAGCCCGATTGAATTCGAGGAAAAGATGGCGTTAGCTTAACCGACCGTCCACAAAACCGGGGACAGGCCACGATATTGGAGTTGCGTGAAAATTGAAAAACATAAAATTCTAGGCGGCAAAGTTTACGTGTATCGACGCGAGAAGAGTCGGTACTGGTATTGCTCATCGTTTCTAGACGGACGAAATTGGAGAACGAGCACGAAAGAAGAGTCACTTTCGCGTGCGAAGGATTTTGCAGAAGATTGGTATCTCACGCTTCGCGGTAAGAAGCTGATCGGCCAACTCAGACATGAGAAAACATTTCGGCAGGCCGCTGAGAAATTCCTAGAAGAGTATGAAGTTATTACGCTCGGAGAGCGCAGCCCGGTTTATATCGACAATACCAAAAGGCGCTTGAAAAACTACCTCATTCCGTATTTTGGAGATAAAGGCCTTTCAGAAGTTACGGCTGGCATGGTTCAGGACTACCGCTTATTTAGGCAGAAAAATTCAGTTCCCCGCTACAACTGCAAGGATGATGACGGCAATCCAAAAAATTACGGCCCGCCTGCTCGAAGCACGTTGCATCAAGAAATTGTTACGCTACGACAGGTTTTGAAAACGGCCATGCGCCATGGCTGGCTATCGCATCTTCCTGACTTATCAGTGCCCTATAAGACCGCAGGAAAAACCGCGCACAGAGCGTGGTTCTCGCCGGAAGAATACAAACAATTCTACGAAGCGACGCGCCGTCGCGCCAAAAACCCGCCAAAACCGCGTTGGAAGCGCAACTGCGAACAACTCCACGACTATGTATTGTTTATGGCCAATACGGGCCTGCGCCCGGATGAGGCAAGACACCTTCAATATCGTGACGTTACGATAGTGGAGGATGAAGACACGGAAGAAACCATTCTTGAGATCGAGGTGCGCGGCAAACGCGGCGTAGGCTATTGTAAGAGCATGACGGGGGCGGTGCGCCCGTTTGAACGTCTGCGTAAACGCAATAAGCCTAATGCAAGCGATCTAATCTTCCCGGCCTTTCCGCGCGAGCTTTTCAATAATATCCTGGAAGAGGAGGGATTGAAGTTTGATCGCGAGGGAAACCGGCGCACAGCTTATAGCCTTCGTCATACCTATATCTGTCTGCGCTTGATGGAAGGTGCAGATATTTATCAAATCGCCAAGAACTGTCGCACCAGCGTTGAAATGATCGAAACCTATTATGCCGCGCATATCAAAACGAGCATCAACGCTGCCGCCGTCAACGTCCGGAAGCCCAAAAAGAAAAAACAACATCCAGTCGAAGCGCAAAGCTTGTTGGCGGAATAAAATTAATTGTTGCAATTCAAGACGGTATTTTGTTTATCTAAATGAAGCGCGGGCGTGGCGGAACCGGTAGACGCAACGGACTTAAGCCACCTCTTGAGTGCCCTGTTGGAAACAGCAGGAGTAGAACTGCTCAAATTCGGGGAAAGCTCCGGGTGAATGACGTATTCGCCTTGCCGATCCCGAGCCAAGCCTCTTGTTAAGAGAGGAAGGTGTAGAGACTAGACGGGCAGCGCCTAAGGCCAGAAACCTGGCTACGGCGAAGGTATAGTCCAGACCACGAACTTGCTCTTATGCGCAACGCATCAGGGCAGGGCGGCGAAAGCCGAAGTGTGTATGAAAATCCGTTGGGCGTAAGCCCGTGGGGGTTCGAGTCCCCCCGCCCGCACCACCTTCTAAAAGCATTATTCAATGTGTTAGGATTCTCGTATTGCGAGGTTATCTATGACAGGTTCCAAATCCATTTCCGGACGTAAGCTGCCGCGTTACAGTGGAATAAAGACATTTTTTCGGCTTCCTTCTGGCGATTTCAAAGATGTTTGGGACGTTGGGATATTTGGTATTCCTTATGATGGTGCAACTAGCTATCGTCCAGGTTGTCGATTTGCACCATCTAGAATCCGAGAAGTGTCGGCGTTGGGACGCGGTTACAGCCTGGTTCGTGAACTATCGTGGTTTGAGCGACTCAATGTTGTTGACTTGGGTGATTGTCAGTCCAATCCAATGGACCAGGATGCAACATATAAAGGCATAGAAAGTTTCTGGGGAGAAATTCTCGCGCTTAGTAGAAGAGGAATAGCAATTGGAGGGGATCATTCTGTAACTCTGGCAAACTTAAGAGCATGTAAAGCGGTGTTAAACGAGCCTCTTGCGCTCATTCATTTTGATGCGCATGTGGACACCTATCCAGCATCATGGGGCTCAGAATTCCATCACGGAGCGTTTTTGCGACATGCTCTGAAAGAAGGCCTGGTCGATCCAGACAAAGTTGTTCAGATCGGAATTCGCGGGCCACTGAACGATATTGCAGACCTAGATATCGGCAAGAACAATAAATTCTCAGTTTATACCGTAGCCGATATTAGACGATTGGGGCTCGATAATTTTTGCCAGCGCATTCCTGATTTTGGCCAAACGCCAACATTCATAACATTCGATATTGATTGCTTAGATCCGGCCTATGCGCCAGGAACGGGGACCCCTGTTCCAGGAGGCCTGACAACATTCGAAGTGTTGTCAATGCTGCAATCATTGTCTTGCCCAAATCTGATCGGTGCTGATCTTGTCGAAATTTCGCCACCCTATGATCATGCCGATATTACATCACTCGCGGGCGTTTATATCCTATCAGAAATTATAAATATTATGGCTGCTTTCTCTCGCAATGATTAGGCGGTAAATATACATTGGTGGGGAATATCAAATTCACAGTGCGACGGAGAAATAGATGCTCAACAAGACCTTTCACAGATCAGACGAAGATGAGAAAACATGGATAGCGCTACGATTCAATTTAGAAGCCCATGACTTTCAAGTCATCAGACATAGAAGGTCGAACGACGCTACTGAAGAAACTATCCAGTCGGTTACAGAATTTTGGGCCAGCGCGGATGAAAGCGAGATCGATGCGTTTGTGACATTTCTCGATTCAGCCCTCACTGATAGTTAAATATGTGTGGTATTGTTGGGTTAGTTGGCTCTCAGGAAGCATCCGAAGCGCTGCAAATTCTGGAGCGAATGACGGACCGCCATCGTTCGCGTGGTCCAGATGGAGTTGGCTATTGGCAAACTGACCACGCTAGTTTTGGTCATTGTCGATTAGCGGTAATTGACCCAACAAATTCCTCAGACCAACCATTCGTGCGGCATGACCTATATCTTACGATTGTTTTTAATGGTTGTATTTATAACTATCAGAAGTTGCGATCCCAACTCAAAGCAGATGGATATGAATTCACTTCGAATGGCGACACCGAGGTAATTCTCTGCGCTTATGATAAATGGAAAGAACGGTGCGTCGATCATTTTGAAGGAATGTTTGCATTCGCAGTTTTTGATCACAAGAACAATTCATTGTTTTTAGCACGCGATCGCATTGGCATAAAACCACTTTATTATACATTGCATGATGAAACGCTGATCTTTTCCAGTACTCTGCCCCCGTTATTGAGGGCTATGAGCCAGTCAGTAGAAATTGACAAAACTGGATTGTGCTTGGCACTGAACTATCGATGCGGCGTACCGGGCGCAAACACGATAATTCAAGGCATAAAGAAAGTTGAACCGGGAACATTTATACGTTTTGTAGACGGAGTTGCCCAATCGGAAAAGTATTGGTCGCTTGGGGATTTTTATTCGGATGAGCAACTAAATCTTCCAGTTCCAGTATTGGAAAAGCAGTTTTTTGATCTCCTACGGGATGCGATACTACAGCGAACCACAGTGACCGATGTAAGCTATGGATTGTTCTTGTCCGGTGGCATTGATTCAACAATATTGTTGGCTGTAATGCGCGAGGTGACAGAAAACGTGAAGTCGTTTTCGATAGGATTTAATTCTTGGAACGATGAAGCTGGCGACGAATTTTACTATTCAGACTTAGCCGCTCAGGAATTTTCATCAGACCATCACAAAATTTTTATTGAAGATGACGAAATTGTTTCTGAACTTGACGGTTGCATTAGTGCAATGTCAGAGCCGTTGATGAGCGAAGACGCGATTGGTTTTTATCTATTATCTAGGTTCGCCAGCAATCACGTAAAAGTTGTCCTTTGCGGCCAAGGCGCAGACGAAATATTGGGCGGGTATTCTTGGTATCACCGAATAACTGATCGAGGCAATTGGGCTTTACTTTATGGCGCGTTGCGAAGAGATCGTTCATCGTCAGAATACCAATCATTGGTGATGCCGGAGTTTCGGGACGATAATGATGTTGCACAAGTTCTATTAGAGGCGTTCGAGTCCCAGTATTCTTCACTTGATGCAACAGCAAAGACATTATTGGCAGATACTACGATTACTTTGCCCGAAGACCCGCTGAAGCGTGTTGATAATATGACCATGGCCTTCGGATTGGAGGGTAGGGTGCCGTTCTGCGATCATCGGCTTGTCGAGTTTTGTGCTCGCATGCCATCAGCAGCAAAAGTAGCAGGTGGTATTGGAAAAAAGATTTTACATTCATCGTGCAATGATAAACTGCCCGATGAAATTATAACTCGTAAAAAGGGTGCATTTCCTGTGCCTGCAATTACACAATCCAGCCCAGCTATTAGGCAGATAATTGGAGATACGTTGACGAGTACCGAAGCAAAACAACGTGGTATTTTCAATTATCAGTTAGTTGATAAGTGGGTGGCCAGTCCCGAAAAATACCTCACGCCGATTATGCAGTCTAAACTCTGGCAAGTTTTTTTGATGGAAAAGTGGTTTCAAATAAACAACATCTAGTAAATTTTTACTCAAAAATATCAAACGGTAATTGAAAACTCACAACAAAATTGGGTTCGTTGACAATCTCACTAATCCGGAGGTCTCCTGCAACACTGCATAACATATATGCCTCTTCTGGAGACATGCCCGTTTTAGTGGACACAAGGTCGATCATGCGAGATAGACTTTCTTGGGCGGCTACTTTTAAGCTACGATTTACCCCAAGTGTGATTTCTAAGTCTCTTGCTTCGCGTTGCGCATGGTTAGCGAGCTGAATGCGAGGCCAATTGTGTTTTGGGTTCTTTACAAGATCAACTTTTACCACAACATTCATCGAACATTCTATTGCTGTTCCGCATACTTCTCCGTCGCCTTGTGCGGCGTGTGTGTCTCCTATTGATAATAGCGCGCCTTTGACATTAACAGGTAAATGAAGTCTGCTTCCGGCAACCAGATGTTTAACGTCGAGATTGCCGCCGTAATATGATGGAGGGATAATTGGGTGATCGCCTTTTTTCTTCGGTGCAACACCGATGGTGCCTACGAATGGATTGAGTGGAACCTTCGCCCACTTTCCGAACGAAGATAAGTTTGATCCATCCTCCGTGATTTTCCAAATGTGCAAGTTAGGGCCTGGAAAATCCTTTTTCAACAAACCGAAATCCGGGAAAACTCCGGTCCAGCCCCAATCCGTGGGGTGAAATTCCAAAAAATCTATCGTGAGAATGTCTCCTGGTTGCGCCCCATCAACGTATATGGGGCCTGTGACCGGATTTGTCTCTCCCGGTTTTTCATCCAAAATCCTCTTTGCGGTAGAGTTTTTGGTTAAAAGTCCTGCTGATGCTTCAGTTACATCCACGGACACAATATCGCCGGGCGCGATTGAAAGGACAGCAGGAATCTCTCGATTCCACGTGAAATGGTGGTGATGGGAATGGATGGTCCAATTGGGATTCTGTTTAAAATTCATAATGTTACCATACCATATTTCCGAAGCGCTTGAAAGCTCGACATTATCGTTCCCAATGATACAAATTCATTCAATCAAACTGTTTCTGGAGGGGTAAAAGTGTCCGATCTATTTGCACTCGACGGAGTCGATTTACAAACACTTGGGGTAATTTTGCAAGGAGTCGGGGCTGTCATTTCGGCGACCTTGGCATTTATCGTTTACCGGCTCACAAAAGTGTTGGCAAAGAGCGAATCGGTTCGTGCGTTAAATGATGGTTGGTCCGATTACGACATGGCCATGTTGAAAGATGGAAACATTGAGTTATTCAATAGCTTTCTCGAAAATACGCTTGAAGAAACCAAAGAGTACGACGGATACGGAGAAAAAAAGATACATTTTTTGTTGTATTTGCTGCTGAACAGTTTGAACAACAATTTTTATGCTGAGCAATCAGGAGCTGTCTCAGAAAACTACACAGGTGATATTCTTGACGACTACCTTAAACTATTGCTTCCAAGGCAGGATTACATCAACGCCTTGTTGGCTGATAGGGGGTATGACCCACCATTTAAAAAGTTTGTTGCTAAGCGATTTAAATATTTGGAGAAAAAGCATTCGTGACGAAGTGTTGAGGCTGAATTGGTTTCTCAAGAGATGATGATGGCCCATCAAGGGGTGGTTTCGAAACGTCAAATATTTGGTGTTAGCAACTCCACTGCGGTTTTTGTTCCGCCGTGGGAGCGTCCGGTTGCTTTTGAGAAGATGTTGGAACTGACTGGGGTGTCATGCCCTAGGGTCTGCTATATAGGAGCGGCGCGAGGCGATAATCCAGCCAGAATTGAGGAGTATTATCGCTTCTTCAACAAGCTGAACTGCAACCTCGAACACTTGAACATGACGTTTCCGGAGACGGATGATTTTGAGGAGTATTTCTCCCGCTTTGATCTAATTTATATCGACGGAGGTTCAACCAAGAACTTACTCGCTCTTTTTAAGCTATGGAAAATAGATTCCGCTCTAAAATCAGCCTACGAAAATGGCGTTGTCATGAGCGGAGCAAGTGCAGGGCTGATTTGTTGGTTCCAAGGGTGTATAACAGACTCCTTGCCCTCCAAGCTTAAACCGCTTCCGGGGATGGGGCTTATAAATGGATCGGCTACGCCGCACTGCAACTCTAGAAGCGACCGGATACCCGTTCTTAAGCAGAGCCTAAATGCTGGATTATTAAACTTTCCAGCATATGCCGTGGATGATGGTGTTGCGGTTCATTTTGTGGACGAAAGTTTTGAAGGCGCGTATGGACTGGGCGGTTCAGGAAGGCTTTATGTCTTTACTGGTGAGAAGGGGGCAATAGAAGAACGAGTTGTAGTCCCAGAACCATTGCGTTAGAATTGTAGTCAATCTGTGAACTTTGTGGGCGGAGATTCCTGAAAATCTTAGATGTCTTTTGGCAAAGAAAGGGCCTATCATTTATTCTGTGTCAGGGCCGTTTCATTTATACGCCTACAAATCTTTCGCCGTACAGGACGGCGAACTGTGTTTTAGCCTGGAACCATTCGCGCGGCGGTCGGTTCCAGTCGGCCTGAATATGGTTGAGAACAAGGTATAGCAATTTCGACGCTGCGTCATCCGATGGAAAATGGCCGCGCGTTCTTACGGCGCGGCGCAATTTCGAATTGAGCGCCTCAATAGCGTTCGTCGTATAAATCATTTTTCTGACCGCTGCAGGGAACGCAAAAAACGGAATGACGTGTTGCCAATTTCTGCGCCAGGATTGCTCGATCGCCGGATATTTTACGCCCCAGCCCGAGGCGGCAAATTCACCGAGCGCTTTTTCACCTTCATCGGCGTTGGTCGCCCGATAAACCGATTTCAGCGCCGCGGCGACGGCCTTTTTGTCTTTATAAGAGCAATAGCCGAGAGAATGACGGATCAAATGCACAATGCAGGTCTGCACCGTCGTCTGGGGAAACACGGCATTGATCGCTTCCGGAAAGCCTTTCAGGCCGTCAACGACAGCGATGAGGATATCATTAAGCCCGCGGTTCTTGAGCTCGTTCATTACCCGCATCCAGAACTTGGCGCCCTCGGTTTGCTCAATCCACAAACCTAAAATCTCACGTGTTCCATCGGGCAAAACACCGAGGGCGACGTAAACCGCCTTGTTGCGCACCAGGCCCTCGTCGCGGATCTTGACGCGGATCGCATCAAAGAAGACGAGTGCGTAACACGCCTCCAGAGGACGGTTTTGCCATTCTGAGACCTCTTCCAGAACCGCATCCGTTACTGTCGAAATCAATTCCGGCGAAACATCGATCCCGTATAAATCCTCCAGATGGCCTCGTATCTCGCGCATCGTCATGCCGCGCGCATACATCGAAATGATTTTTTCATTGAACTCGGGGAAGCGCCGTTGATATTTGCCGATCAGCTTCGGATCGAACGAGCCCTTGCGGTCGCGCGGAACCTTCAGCTCGATTTTAGACGAGCCTGTCAGCACCGTCTTTTTCGAATGACCATTGCGGCGATTGCCTGGCCCTGCATCTGGCGTCGATAAATGACCGTCCAGTTCAGCGTTCAGAATCTTTTCCGAAAGCGCCTTCTTCAACTCGTCAACAAGGCCGTCTTTCGAAAAAACGTCCTCAGGATCGCGCCCCTCAAGCAACTGTTCCAATAATTCTTCGTCGATCGCCATAAGATGGGTCCTTTCTTTCCATCAATATGGCCCGAAACACAAAACTCATGACAGTCCCCAAAGAAACTCTTGGTATTGATTTATTTCTTCTTTTAGAAGACGTCTAATGTGAAGTTCATGGAGTTCCTTCGTTTTGATTTCAGGTGTCTATGCTTTGATGGTCAAGTTTATCGAGGGCAGTCAGTTTTGGCGGACGCCCTAGCCTTACGCCGCGGGCTCTGGCTGCCTCCATTCCCGCTTTTGTACGTTCTGAAATCAAATTTCGCTCATATTCGCCAAACGCACCGCTGATATGAAAAAACAGCTTGCCTAGCGGGGTTGTGGTGTCGATTCCATCCGAAAGGGACGTAAAGCCAATGCCGCGTTCTTCAAACATCCCGATAAGGTCAATTAAATGACGCAAAGATCGCCCTAAACGGTCCAGTTTCCAGACGATCAATACATCACCTCGTTGGAGGTGTTTTAGAAGTTCCTCAAGGCCTGGGCGGCTCGCCTTAGCACCAGATACCCCCTCATCTTCATATATCTTTTCACACCCCGCCGACTTTAAGGCCTCAATTTGCAAGTCCAGATTCTGATCAATCGTGGACACCCTGGCGTAGCCTATTTGCATTACTATCCCTTCAAATATTCGCAATCATATTGACGCCGAAAAAGGGTTCCTTTTTTGGCTAAACCGAAACGGCGTCCGATTTCCAGTATTCATCAGCGACTGCACAAGGCCCAGAAAAAGGTTTGTAAAGGAACCTTTTTCCAGTGGATAAGTTTTGAGGGGATTTTGTTGTTATGAGAATAGTATCCGCTATCTTGGGTTTCATCGGGGCCATAGCCCTCATGCTGCGTGGTTTTTACATCCGCTCAATTTTGGATGATCCGATGAATGCCGGTGTGCAATCCTTCAATCGTGCGGCTGGTGGCGACACATCGGCCTATGACATGCTCAACATGTTCTCATTGATTTTTATCATCGCAGCAGCTCTTGGCGCTCTCGCTAGTATTCTCCTGCTATTGAAGGCCGGTTCTCCAAGAGCACTTGCGATACTCATGCTGCTTGCCGGGCTTGTACCGTTCATCAATGCGGAATCGCTGGTTTTTGGGGTGCCATTGGTGCTGGCGGGAATACTGGCGCTTTTCGTTCGCAAGAAGCCTGCATAACCCATTCCGACCACATTTAAGAGTAATGCGGAGCAATCATGTTTCAGCGTCACATTTTAATCGCCCTGTCCGTCACGGTATTAGCTGCCTGTGACAATATCAGTGAGGCTTTAAGCAGCGAACCGGATGGTGCGGTGGCGGCTTCTAGGCGTGAAAGTCGGGATGCCCGTTCTTCAACAAATGCAGGCGATACAAAGTTAGCGCAGCCGACGATCTCTATGCCGGAGGCGATGGCGCTGAGCGTTTTTGACATCACGCCTGACATGCCCGTTGACGAGGTGAAGGCCAACCTGCTCGAAAGAGGCTTTGAGGAACCGACACCAAGCCGGATTGATCCGCTCATCGCGTCAATCGGCTTTGCCTGTGATGTCAATTACGGCGGCGAGGATTACGGGCCATGCGATATAATCGGACAGGTTCAGGAAACAGGGTTCATCTGGACGCGCGGCCCTACTGTAGACGGTAAAGCGCAGGAACAGCTTCTGCCGCTGTTCTATGTTGATGAAAACAAGACATTGCGGCTGTGGCATATCCGCTACGAGCGGGCTTATGATCCTGAAATCTTTCCCGGCGCAGTCGCGGAACAGATGCTGGAGCGTTACGGCGAGCCGAGCTTCAATCATCCCGGCGAAACACGCCATGAGCTTTCATACTATGTCCAGATGGATGTACCGGAAGGCTATGAAAGAACCGAGGCGGATGAACGCGGAACATCCGCTTTCAACAAGCAGCGCGCCATCAGGATAAGCCGCATCGGCTGTCTGGAACAGGAGATTGAGAACTTTCCGGCAGATCGCACGATAGAATGTGCGTCCGTTCTTGAAAGCCCATCAAAGCAGCAGTTTATTTTTGACGGGTTGAGCGAGTCATCCAACCTGATACTTGAAATCACGATCCGGCCTGAAAACCTGAGACTGCAACTCACCGCTGATTTTCTGCACCGCGCCATCGCTCTGCACAACAAGGAAATCGAACTGAACGAACAGCTTGCCGAACTGGCGCGCAGGCGTGACGCCGGAGCGGATGTGGCGGATGATCTTTGACCTTTTTTAAGGGGCTTTTGCCCCCGATTGCCTCATAAAACTGTCATTTTTTCACTTTTGCCGGTTCCGTATTGACGCTTTCCATCATTTGGATAGTGTTTGCCGGAGAGGGGTTACGCGGGGGCGTTTTGTTGAATGTTCATTTCATGCAGCACTCAGTGCGTCCTTTCGGTCATACTACTGACCGGCACAAAACCCTTTTGCTTGTCGTTCAATACTCGGGTCAGGATTAGTGCAGCAGGGGTTGCGTCATGGTGAAAGAACGCGAAGAGATCGACCACGGCCAGGATGAACGCGAGCGCGAGCGCATACGCCGTCGTAAAAAATTCAGACGAGGATTGGCGATTGCATTTTCAATAGCGCTTCTCTTACTTGCTGTTGGGGCAATCGGTTATTTTCTTTTTCAAATTCCGCTGAATGTATGGCTGTGGGCACTGGCCGGAATATTGGCGCTGATTCTGACACTGGGCATTGTCCGGATTTCTGGCGTTGGGGGACTAATTGTGCTCGTCCTTCTTCTGGCCGGGATAGGCACATTTGGATATTTCAATAATTGGTTTTGCAGCTTGGGTTTTAGCGCAATTTGCAAAAACATAACTGATCCGGAAGGTGACGAGAGAGTCGTATCAGGCCCACCCCCAAGTGTTCGAGCCGACAATTTTGGTGAAAGTTGCTTTTCTGATCAACAAGAGGACTCCTTCTGTATCCGCGTGAAATACGTAACTCCACGCGCTCTAAAATATATTACCAACCCCGAAACCGCAGAATCGGAACCGGTATTCAGCACAGAAAAATCTGAAAAACTCTCCTTCGGATTTGGCGACATAGCTTTGCCTAAAAAATTCGCAAAACGCGATAGTGATGGTAACCCAATCGTTGTCCCGAAGTATTCTGAAGATAGCCCGGAGGGTGTGCTTGAAAAAATAGACCGAAATAACTCACTCAGAAAATCAGCTGAGAAGGGAAATCGGGTTGGCTTGACCACACTGTCAGCGGTAAATGGCGCTTCAGACGAGGATGAAAAAGCTGCATTTCTTGCGTCTCTTAACAATGAAATAAATGCTAATCCCAACAAAAGCGTCTTACTTTACATTCATGGTTTCAATCAGACGTTTGATCAGGCTGTGGTTTCAGCCGCCCAGCTGGCCATAGATTTGTCCTATACCACTGAGGGCGAATCCAATTTGCGAGATATAACGACACCTGAGTTTGCCTACGGAATACCAGTTGTGTTTTCCTGGCCAAATAGTGAGTCAGCAGATCCAGTATCGTATGACAATGACCGTAATTCTGCGAAACAGTCGTCCAGTGAGCTAAGTGAACTAATTGATTTATTAATTGATGATACCGATGCACAGAAAATCAACATAATAGTTCATTCCATGGGCAATCGTGTTTTGTTAGGTGCATTGAACGAATATTCTGAAAATTTTCTTTCCTCAGCGTCGGCATGGCCGCAAGTCAACCTTGTTCATGCCGCAGCCGATCTCAATCACAAAGAGTACATTAAAGCGATGCGTTCATTTGATAACGCAATGCGTAACCAAGGTAAAAGATCATTTGACCAAGTGACAGTTTATGCCTCAACAAACGATACAGCGCTTCGCGGCTCTCGTGGATTTGTCGATAGAGGGCTAAGATGCCGATTGGGCAAAATTAGCACTTGGTGCCCCATCATTAACTTTCCTAGTGACTTTGATGACCGTTACAATGCAATCGATGCCAGCGGCTTTGTTTTGTATGATACCATTGACTCTGATGCGAGGATTGGTCAGCGGGTTTGGAACGCCATTTTCAAAGATTATGGTCATAGCTATTTCGAAAACTCACCCCAAGTATTGGCGGATATTGGATGCGGATTTGCCAGCCTGCGTCCCGGTAGCAGGGAGCGCGCATTAAAGGAACAGGATCGCCGGGAGTATATTTTCGGAAAGGCTCCTTACTGGGAAATAAGCCTCCCGGATGGGACCATGCGCTGTAAGGCTGTTGAATATGAAACCTTTGAGAAATGCGAAGAAACCCCCGAACTCTACCCAGGTATTTGTGCGGCCTCTGAGCCCATATCTGAAATAATAGAAGAAGAAGCCCCCAAACAGGAGATTATATCCGAAATCATTTATTTTGATCTTATGAGTTCAAAATTGACTGAAAATGCTAAAAGCAAGCTGGCACGACTAATAGATCGCATCGGCGGCGCTCAAATAAAAAGCATTCGGATTTTAGGTTATACCGATACCGCGGGCGAACGACCGTACAATGACGGACTGTCCAACCGGCGCGCCGCAGTTGTTAGATCGTTCTTTGTCACCAGAGGCATTGCGCCGGACAAACTAAATGCTTTGGGGGTAGGCGAAGTCCCGAACGAAGCTAACTATGCTCCTGATAAAGCTGATGGTGTAAGGGCCGAGCAAAATCGACGGACAGAGATAACAATAGAAATTGTTCTTACGGATTAGCTCAATGCGAATGATAATGCGCCAGCTCCTAACCAGCCGCCTACCACAGAAGTTGCGGCGAAGGTTGCCGGATATGATCTGGCAGAACGAAACGGACGAGAAGCTATAAACAGTCCAAGAGGTATCCCTACTGCTATCCCAAGCAGCGTAGGAATTGCAAAAGAAGCGATGCCCATTTCATTGCCTAACACTTCCCCCAGGCCAGTAACTGCGAGTCCCTTGAGAACAAGTTCTGTTGAAACAAAAACGCTTCCAGCGACCATGAGCGCACCAGCAGTAGCTGCTTGAAATATTGCCTTCAATCTACTCGGTTCACTCATAACGCCATCTTTCCATAATTTATTTCAGTATACGGATATAATAACAAATTTAGCCGAATTATGCAAATTTGTTTCCGATACTGAAATATTGCCTATCCGCTTACGCGACAAAGCGTGGAGTCGGTAAGCATCGGCAGGATTTCCGTTGGCAGAAAAAACGATACAGCGGAGATGAATAATCCGGCGATGAGAACGGCAATCCACTGAATCGGGCTGCCCTGAACTTCTTGTCTATCCGGTCCCTGAGAGCGGGCCAGAACGAATAATGACATGGACAGCAGGAGCGCAATGATGACGCCGCCCATCACAATGGCGAAAATCTGCTGTATGGGCTCCGTGGCGATAACCCCGGCCCAGGTTTCCGCCACAACGACAATAAAGGCCACCAGAAACAATAAAACGCGAACGCCGAACATAAATACCCCTCCCTGAATGGTGTGTGGGGAATTTAGGTCATTTTGCCCGGTAAATAAACTCTGCCTGCTATGAGAAAAGCGGGCTTAGATATGCTCAGAACTCCACTACGCGGGCCTTAGCGGCTGGCTCCGGTGACGCCGGAGCCTGTTTTGCAATCCTGCATTCAGACTGAATGGCCTCGCGTTCACGATTGAGAAACGGTACAATCCCTTCGATGACCTTCCGATTGTTGATCACAGGAATTTCTATTTCTTTCTCGCCGTAGCGAAACCCGACATGGTGGCCGATGATGTGCTGGTCTTCATCGCGTTCATCGATTTTGTAGAATGAACTTACATCCTTAAGCGTATAGCGCCGCCTGCCAATTTTGAGTTCACTGCTGTTAATCCTGAGCCGCAGGCCCGGATCATAAACGACAAAGACGGGGTAGCTGAGTAGTCCCAGCAATAATCCGAATTGCACGGCTTTCCAGAGCGCTCCTGACATACCCAGCAGCCACAGCGCGGCCCATAATCCGGCAAAGACATAGAAAGCCGTTAAATAGGCTTGCCAGCCTGCGGTTTTGAAGCGTTTCGGTAATGTCGTGTAGAGTCTGCCTTTGAGTTCGCCGTTCTCACGTCTGTAAGCCAGACCCGGCACGCGATAATCCGGTTTCACCTTGCCAGAAAACATCACGCCGCTCCGCGCTTGTCCGCCATAGCTGCAAGCGATGGCGGATAATTCGGATCGGGATCAAACTTGCCTGCAAGATATAGATCGCTCTCATAGTGAAGGCGATCCATCGCAATGGGATCAGCACCCGGCCATAGCACGAGCTGGCGGTTGGACTGGCGAGAGAAGAACCGCCCGACTTCCTCAGTCGTCATGAGATCGACAATCTGTCTGGAAACACTGCGACCGGTAAAGCCTTCCGAGGCTTTGGAACGGGAGATTTCGCCCTGAGAGATAACATCAAGCGTGGTTTTACCAAGACGCTTTGACAGATAGTCAAGCGTGGTCAGGTCATTGACCCCGAACCACTGCGTCAGACCCGCATTACCCAGAAATGTCTCCCAGGATTCTTTGTAATCTCGTTTGAGCTGCGTCAGGTCCTGGAGGATAGGCCATAAGCGAACGCCATATCCCGCAATCAGACCAGCGGCGCGTTCAATAACGCGCATCGGCCCCAGCGCGTGAAATTCATCCATGATGATAAGGACCGGATGTTCCGGTTTCTGCGGGTAACGTTCCATCGCTTCAATGGCGAGCGCAATCATCAGGCGCAACCAGCGGCTATGCGTCCCCATGCGCCCGGCTGGAAGACTTAGATAGACCGTGGCTGGCGATATTTTGAGGTCTTTCAACGCAAAGTCGCTTTTGCAAAGTACGTCGCGCATCGCAGGCGAATCCAGAAAATCGGTCTGCACAATCGCCGTTGAAAGTATGCTGGAGCGTTCCTTATCCGACATGGCAACCAGCGTATTGGCGGCGCGCGCTACAACACCGTTCGCGGTTTCCGAACAGGCCATCTCCGCCAGTATGCCTGAGAGCGCATCCATATCGCCGGTAAGGTATTCGCGCAGTGTCAACAACGAGCGGCGCTCGCCCGTTTCACTTGCACAGATATGAAGGATCAGGCCTGTCAGCAGCATTTTCGCTGCATCCGTCCAGTAGCTCTCTGACTGCGACGGGATAATCAGCGCATCAGCCAGAAGCGCGGCGTCATCACGCCCGTAAACCCCATTGGGATCGATCATATCAAGCGGATTAAACGAGGCCCTGTATTCCCCCGCATTGCCCTTCGCTGTATGAAATGGATCAAGGACATAAACCTCCTGATTCATGCCTTCAGCATGGGCTGATCCCGATCCGCGCCTTGCAGCAGTGATCGTCGCCAGATCGCCTTTGGGGTCGATTGCGATGACCGAACCCGGATAGAGGCACATATTCGGCACAATAACAGAACGCCCTTTACCAGAGCGTGACCCGGCCACGGTCATCAGGTGACGGTCATCTTTTGCCCCGAGAATCTGATCACCAATGCGTCCGACCAGAATGGAGCCCTGCTCAAAGCGCCATTTGTTGTGCGCAGTCAGCTTGTCCGGCGCACACCAGGCGGCATCAGGGAAACCACCCTGTCCATTTTCTGCTACGCCGCGTGGAAACCGTTCAAGCAAAGGAACACTCTTTTTTGTATTCAATTGCGATCAAACTTTATTGCATCATCCTTAAAGGAAGGTAATCGCTGCTTTTAATTTGTTTCCCGCGCGATCACTCATGTCCTGATTCATACCGGTTTCATTCCAGCCATATTGATGAGCACACCAGAGCGTCAGCCGGACACAACTCCGGCCCGCACCAGAAGACCGTGTTGGGAGTTTCCCGCAGCAGGCTTGCGGTGTGTCCAGCCTTATTCCGCCCCGGTTTTTTTGTCCTCATCGGCTGAAATGAATCAGTCCGAATCTTTGAAAGGACATCGATATGACCACACAACATAATAAACCCGCATTAACCTTGACAGATGGCGCTCTAAAAGCCGCGATCTGGCGCAACAGCTCTGAAAACAGCGCCTTTTATTCGGTGACGTTCTCACGCAGCTACAGGAAGTCCGAAGGGCAGTACGGTGACGCGCACAGCTTTTCCGGTTCTGAATTGCTCCGGCTGGCGAAACTCGCGGATCGCGCATACGCCGAAAGCCATGCCCTGCGTGCACAGGCGGCTGCACAATGAGCGCTTACAACTCAGATATCGTGACATCCGATCTGTCACGCTTCGGTTATCGTGAACTCAAAATGGCCGCCGAGCTTCTGGCGGCCTATTGCGATAACCCTCCCAATTTCTTAAGCGATGGCCTCACCGTTATGCTTAACATGCACAGCGGTTATGTCTTTCTGAGCGATGAGGATTTCAATGTCGGCATGATGAACGGCAAAACCCTGGAGCAGTATCATTCATGCCCGGAATGCGGCTCGGAAGGGTTTGCCGAAGAACTCAACGAGAGCGATTGCTGCCGGGCCTATATAGCTGATTTTTTGAAAGATTAATCAGCGCTCCGCAGGTGCGGCGGATCTTTGAACACCGGGTAAATCTTCAACGCTCACGCTCAACTTCACGGTCTCGCGCAAATTTGGCTTTGATAGCGGCCTGCTTTTCCCGTACCTGCCGGTCCACTGTTTCACGCATAGGCCCCTTTGGCGTCAGTTGCGGTCGGGGTGGTTGGATATTGCGCTGTGCTGTGCGTTGATCCAGGAATTTCCGGTAGTTCGCCTGGTCGAATGCGAAATTCGCATCATCCTTAACGCGGGGCTGCGCAGATTTCTCGCCTGCACTGCCGGGCTTTTGAGCATTCGCGAATGCGCCTTTTGCTCTGTGCTTGTTCTGGTCTGTCCAATGATCCGTCATGGCCGCAGATTAGGCCTGCCTGTCTTAAGCGTCAGTTAGCGTATTGAGACAGCTTTTTACTGTGCATGGCTTTACGAAGGCGCTTGCTTTGAACAATATGGTGAAGCACTATTAACCACGTTGCTCCGTACAAAAATCATCGATAAGCATACTATTGTGCTCAGGGTTTAACGTGAGCGAAAGACTCCTCCATCATTCTAGTCGTGACGGGTAGCCAGATGTGTTTTTGGTGCCCAAAAACGAGCGCGGGGCGCATCCGGCAAAGAGGCATTCTTCCCCTTTGATCCCCTGACCAGGAAGCCGTCCCTGGACGCGTTCTAGGTGAGTAGCAGGTGTTAAGGATGGCGCGACCGAAGAAACAGCCTTTTGAAAAACGCGATCAGCGTTTCAATCTCCGCTATACCCAGGCCGAGATTGAGCATATCCGCCTGGCGGCGCAAAAGGCCGGCCTGCATCCCCATGAATACGCCCGCCGCCGTAGCTTAAGCGCGCCTGTAGCGACGCCGAAATCTGGTCGCGCCGATCCGGCGTTGATTAACGAACTCAACCGTATCGGCGTTAATCTCAATCAAATTGCACGCGCTCTGAACAGGGGGCGAGAATTCGAAGAAGACTGGGACGAACTGGCGTTTGAGCTACGGCGCACGCTTAATCTGGTGATGGCGAGCGATGGTCCCTAAGCTTCACAGGAAAGGATCGAGCTTCAAAGGGGCCGCCGCCTACCTGCTCCATGATAAGGGCAAGGCGAAAACCTCCGAGCGAGTGTCCTGGACCGAGGCCCATAATATCGCTGTTAACGATCCTGACATGGCGTGGCGGATTATGGCCGCAACGGCTCTTGATCAGAACCGGTTGAAACAGAACGCCGGCGTCAAATCCACAGGCCGAAAGTCTGACACGCCGGTCCTGCATCTCACCCTCGCCTGGCATCCTGAAGAAAAGAAATCGCTTTCGGATTATGAAATGAAACATGCCGCCTCTGGCGCCATTGAAGCGCTTGGGGCGAGTGAACATCAATCGCTCATCATCGCCCATAATGATGAAGCGCACCCACACATCCATATTCTCATTAACCGTGTTCACCCGGAAGACGGGCGTATGCTCTCTTCCAGCAAGGAAAAACTCAATCTATCCAGATGGGCAGAGGTTTACGAGAAAGAACGCGGCAAAAACTACTGTGAAGAACGGGTGGAAAATAACAAGGCGCGGGATCGCGGCGAATACACGAGAGGCAGTAAGGATCAGCATCGGCGGCTCTATGGCGAACTGGTAAACGGTCTCGAAAAATCCAATGACAATCGCACCGCCGCTGAGCGTATCAGGCAGCAACAAGAACGCATCGATGCACAGCTTGCTGAAAAAGGCCGTAAGCAGGCTGAAAAACACCGCAGCGAATGGCAGGGGCTATACGACAAGCATAGTGAACAAAAAGCGGAACTGCTGGCGCGAGCCAGAGCCACAAGCGCCCGAATGGCCCAGAAAGTTAAAGAGGCCTACCGGCCTGCGCGAGAGGTGTTAAACCGCAAACATGCGGAAGAACGCTCATTGTTTGAAGCGCGGGAACAAAAGCTTTCGGGCCGTATTCACAATACGCTCGAAGCGCTAAGAAAAGAGCGAGCAAAGATCACTGCGAAGGACCACAGTCGCGTCGGCGATCTTTTCCGGCTTATCGCCTCAAAAGGCGAACGCCATAAGGCCCTGATGCGAGTGCAGGCGTCTGACCATCGCGTCATGGCGCGCGATGAGCAAGCAAAGGCCGATACGGTTAAAAAGCGCATCAAGGAAGTAGCAGAATTGAAACGTGCGCAATTGAGCGCTGAGTTCCTGTCTGAGCGCCGTAAGCTGATAAGAGCACAGGAAAGAGACAGGACGACGCTGCAGAAAGAATGGCGAACGCGCCATAAGGAACGAAAACGCGACTGGCATGATGTAGCCCGGAAAATCGGGCCGCAAGAAAAGCTGAAATCAGATTTTACCGCTTCCGCCGAAGGCCTTGAATCGAAGAAACAAGCCATGAAAGAAAAGTTTGGTAAGCGCCTGCGCAGCAGTCGCGATAAGGATAAACCGCGCGATGGGCGATAAGCCCCGCGTTCATGCGGGGCTTTGCCGTACCGGTTTGGACCCAACCGGTGAAGGTGGCGCGTATGTGATCAGTTTTTGATCGCGCCGGTGATTTTTCGTGGAAGAACGGTGCTCGGCTCTGTTGCGGCCTGCGCTTATGGTCAGCGGTTCTGCGTCCCGCAGGACAGCCCGGTTGTAAACGCGGGTTGCGCGGCGTTTTCGAGACCTGCGGCAATGGCGTCCGGCGTTTTCAAAGGCGATATGAACCTGGACGGTTGCATCGGTCACGTTTTCTGTTTTGACGTTGATACTCATCATTTACTCCTGAAATTTTGGTTTTGGCATCGACCATCGACGCCGTATGACGCGACTCAAAATGGAGGATACGAAGGCAGAACATCCGTATGGATCAAAACATAGTGGAGAAGGCTTCATGCCTTGTTCTGCCAGAGAACGAAATTAGAAGCGATCAATCAAGGTGTCGGTACAAGTCTATGGCAATATATAGAAAGTCTGGGGTAATCCGTAGAATTCAAAAAAGTAACAAATTGAATACCGCGGGGGCGATGCTCACATCTTATCGGCCAGGCTGAATAACTGTGTAAAAGCCATGACGACAGTCAATATAGCTTTGGCAGATTTGTATCTGACAGGTACACTGTGACTATGATGAAAGATTCGGAATTGCACATACGAGTCGAAAATGAGTTCAAGAGAAAATTGCCACGAGGTCTCCTAACGCCGCAATGGCCAGCCGTTTGGCTGATTTATGAGCATGTGTGTGAATTCATGACTAAAAAGGTACTCGACAGCCACCGTATTGAAGAAGTGAAATAGAGGGGACGACTTTTCTAGCGATGAGTAATGTCAACGAAAACCTTCAGAGCTTTCTGGACTACGCTAAACTCCTACAGGGGGACGAGAAGGGAGAAGCCCAGGTCTTCTGCGACAGGCTCTTTCAAGCATTCGGTCACGCCGGATATAAAGAGGCGGGCGCAGAACTCGAATTCCGCATTAAGAAAAAGAATACGAAAGGTACGAGCTTTGCCGACCTGATCTGGAAGCCACGCATGCTTCTTGAGATGAAAAAGCGTGGAGAAAACTTATTTCACCACTATCAACAAGCATTCGATTATTGGATTCACGCGGTTCCTAACCGGCCTCGCTATGTTGTGCTGTGCAATTTCGATGAGTTCCGAATTTATGATTTCGACAAGCAAATTGATGAACCGGTTGATGTCGTAGAACTTCAAGACCTTCCTCTTCGATATCCAGCTTTAAATTTTCTGTTCCCGCACGACCCTGAACCTATTTTTGGCAACGATCTCGAAGAAGTTTCAAGAGATGCCGCTGATAAGGTAGCGCATTTATTCAAATCCCTTACTGAGCGCGGTATCGACCGCCTTCAGGCGCAACGATTTGTCTTGCAGTTAGTTGTAGCGATGTTCGCAGAGGACATTGATCTATTACCCGCCACCATCGTTACGGGCATAGTTGATGACTGCCTGAACAAAGGTCAAAATTCCTTCGATTTGTTCGGTGGCCTGTTCAATCAGATGAACGAAAAAGTGCCTGCCAAAGGTGGTCGCTTTCAGAATGTGCCTTACTTTAACGGAGGAATTTTCCAAACTATCAATCCAATCGATCTCACTTCCGAGGAATTGTCATTAATCGGTGGAGATGACGGCGCAGCAACCAAAGACTGGTCGAAAGTAAATCCGGCTATTTTTGGCACGATTTTCCAGCAAAGCATGGACGCCGAAGAACGGCACGCATGGGGCGCTCATTTTACTTCAGAAGCCGATATACTTCGTATCGTCAATCCCACCATTGTTGTGCCCTGGCGACAGCGCATAAGTAAAGCTACAACCATGAAAGAGTTAGTAGCGCTCCGCGGCGATCTCATGAACTATCGCGTTCTCGATCCTGCCTGCGGTAGTGGCAACTTCCTATACGTCTCCTATCGCGAGTTAGTGCGCGTAGAAATAGCTTTGCTTGATAAGTTGAAAAAGTCCGTTAGCGAAAAGAATTTTCGTGATCAGGCAAAATCGATCTCACTCATCAGCCCTCGGCAGTTTTACGGTATCGACCGCGATTCATTTGGTGTTGAGCTTGCAAAAGTCACTCTTATGCTTGCCAAAAAGCTCGCGCTTGATGAGGCAATTGAAGTCTTCGAACGCGAACAGATGGAATTGCCTCTCCATGCGGATGAAGCATTACCGCTCGACAATCTCGATGAAAACATCCTTTGCGATGATGCGTTATTCGCTGCGTGGCCTAGTTGCGATGCGATTATCGGTAACCCACCGTATCAATCAAAAAATAAAATTCAAAAGGAACTTGGGCGGGCCTATGTGAACAGATTTAGAGCCAAATTCCCAGATGTTGATGGACGGGCTGATTATTGTGTTTATTGGTTCCGAAAAGCGCACGACCATTTGAAACCCGGTCAACGAGCAGGTTTAGTTGGTACGAATACCATTAGGCAAAACTACTCGCGAGTAGGCGGCCTTGACTACATCGTATCCGGCAATGGAACGATTACTGAAGCAGTTTCTTCAATGAAATGGTCAGGGGACGCTGATGTTGACGTTTCCATTGTAAACTGGATTAAGGGTGAAGAAGTCGGCAAGAAACGGCTCTCACTGCAAACTGGAAATAATCCAAGCGAAGGTTGGGCCTTCACAGATATGGACATCATTGGGCCGTCGCTGTCATTTGCTCTCGATGTTACGCAAGCGACGACTATTCGGGCCAACGCTGCGCGTGGCGGGTGTTATCAGGGGCAAACCCACGGCCACGAAGGTTTCCTGTTGAAGCAAGAAGAAGCAGGAAGACTCATTCGAGAAAATGAGAATAACAAGAAAGTTGTGTTTCCCTATCTCATTGCAAATGAACTGATCGGCCGAAAGGATTCGCTTCCTCGTCGTTATGTCATAGATTTTCATCCTCGCTCGTTGTTAGAGGCCAAAGCATTTACAGGGCTATTTGAACGAATTCAGCAAACTGTACTTCCGGATAGAGAAAAAGCAGCTGCCGACGAGGAAGAAAGAAATGAAGAGGCTTTGGCTGCTAACCCCAAGGCGCGGATCAATCGCCATCACGAAAACTTCTTAAAGAAGTGGTGGCTTTTTTCTTATCCCCGCGAGGACATGATTGAAGACATATCAAAGCTGTCGCGATTTATAGTATGTGGCCAAGTTACCTTACGACCAGTCTTTGAATTTGTTTCTCCAGATATTCGTCCAAATGCAGCCCTTATCGTCTTTCCTTACGAAGATGATTATTCTTTTGGTATCCTTCAATCTGGATTTCATTGGGTTTGGTTTACCAATCGATGCTCAACTCTTACCGGACGATATAGATATACCTCAAACACAGTCTTTGATTCATTTCCTTGGCCACAATCACCAAAACTAAGTGCCGTTAAGAAAGTGGCTAAGGCTTCAGCGGAGTTGCGGAAATTACGCCACGAGTTGAAGGAAAAGCATGATTTGTCCTTTCGGGAACTGTACCGCACTCTCGAATTACCCGGAAATTCTCCTTTGAAGGACGCACATGAGACTCTTGATGAGGCTGTGCGCGAAGCATATGGGATGAAAAAATCTGAGGACGTGTTGTCATTTCTGCTAAAACTTAATCAGGACGTGGCAAACAAAGAGGACGCCGATGAGTCTGTCGTTGGTCCGGGGTTGCCGCCTATAGTCAAAGATAAATCCAAATTTGTCACGAACGATTGTATCCAAATGCCTAAACAGACCTCTACCGGGTCTTCGACCCAATCTGGCGCTCGGACAAAGGAGCAAGCGCAATGAGTTATGCTTATTGGCGCAAATGCGACTTTCAAGTCCACACACCTCGTGACCCCAATTGGACAGGGGCCAGACCTGTTGGTATTGGCGAAGTTGTGCCGAAAACTGGCGCAAAAGCGACAGAGGCCGACGTTGACGCTGCGCGGATGCAGTGGGCTGTCGAATTCGTCGACCTGTGTGAATCAAAAGGCCTAGAAGCGATTGCTTTAACAGACCACCATGAAATGGTCATGGTCCCTTATGTCCAGCGGGCCATTGAAGATCGTGTGAAATCTGACACGGACTTTCGTCTCTGGCTTTTCCCTGGAATGGAGCTTACGGCTAGCGGCGGAAAGCAATGTTTGATCCTCTTTGATGCCGATCTCTCAGAAGATTGGAGACGGCAAGCACAAGGAAAGCTTGGAATAGCGTTTGCCAATCAGGATGAGAAGGCTGCTAAGAGTCCGAAAGTAACTCAACTTTCGCTTAACTATGCAGATATTGCTAAGGAACTCGACACACTAGATGGGCTTCGCGGGCGCTACATTGTCCTCCCGAATGTCTCGCAGGGTAATAGTCATACCGTTCTGGTCGATGGTGCTCACGGTGATTTTCGCCGCATGCCTTATGTGGGCGGATATCTAGATCAAGGACAAACAATCGATACGCTTGGCAACAAAAACCGCAAACGCCTCTCTGGTAATGACAAGACGTGGTCCTTGCGCGAAATCTACCCGCTACCTACTTCAGATTGTCGTTCGGTGGACTATGCAGCACTTGGTCAGAACAACACCTGGATTAAGCTAGCCGAACCGACGGCTGAGGCAATCCGCCAAGCGTTTTTGGGCCATAGGTCGCGCATCTGTATCGTTCAACCGCAAACACCATCATTGAGCGTATCCGAGCTCGCTATCGAAGGATCAACGATCCTTCAGGCGACAATTCTGCCACTCAGTCCGGAACTCAACTCAGCCATTGGTGGACGGGGAAGCGGAAAAAGCTCGCTGTTTGAGTATCTCTCCTTCGGACTTGGCCGTAGTTGTTATGGCCTGTCCCCGGTTTGAAGGACACCGAGATAAGGTGTTTCACTCGAACTGGAGGCTATCATGGGAAGACGAAGGACGCACAGCGAGGAGTTCAAGCG
>MDTA01176454.1_pt1 | contig 24170 bp, 23 predicted proteins | sample 811151 | NCBI WGS metagenome assembly MDTA01 (sample SAMN05326648, study PRJNA326480) | marine metagenome | isolation source: seawater | place: Indian Ocean: South | collected 2010
GCCCGGGTGGTGGAATTGGTAGACACAAGGGATTTAAAATCCCTCGATAGAAATATCGTGCCGGTTCAAGTCCGGCTCCGGGCACCAGATTTTAGATTTTTATGGAAAGTAAATATATGGATAAAACAGGAAATGAATTAGACTTTAAATTGTTAATTAAAGTAATTCTCAATAGAAAAAAATTCATACTATTAATTACTTCGATAATGTTTTCGCTATCTTTAGTATTAGCAATAATTTCTCCAAATATTTATACATCGAAAGCAACTCTGTTAATGTCGAATCCAGAGGAATCTTTGTCAAATATGCTTGGTGGTTATTCAGGCTTGGCTGGCTTTGCAGGAGTTTCTTTTCTTTCGGGTTCTGGAGACAAGTCAGACGAAGCTATAGAGAGGATACAATCTTTTGATTTTTTCTCTAAATATTTTTTGCCGAATATTAAACTTGAAAACCTCATGGCTGTTAGTAGGTGGGATGCTGAAAAAAATAAAATAGATTATAGAGATAGTAAATTTGATGAAACAACTCAAAAATGGGTTAGAGATGTAGATTTTCCCAAAAAACCTAGACCCTCGAGCCAAGAGGCTTTTGAAGTTTATGAAAAGATTTTAACTGCGGAAAAAGATAATAGAACAAACTTCATTTATTTATCCCTTGAGCACAAATCTCCTTTTATAGCAAAGAGTTGGCTTGATCTAATTATAAAAAATATTAATGAAAGCATGAGAGAGGAAGATAGGGCTCAAGCATCCGAATCAATTAATTTCCTCAATAAAAGTTTGCAGGAAACTAATCTTGAAGAAATGCAAGATGCTATTGCTGAATTGTTAGAAATGCAAATGCAAAAGTTAATGCTGGCATCTTCAAATGAGGATTACATTTTCAAAAGGATTGAATCGCCTATTGCGCCTGAGGAAGAGTCAAGACCAACAAGAGTTTTAAATGTTATTTTTGGAACTGCATTTGGTTTTTTTATTGGAATTGGAATAGTCCTAATACAAAGCTTTAGAAATGAAATCTAATCAAAACAGGCCGCAGCCTAAAATTGTTATTTTAGGAAATTGAAATGAAACTTCTCATAACAGGTGGTGCCGGTTACATAGGCTCACACACTGTTAGAATATGCCAAAATCTCAACTTCGAAGTTACCGTATTAGATAATTTTTCAACAGGTCATAAAAGCTTTATTAGAGATTGTGAAATTTTTGAAGTAGATCTTCTTGATAAGTCAAAGCTTTCAAAAAAACTTAAAAATAGTAAATTTGATGGTGTAATTCATTTTGCAGCAAAATCTTTAGTAGAGGAGTCTGTTAAAAAACCAGAAATTTATTATCAAAATAACGTCGTCGGAACACTTAATCTTTTAGATGAAATGTTACAAAACGATATCGAAAATCTTGTATTTTCATCTACTGCAGCAATCTTCGGCAATCCCATTGAAAATAAGATCACTGAGAGTCATCCAAAAAAGCCAATAAATCCCTATGGGAAAACTAAATTAATGATTGAAGAATTACTTAGGGATTTTTCTTTTTCGCATGATATGAATGTTACCTCATTTAGATATTTTAATGCTGCTGGAGCAGCAAAATCTGGAGACATTGGGGAACTAAGGGATCCTGAAACTCACCTCATTCCAAATATTTTAAATTCTGTAGCCCAACAAACCAATAATTTAAAAGTCTATGGAAATAATTATTCAACACATGATGGAACATGTATAAGAGATTATTTGCATGTTGATGATATTGCTGAAGCGCATATTTTAGGATTGAGGAAAATGATTGAAAAAAAAGGCTTTTATGAATTTAATCTTGGTAATGGGCATGGTTTTTCTGTTCTCGATATTATAAAGGGATGTGAGAGAGTTTTAAAAAGAGATATTCCTTATGAAGTTGTTGAAAGAAGACCTGGAGATCCAGACATTCTAGTAGCAGACAGCAAGAAAGCAAAAAAAGATTTAAATTGGAAACCTTTGCATGCTGACATTTTCGAAATAATTGAGACTGCATGGAAATGGCATAGTCGCCAATGAAATTTAAAGCTGTTCTTAACGAGATTGTCCCATGCAAATGTGATCTTGGGGAAGGCTTGTTTGTTAATGATAGTTTTGCAATTTGGGTTGATATTACAAATAATTACCTTTTTTTTTATGACAAAAATAGGTTGAAGAAATATCTACTAAAATCTAAACCTTCTGTAGTCTATTTCGCAAATAAAGATTATGTTTTACTTGGTTCTGATAACGGGCTGGTTAGATTTTATTTTGAAGATAAAAGAGAGATCGTTGTCTTCCAAAAAGGACTTGAGCATGACAAAAAGATTTATAGAAGTAATGATGGAGGATTATTTAACAATTTCATTTATTTAAGTTTTATGCATAGAGATCAACCTGAATCTTATCCAGGTTTAATTTATAAACTAGAGGATGATACTTTTCTCTTACAAGAAAAAAGTGTATTTATTCCAAATACTTTTATAGATTTAAAAGACTTTTTTTTGATAAGCGATTCATTTAAAAATACTATTTGGTCATTTGAGCATAACGATGGCAGCAATCTTGAAAATAAAAGATTGTGGGCAAAATTTGACAATAGAATTTCACCAGATGGGGGCTGTAAGATAGAAGAATCAATTTTTGTTTCGCTTTGGGATGACGCATCTATAGCAGTTCTTGACCGAAATGGGAAAATTAAAAATAAAATATCAATTCCAGTTTTAAGACCAACAAATTGCAAGTTTAATAAAGAGCATTCACAATTATGGATAACATCAGCAAAAGAAGGATTAGACAAAAATCAAATTGATCTTTACCCAAATTCTGGTGATACTTTTATTTATGATCTTGAATTATGTTAGTCTCAGTTGTAATAAGAACTTTAAATGAATCTCTTTATTTAGCAGAGCTTCTTCAAAATATAAAATCTCAAAAAAAAGATATTTTTGATGTTGAGGTTGTTGTTATAGACTCTGGATCTACTGACGGAACTCTAAAAATAGCTCATGACTTTGGCAGTAGAATAACTTTCATCGATAAAAAAGATTTTACCTTTGGGAGGTCTCTTAATCATGGTTCTGATTATGCAAATGGAGAGATTCTTATATATATTTCTGGACATTGTATTCCAATAAAGGACGATTGGATCAAGAAATTGATTCAACCAATCATTGAAGATAAGGCTGATTATACTTATGGTGGCCAGAAAGGGAGAGCAACTACAAAATACTCTGAAACAAAGATCTTTGAAAAGTATTTCCCAAATATTTCAGACATTCCACAAAAAGGATTCTTTTGCAATAATGCAAATTCTGCCATCAAGAGAGATGTATGGGAAAAGTATTATTTTAATGAGAATATAACGGGCCTAGAAGATATGGAGTTAGCAAAAAGACTTTATGATGATGGAGGAAAAATAGGCTATGTTTCAGATGCAGCTGTATTTCATATTCATGATGAAACATGGCATCAAACGAGAAGGAGATATGAGAGAGAGGCTTTAGCATTACAGTTAATAATGCCAGAGGTACAAATTAGTTTTTTAGATATGATTCGATATATATGGATTTCAATAATTTCTGACTCAAAAGATGCTTTGAAAGAGAAAATATTTTTGAGAGAATTTCTTGGCATTATAAAGTTTAGAATTGCTCAATACAGTGGAGCATACAGGGGAAATCATGAACATAGATCAATATCAAAAAGAAGAAAAGAAAATTATTTCTATCCTTCAAAGAAAATCAATGATTAAATTAAAAATATGAAAATAGTTGCGCTTCTCCCTATGAAAGCGAACAGTGAGAGGGTCAAAGGTAAAAATTTTAAGAATTTTTGTGGGAAACCTTTGTTTAAATGGGTGCTTGATAAATTGTTAGATATTAATGAAATATCTCAAGTAATAATCAATACAGATGCTCAAGACATCTTATATGAAAATGGTATGGAAGATAATGAAAAGATCTTGGTTCGTAATAGAAGAAAAGAAATCTGCGGTGATTTAGTTTCAATGAATCTTGTAATTAATGATGATGTAGAAAATGTAGAAGCAGACATTTACTTGATGACACATACAACTAACCCACTAATTAGTGTAGATACAATCAAGAAAGCTATTTCAAAATTTACAAAAGCTCTTGAATCTAATCAAAACATAGATTCATTATTCTCGGTAAACTTAATACAAGAAAGATATTACGATTCAGCAGTTAAACCAATAAATCATGATCCAAATAATTTAGTTAGGACTCAAGACCTGGAGCCTTGGTTTAAGGAGAATTCTAATCTTTACCTTTTTACAAAAGCAAGCTTCATGAAGACAAAGGCAAGAATTGGAGAAAAACCAATGATGCTCGTTACTCCAGCTAATGAATCAATAGATATTGATAATCCTGATGACTGGGACTTAGCAGAACTTATGGTGGAATACCTCTCAAAAAAGGAAAATTAAATGAGTTACAAAGTTCTAGTCACTTGCCCACCAATGATTAAGCAAATTCAGAAATTTGAAGGAATTTTTAAAAAAAAAGATTTTGAAATTACTGTTCCTGATTTCGTTCAAACTTTATCAGAGGAAGAGCTTATTAAGATAGTACCTCAACATCATGGATGGATAATTGGTGATGATCCTGCAACAAGAAGAGTTTTCGAATCAGGTAAAGCAGGAAGACTTCTTTGTGCAGTCAAATGGGGAATTGGAACAGATAACATTGATTTCAATGCATGTGAGGAATTATCTATTCCAATAATAAATACTCCAGGTGTTTTTGGGAATGAAGTTGCAGATTTAGCTATGTGTTATGTTTTGGGATTAGCAAGAGATGCTTTTTATATAGATAGAGAGGTTAGAAGTGGTAATTGGATAAAGCCAACCGGAATGTCTCTTGTTGGTAAAACTATGGGCATAGTTGGCCTAGGAGATATCGGAAGAAATATAGCAATACGTGCAAATGCTCATAAGCTTGAAATAACTGGGTGGGACCCGTTTGCTAGAGAAATACCTGAATTTATAAATTTACAAGACTCTTGGCCTGCTGGCATAGAAACCTGTGACTTCCTAGTCTTTGCTTGTGCTTTAAATAAAAATAATTTTCACATGTTTAATGATTCCATTTTAGAAAACATAAAGCCAGGATTAAGAATTATAAACATCTCTAGGGGTCAACTAATTGATGAAGGAGCACTTATAAAAGGGTTAAAAAATAATACAATTACTTCAGCTGCACTAGATGTCTTTGAAAAAGAGCCTCTTACAATGGATAATGAAATCTTGAACTATCAAAACTGTATATTAGGATCTCATAATGCATCGAATACTTTTGATGCTGTTATGAGAGCAAGTGAAGAAGCTATATCTAAACTTCATAAGATGTTAAAAAAGGAGTGTTAGTATTTCTAAAGTTATAATAATAACAGGATCATCTGGAGGAGTTGGTTCTGAGCTCGTAAAAGAGTATCTTGCAGATGATTATGTGATATTTGGCCTAGATGTTACTAAAAAAGAATTCCATTCTGAAAATTATTTTCATATTGACTGTAACCTTTTAGACTTCTCAAAAGATATTAATTATAGGACCTCATTACTAAATAACATAAAACAAAAATTTCCAAAAGATATAGACGAATTTATTATATTAAATAATGCTGCAAACCAAGTTATTAAGGATTTTAACTCTGCAGAGTGGGAAGATTGGGATGTATCGCTTAACATAAACACAATTGCCCCATTCTTTTTAATTCAGAGTTTCTCAGAGCACCTTTGTCACTGCAAAGGAAAAGTAATTAACATATCGAGTATTCATGCAAAACAAACTAAAAGAGGCTTTTCAATTTATGCTGCATCAAAATCAGCCCTAGAGTCTTTAACGCGATCTTTGGCAATTGAGCTTTCTCCATATGGAGTTTCAGTAAATGCTGTATCGCCAGCAGCAATTAGAACTGAAATGCTATTGGATGGTTTTAAAGACGATCAATCTAGATTAAAAGAATTAGAAGAATTTCATCCATCTAGAAGCATTGGAAGTCCAAAAGATTTAGCTATTTTTATAAAAGCCCTAACTGATTTCAATGGTAGATTTCTTACTGGTTCTAATATCGAATTTAATGGTGGTATTTCTGGAGTATTGAATGATCCAGAATCTAATTAATAAAACTAAAAGCTCACACCCATTCTCTAGATAGGCATGAAGCATGCTAAAAGATAACCTTTTTCTAATTATTAAGAGAGTTATTAGCTCAGCAGGCATAATGTCTATTGGAAAAATTATCCAACTCATTGTCCTACTGTTAGCAGCAAAAGAAATGGGTGTTAGAGAATTTGGTGCCTTCTCCATAGCCTTAGCAATAGCTCAATTCTCAACTTTTATCTTCATTCCTGGAGGCCAGCAGGGAGTTACAAAGATTGTTACTAGATTCTTTTCATCCAAGAGATATCAAGAACTTTCAAATGTAATAATTTTCTATATTTTAATATTTCTTTTAGTAACTCTATTAGTTATTTTTTCAAACCAAGTGACAAATAAATTCAACTTTGAAGAGATAAAATATATATCAAATTTACTTGTGTTGCTTATTCCAATAACCATATGGACAATAATTAGAGAGGGAATATCAAGAGGATTTTCATATGTAGTCTTAAGTCAGGCACCTCATGAATTAGTCTCTCCGATTCTAATTTTGTTCATCTTAATATTTAGTAATGGCTTTCTTCTATCTGCATATGATTTTGCACTTATTTGGTTTTTAAGTTACATGCTCATTGAGATTGTTTTAGTAACCACTTTAGTTTTTCTAAATTTTAAATCAATAAAGAGGATTACTCTTAACTTTAACATTAGAGATTGGTTAGATGATTTAATAATTATTCAGATTTCAAACCTAACTAGAGTTTGTATCCTAAGGACAGACATAATTGCTACAGGATTAATCCTAGGTGTTAGCGAAGCGGGGCTTTATTCAATAGCGCAAAGGTTAGCTCAACCTATTACTTTAATAGCAAGAACAATTTTTGCAGCAACAGGGTATTTAGTAACAAAATTCTTTGAGCAAAAGAACTTTACTATGCTTTATCAAAATCTATTAATTACAACAATATTTGCCTTGATCACTGGAATCCTATATGTGTTAGTTGTTTTTATAGCAGGCGAGACCTTTCTTGAGTTAGTTGATGAGGCATACTTAGATGCTTTCCCAATACTTCTGGTGCTGAGTGTTGCATTATTTTTTGACTGTCTTTCCTCCCCAAGTAACCAATTTTTACTAATATGTGGATTCCCAAAGATGCTTATCAGCGTAAACATAATAGGAATAATTTTATATTTGCTAATTATTTTTTACCCAATAGCAAATAATCTATTGATTAATATAGCTCTTGCGGTACTTATACCATTGTCACTGATAAGTATTTTTTGTATGCTTTTTTCACATATATCAATCAGAAAATTAATAAAAAAGTCTAATGTTCAATAAAAATATATTCCAATTTTGAAAATTATAGGCATATCAAACCAAACGAAAATAAGTTCTTTAATAATAATCTTTTTTATATTTTCGTTTAGACTTCCGCAGCTTGCACCGCCCTCTCTTGGGCTCTTAATATCGCTAGGTATTGCCCTTTTAATATTTGTATATACCTTGTTTCTTGCTTTAAAAAATAAGTTTGTAATTAGGAACATCTCTATAGAAAAAGTGCTATTAATTTTTGCTTATTTATCACTTGAAACTATTGCTTTTCTGAGATCTGGCATTAATGGAGTTTTAAATTCAACATCTGTCATTCAATTTATCGGTATCTCAGTTACTCTTACTTTCTTTATGTTGTTTAGTATTAGCGCTATGAAGACCCGAGAAGAGCTTTATTACTTTATTAGAAGCATAATTTTTGGTTTTTCGTTACTCTTATTTATAAATCTTTTATTATATATTTTTGGTATAAATGCTTACCAAACAGGAAATGAGTATTTATATACGACATCAAAAGGAGTTTTACTTTCTTCAATAGGTTTTGAGATTCCAGCAGCAATTTATCCATTGGAGGCGGGCCCTAAATCATTAGGAAGCATTTTAATATTTATTGGAGCAATTTCATTGATGTTTATAAAAAATGGCAAAAATCAATCTTTTTACTTTTTCTTATTTGCTATATGTTCTTTTATGATAGTTGCATCAGATGCTAGGTTCTATTTTTCTATAATTTTGCTATTAATTATTGCATTTCCTTTTTATGGACTTTTTTTGTCGAAAAGATTTGTAGAAATTTATAAATTCATTTTTCCAATAATACCAATCCTACTCATTATTGTCGCAACATATATTTCTAATATCCCTGGTTTTGAAATTCTTTCAAGAAATGCTGATGATAATATTTCTTCCTTATCTGGAAGAACATTGATATGGAATTATATTGGAGAGAACATCATGGAAATAAATCCTGAAATAATATTTGGTTACGGCGCAGCTGGAACAGTTAATTCTGGGATCAATAATGAATTAATCTATTTATTTGATGATGGATGGCAAAATACAGGCATCAAAACAGCACATAATATTTTATTACAACAATTATTAGATAAAGGCTTGATCGGTGTTTTTATTTTTATCTACTTAATAATATCTATAGTCAATACTTTTAGAGGAAATATGAGCATAGAAAGTCAGGCTCTTCTTCTAGGAACACTTACCTTAATGCTAGCATCCTCTCTTAATACATTGTTCTATTATGCGCATTCAGAAAGTTATATTTTATTTTTAATAATAGTTGCTTTGCATTCAAGCTCAATATTAAATAAGAATAATTAGAATTTTATTCACTAATCTATCAAAGTTAAGTATAGTCAGAAAAAAGACATAACTATTTTCAATGAAAAAGCTAATATCAATTACAAAGCCTTTTCGATACTATTTAGACTCCAAATTATATGGCTCAAGACAAAGAGATAGCATAAAGAGTCTTAAGGACATTCACAAAGGAAAAACAATAGTAATAATAGGGAATGGACCAAGCTTAAAAAAAACTCCTCTCGACAACTTTAAAGATTATATCTGTATTGGGATGAATAAAATTGACTTAATTTTTCCTAAGGTAAAATGGAGGCCTCAATATGTAATCGCAGAGAATAACTTAGTTGTGAAACAGCATTGGAGGAAAATGAACATATTAAATATAAAATATATTTTATCTTGGAAAAGTAGATGGTTCATCCCAAAAAAACAAAGAAGTAACTTTTTTTATTACTTTAACAATGCCACAAATGAATTTTCCATAGATGCTGAAAATGGTTTTGGTTCTTCATCAACAGTAACCTATAGCGCACTTCAATTGGCTTATTATATGGGTGCAAAGACTGTAATTTTGCTTGGCATCGATCATAATTTTGCAACAAAAGGCAAACCACTTACATATGAAAGAAGAAGTGGACCTGATAATAATCATTTTGATCCAAACTATTTTCCATCAGGCTCTTTTTGGGGAGTTCCTGATTTGGAAGGAAGCGAAATAGGATACTCATTGGCGAAAAAAACTTTCGAAAATGATGGAAGAAAAATATACGATGCTACACTAAATGGGAAGCTTGATATTTTTGAAAAAATATCTATTGATGAAGCTCTTCAAATGGGGGCAAGTCAAAGTGCAGAAAATAATGAAGATAACTAAAATATTATTTCAATTATAAAATAAGGAAGTAAATTTGAATTTAAAATTATTTTTATTAAGGTTCAAAAAGATCCTCCTGATTTTAAAAAATCCTAGATTATTTAAAGTTCTGATTAAAAACAGAGTTCTAGCTGGGGTTGAGCACAACTCTATTTTTAATAATGATATAAATACTGTTATTGATATTGGAGCCAATCGTGGCCAGTTTTCTCTAGCAGCTCTTAATATTCCCAATATAAAGATCTTTGCGTTTGAGCCACTAGATGAACCAGCCGAAGTTTTCAAAGAAATATTTAAAGACGATTCAAATGTAAAATTATTTAAATTTGCAATAGGAGATACTGTTGGAGAAGTTGATATGCATGTTTCCTCAAAAGATGACTCATCTTCTTTGCTAGAGATATCATCACTTCAAAATGAATATTTTCCAGGAACTGAAGAAATAGGTTTAAAAAAAATTAAAGTAGCACCCTTAAAAAACTTTTTAACTAAGGAGAAAATAGTAAAACCTGCACTATTGAAATTAGATGTTCAAGGATTTGAACTACAAGCTTTAAGGGGCTGCGAAAATTTTTTTGAAGACATTGATTATATATATTGCGAATGCTCTTTTATAAGTTTATATAAAAATCAGTCCCTTGTTACGGATGTTGTTGAATTTTTAATTTCAAAAGGTTTCAAAATATCAGGTGTTTTTAACATGCAAAGTGATTCTGATGGTAAAAATATTCAAGCTGACTTCTTTTTCACTAAAAAATATCTTTAAGCATCCATGAGGTTTATAATTTAATAAAAAAGTTACTAGAAATTATATGAAAAAAGCACTTATTACTGGAATAACTGGGCAGGACGGCTCTTATTTAGCTGAGCTTTTAATTGAAAAAGGCTATGAAGTTCACGGCCTTAAAAGAAGATCATCATCATTTAATACAGAAAGAATTGACCATTTATATCAGGACCTTCAGTATGAAAATAAAAATTTCTTTCTTCATTATGGAGATTTAACAGATAGTACTAACTTAATTAGGATTTTAAAAGAAGTTGATCCTGATGAAATTTATAATCTTGGAGCACAAAGTCATGTTGCAGTTAGTTTTGAGTCTCCTGAATATACAGCAGATGTTGATGCTTTAGGAACACTTAGGCTTTTAGAGGGGATTCGTTTATTGGGCAAAGAGAATAAAATAAGGTTTTATCAAGCATCAAGTTCAGAACTTTATGGCAAGGTTCAAGAAACACCTCAAACTGAGTTGACATCTTTCTATCCTAGGTCTCCATATGCGGTTGCGAAAATGTTTGCATACTGGATCGTTGTTAATTATAGAGAATCATATGGAATTTATGCATGCAACGGCATTCTATTTAATCATGAGTCTCCACGCCGTGGAGAAACATTTGTTACAAGGAAGATAACTCGGGGATTAGCAAATATTTTTTGCGGTCTGGAGGATTGTTTGTACATGGGTAATTTAGATTCGCTTAGAGACTGGGGGCATGCTAAAGATTATGTTGAAATGCAATGGCTGATGCTTCAACAAGATACCCCTGAAGATTTTGTAATTTCATCTGGCAAACAGTTCAGTGTAAGGGAATTTATTGAGTGGTCAGCTGAAGAGCTTGGTTTTGAAATCACCTTTAGTGGCTCAGGTACAAATGAGATTGGTGTTGTTAAAAGCATTTCATCAGATTTAGACACTAACTTAAAAAAAGGAGACATTATAGTGAAAGTTGACCCCAGATATTTTAGACCAGCTGAAGTTGATTCACTCCTTGGTGACTCATCTAAAGCAAAAAATAAATTAGGATGGAAGCCTAAAATTAGTGCTAGAGAAATGTGCTCGGAAATGGTTTCAATTGATTTAAAGACCGCAAAAAAGAATGCTTTTCTTTTGTCAAAAGGTTTTGATGCGCATATACCAACAGAAAATTAATTAAAAATAGAAAATATGAAGATCTTTATTGCAGGTCATAAGGGTATGGTAGGAAGTTCTATTCATGACATTTTAAAGAAGTGTCCAGATAATGAGATAATAACAAGAGATAAATCAGATTTAGATTTATTAAATCAAAAAGCAGTTGAAGATTTCTTTTGCAGTAACTCAATAGATCAGGTTTATATGGCTGCAGCAAAAGTTGGTGGTATTCTAGCAAATAGAGATTATCCGGCGAGTTTTTTATATGAAAATCTTCAAATAGAAACAAATATAATTCATTCAGCTCATAAAAGCGGTGTCAATAAGATACTTTTTCTTGGATCTTCATGCATTTATCCAAAACTTGCGAAACAGCCTATCAAAGAGGAATATTTACTCAGTGGATCTCTTGAGGAAACTAATGAACCATATGCCCTCGCAAAGATTGCAGGCATAAAGCTTTGTGAATCTTATAACAGACAATACGGTAGAGATTTTAGAAGCATAATGCCAACAAACTTATATGGCCCTAATGATAATTTTCATCCTGAAAATAGTCACGTCATACCTGCTTTAATTCATAGGTTTCATAATGCCACTTTAAATCATGACGAAGAAATTAAAATCTGGGGAACAGGGAATCCCCGAAGAGAGTTTCTTTTTATCGATGATATGGCTAGCGCATGTGTTTTTTTAATGAATCTAGAAAAAGATATTTTAGATAAAAGTATTGATGCAAACTTGTCACATATCAATGTTGGAACAGGAAAGGATTGTTCCATAAAGGAGTTAACAGAAAAAATATCAGAAATTGTTGGCTTTCAAGGAAGAATAGATTTTGATACCTCAAAGCCAGATGGAACTAGGAGAAAGCTTCTTGATGTCAAAAAAATAAATAATCTGGGATGGAATTCATCTATCTCATTAGAGGAAGGTCTTTTTAAAACATACCACTGGTATAAAGAAAATATAAAATCATTAAGACAAAAATAAAATGAAGATTCTGCTTTATGGAATTAACTTTAGTCCAGAACTTACTGGAATAGGAAAATATTCTGGGGAAATGGCAGATTGGCTATCTTCCAGAGGAAATTCAATAAAAGTTATTACTGCCCCGCCGTACTATCCAGAATGGAAGATACATCAAAATTATAAAAATTTTTTTCACAAAGAGTCTAAAGAAAATATTGAGGTATTAAGATGTCCCCTCTATGTTCCATCAAAACCAAATACCTTAAAGAGGCTAGTGCATCTCATAACATTTTCAATTTCATCATTTTTACCTGTCTTTTTTTCAGTTTTTTGGAAGCCAGATATTGTTATTCAGACAGTACCAACACTTTTTTGCTCAATACAAACCATAATCCTTTCAAAAATTTGTAAGTCAAAGTCTATTATTCATATTCAAGATTTTGAGGTTGATGCTATGTTTAGTATTTCCTCAACAAAAGTACAATTTCTGAAAGATTTTGCTTTTTGGGCCGAATCAAAGATCTTAAAAAATTTTGATTATGTTTCAACAATATCCATTGGGATGATAGAGAAAGCAAAGAATAAAGGTGTTCCAGAAAATAAAATTATTTTTCTTCCAAATTGGACAGATATCGATCATTTTAAGGATATTCAAAAAGATGAAGAAGTTCTCAACAAACTCGGCATTGACCCTAATAAAAAGATTGTCCTTTACTCAGGAAACATGGGTGAAAAACAAGGCTTAGAAATTGTAATTCATGTTGCAAAAAAGATGGAAGCAAATGAAAATATACAATTTGTATTGATTGGCGAAGGCTCTGCAAAAGAAAATCTAAAGATACTTAAAGATTCAATTAACGCTGAAAACGTTAAATTTTTGCCTTTGCAGCCATATAAAATCTTACCAAAAATACTGGCATCTTGTGATTGCCATCTTGTAATTCAAAAAAGTGCTGCTTCTGATTTAGTCTTACCATCTAAATTAGTAAATATTCTTGCCGTTGGAGGCAACTCAGTCATTACAGCATTGAGGGATACTTCTCTTGGAAAAATATTTACTGAGAACGAAAACCTTGGTGTTCTGGTGGAACCAGAATCAATAAATGGATTGAAAAATGGTATATTGAAAGCTATAGATATGGATAAGCCAAATTATCATGCTAAAAGATATGCAAAAAATAATTTAGATAAAGAAGTTATATTAAGAAATTTTTTGAAAGCCATTGAGAACTAATAAAAAATTTGAATAATGATAATTTTTAAGAGAATACCCAACGAAGAGCCCTTTTTAAAATTTAAGGAGTATTATGATTTAGCTGTTTTAAAAAGGCAGAAATCAATTGACGCATTAGCGATTTCATCTTTATTAAAAGATGATTTAACTGTTGACTCAAGATATGTAAATTTAAAAATGATTGATGATGGAAAACTAATATTTTTTTCAAATTATGAATCAAGAAAAGCAAATCAATTTAATTCTCATAACACAGTTTCTGCTCTAATTTATTGGAATAACATTAACATCCAGATAAGAATTAAGGGTAAGATATCTAAAACAACAAATGATTTTAATCAAAAATATTTTTCGAAAAGAGATATTAAAAAGAATTCTTTGGCAATAAGCTCAAAACAATCGGAATATATTAAATCATTTGAAGAGGTCAAATTAAATTTCAGAAAATCTTTAGAAAATGATGATCTAACTAAGTGTCCCTCGTTTTGGGGAGGATATGCCATTAAACCTTTTTATATTGAATTTTGGAAAGGGGATACAAATAGATGTAATCTAAGAACAGAGTACTCCTTAAATAACTTAAGTTGGGTAAAAAGATATCTTCAACCATGATAGAGTTGTTAATCTTCCAAATATTTGATATAAATCTCACCATAAAAAGTTATAAAAAACTAAAAATTTGTTAAAAAACATACACAAATCTCAGAGACATCAAAATAGTTAGTAAAAGCAAAAGAAAAAACCCTCCAATTAATAATAAGATTTCTGCAGCTGAAGTAATGCTTATTGATAAAGATGGAAGTAAATTAGGATTGAAAACTATAGATCAAGCTTTAAATCTGGCTGTTGAGAATTCGATGGACTTGGTGCAGGTCTCACCAAATGGCTCAGATCCCTTAGTTTGTAAAATAATGGACTATGGAAAGCATTTGTTTTCCAAGAAAAAGAATATTTCTCCAAAGAGTAAGACCAAACAAAGCCTTAAAGAGATTAAATTTAGACCATCAACAGACACAGGCGATTACAAAATAAAATTAAAAAAAATAAAAAGCTTTATTCTTAATGGAGATAAGACTAAAATAACGGTCCGTTTTAGAGGCAGAGAAATTCTTAATAGTGATTTGGGATTAGAGTTGCTCAAACGGATAAGTGCAGATGTTTCTGAAGTTGCGCAAGTTGATCAGGAACCATCACTTGAAGGAAGACAACTTTTAATGATTTTGTCTCCATTAAAAAAGAAATAAAATATATATGGGCTATAAATTAAAAAAACATTCTGGTGCTTCAAAGCGCTTCAAAAGGACTTCTTCTTCTGTTAAGAGCAGAAGTGCTGGTAGGAACCATATTCTCAGCAAGCAGTCAACAAAGAGAAAGAGGCACAATAGAGGGCTTAATAAGCTTTCTGGAGTAGTTTTAAAAATGGCATCAAATTTAATCAAAAATTGAAATGGCAAGAGTAACTAAAGCATTATCTGCAAAAAAAAGGCATAAGAAAGTTCTGAATTCTACTAAGGGTCATTACGGGGCCAGATCACGACTTTATAAAACTGCAAAGCAATCCAATATAAAAGCGCTTCAATATTCCTTTAGAGATAGAAAAAATAAAAAAAGGGTCTTTAGGTCATTATGGATTTCAAGAATTAAGGCTGCCTCAGAAATTCTTGGTATTTCTTATTCTAAGCTTATAAATAAACTTAAATTGAATAACATAGTACTCAACAGAAAGATCCTTTCAGATATAGCAATTAATGATCCGTCCACATTTAAGGAAATAGTTAAATCTGTTTCAAAATAAGGTCGAGGTTAAATGAACCCATTTAACAAAATACAACCTCCAAAAATTTTAAAAACCACTGGATCTCTTCATCCTATAAATCAAGCAACAGATTATTTAATCTCTTTATTAAAAGAATATGGTTTTAATGAAGTTACAGGTCCTGAAATCGAGTCTGAAAATTACAATTTTGACATGCTCAATATAAAGGAGTCTCACCCTGCAAGACAGATGCACGATACATTTTATATTAAAGGTAGCAAAAATGTTTTAAGGACTCATACCTCTCCTGTTCAAATACGCTCTATGCTAAATTCAACCCCACCTTTTGCATTCACGTCAGCCGGAAAAGTTTTTAGAAAGGATGATGACTCTACTCATTTACCAATGTTTCATCAAGTTGAAGGAATATATGTAGGTGAAAATGTTTCTTTTGCTAATTTAAAAGATTTAATAAATAAAATCGTTTATTCGCTCTTTGGTGAGGATATCCAAATAAGGTTTAGACCGTCATATTTTCCTTTTACTGAGCCATCAGCAGAAGTAGATATTCTCGCTAATAACGATAAGTGGCTTGAAATTCTTGGTTGTGGGGTTGTTAATCCAATTGTTCTAGATAATTGTAAGATTGACTCCAATAAATTCAGTGGATTAGCTTTTGGTTTAGGAGTTGAGAGAATAGCAATGCTTAAGTATGGTGTAAATGACATAAGAGATTTTTACAAATCTAATCTTGATTTCTTGGCACAGTTTTAATGAAGATAATTTATAACGACTTATTAAATTTCCTCGAAAAAAAACCTCAAATGAAGGAGCTATCCGACTCTTTATTTCAGCTTGGTCATGAGCATGAATTACAGCAAGAAATTCTTGATATGGAGTTTACCCCAAATAGGGGCGACTGCTTATCATTAAAAGGTCTAGCAAGGGACTTAAATTTCTTTTATGGCTTTAAAGATGTTACACAAACTTATGAAGGCAACATTGAGGAGCTTAAAATTGAATTTATTAACAAATCTCCAGAAATTTGCCCAAAGATATCTTTTTTACAAATTGAAATTGAGGACATTCCAAAGAAATACGATAAATATATTGAAGATTACTTCAAAATCTTAAATGTCGGAAAAAATAACTTCTTTACTGATATTTCTAACTACTTATCATATGAGACTGGTCAACCAACTCATTGTTTTGATGCTCAAAAAATAACTGAAAAAATAATTTTTGAGGAAAAATTTTGTAACTCTACTTTTGAAACTTTACTCGGAACATCCTTAAGCTTAACAGATAAAAATTGTGTATTTATATGTAACAATGAAATTATTAGCCTTGCCGGGGTAATGGGAGGAAAATCAACCCAGTGCAGTAAAGAAACAAAAAAAGTCTTAATTGAATGTGCATATTTTGAGCCTGAATCAATAATTGGAAAATCAATTAAATATAACTTAAATTCGGATGCAGCTCATAAGTTTGAAAGGGGAGTAGATATTTCCTCTCAAGAAAAAGTTTTGAGAAGATTTGCAAAGATAGTATCAGATCATGCTGAAATTAAAGATATTAAAATTAAGACTTTCCAGTACATTAATTATTCGCCCAAAGAAATAGAAATTGATTTAAATAAGATCAACAATATAATTGGGACATCGATTGAAAGGGCTGATTATTTAAATTACTTGGATAAGCTCTTTTTTAATGTAGAAAAAATCATTCAGGTCCCAAGTTTTCGTAATGATATCTCTACTCAAAATGATTTAGCAGAAGAAATCGCAAGATTAATTGGTTATGACAATATTGAAAATGAAAGCCTGATCATGCCTAAAGCTATAAAAATAACACTGCGAAATAATCTTTCAGACATCAGGAATGTAATGATTATGGAAGGTTTTACCGAAGTAATAAATTATCCTTTTTCTCCTAATAAAAAGAGCAGTTCTATAACAGTAGACAACCCTTTAGATTCAAATAAAGGCTTTTTAAGGACTTCTCTCAAAAATAGTTTATTAAATAATCTGTTATTTAATGAAAGAAGACAAAAGGATTCAATAAAGATCTTTGAAATCTCAGATATATATTTTCAGGGTGATGAAATGCATCAAAAAATTATGTTGGGAGTTTTGGTCAGTGGAAGAGCGGGCCACAATCATCAAGATTTCAACAAAATGCTTGACAGAACTTATCTTGATAATTTTCTTGCAAATATTTTTAATGAAAGATTAATAAATGTTGAGCAAATTTCAAGAGATTCTCTAGATAGTAAAATTAAGCATAATATTTTTTATTTTGAGATCGAATTGGATGAATCAACTCTTAAAGGATTCAAAGCTAATGGAATTAAAAGCAAAACTCCATCTTTTAATCAATATATTCCGATATCTGATTATCCATCAAGCAATAGAGATTACTCTTTCCTTATATCAGATTATTCTAAGTATACAGATTTTATTGAGGCGATTGATAATCTTGCACATGAAAATCTAAAAGAATCTTTTATATTTGATTTTTATAAAAATGAGAATAACAATCAAATTAAGGTAGGAGTGAGACTGATCTTTCAATCTGCTTCACATACCTTGTCAGAAAATGAGATTAATGAAAGCGTTGATAAAATTCTTGATCCAATCCTGAGTTTGGGTGGTGTATCTATTCCTGGAATGTAATATGCTAAAATCACAGTCATGAATTTAAAAAAATCCTTTCTGTTTTTGACTTTGATAATAACAGTCATGCCTATGTTGGGACAACAGATTGACCCTGCAATTCTTGCACAGCTTTCTCCTGCCCAGCTTGAAATGGTAAAGAGTGTTTACGGAACACAAAAAACTATTGATACCAACTCAAAAATAGAAGAAATACCAGTTGCCACTGAAAGTACAGTGCCGAATGAATCTATAGTGGACACTAATTTGTCTCAAGGCAAATATGGCTATGACTTTTTTTCTACCATGGCTACAACCACAAGCGCTGTTGGTGATTTACCACTTCCAAACGATTATAAAATATCATTTCGTGATCAACTTACAGTAATTTTGTCAGGTTCAAGAGATTCAATATTTGATTTAGATGTGAAGTTAGATGGAACAATTCAATTTCCCGAGTTAGGGGCAATTTCTGTTGTAGATAAGACCCTTGGCGAGGTAAAAACATTACTGACAAACCTCATTAGTAGGTCTTTTATAGGTGTAGAAATTGACGTTTCAATGAAGAATCTTAGTGCAAAGAAAATTACTGTAGTTGGAGCAGTTAAAACACCAGGAACTTTCCTTGTTAATCCATTTAGTACCATTACTAGCGCGCTTGCATACTCTGGAGGCATTTCAAAAATAGGAACTCTAAGAGATATAAAATTAATAAGAAGGGATGGAACTGTTTTTTCTTTCGACCTTTATGATCTGCTAATAAAAGGTGATAGATCAAACGATATTACTATTGAGGCAGGAGATACTATTTTAATTAATGCTGCTGATCAATTTGTGAGGCTTTCTGGTGAGGTTAAAAGGCCCGCAGTTTATGAAGTCCTAAAATCAGAAAAAATTGAAGATATCATTGGGTTTGGTCTGGGGTTCACTGATGTTGCAAACAAGTCTAATATTTCTATTGAGATCTTAGATCTAGCAACTACATCCATAGTCCAAGAAAATACCAATAATTTAGATCTAGAACTAAAAAATGTTTTATCTGTGGAAGTTTTTAATTATGGAAATGAATCTGTCTCCTCAATTCAGGTCCTTGGAGCTATTGAGAAACCAGGATTCTATGACATTAAAGAGTTTCATACCCTTGAAAAGCTTATAGATAAACTAAGTTTTTTTCAGGTTTATCCATGGCTAGCAGTTTTAGAACAATATGACCGAGACAATAATATAAAATCATCTGTTTTGTTTAATCTAAATGACTCAAATACATTTGAAAAAGTAAAGCTATTACCTAACTCTGTTATAAGGTTTTTATCAATTGATGAAAAAAATCCAATTAATATTAATTCTCAATCTTTTTTGAGGCAAACATCAGGTCTTGATCTGATCACAAGAGAAAAGATTGAAGAATTTTCTCTGAGAATCAATCATAAAAACGGAAGGTATGATTTACCAATATATGGTAAATATGATGTCAAAAGTCTTATTGACTATTTAGGTCTTGATATGTCAGATATTGATCAAGAAGCAATATATGTAAGTCCGCTAGATAATTTAATAGAAAAAGTTGATTATGAATTGATGAATTATGTCGCTAAGAAATTTAATACAGTAACCTTTAAATCGCCAATAAATGACTTGATTTCAGTAAATATTTCAGGAGCAGTTATATATCCGGGCTCATATACTCTTAATTCAGATGCTACTATACAAGATCTTTATGATGTGGCCGGAGCATTTAAAAGAAATGCTTTCTTGGAAGGTATAATTTATATCAAAGAGTCACAGAAGGCAGCACAGATAAGGTCTATCCAAAAAGCTAGAGAAACTCTTAACGAATCAATTCTTGTTAATGCACAAAAAGAAGAAATGGGGATGGACTTTGATCCAAACCTACTGATTGCTCTTCTTCCTCAAATAGATGAAGACTATATTGGGAGGGTTGCAGGATCGTTTATGCCAAATTCAAAATCATCTATAACTACTGTCCTCAACAATGGGGATAACATTATTGTTCCTGTTAAACCTAGCACTGTCTCAGTATTTGGTGAAGTGTTAAATTCTTCGAACATAGTTTATGAACCTGGAATAAAGGTATCTGATGTGATTTCATTGGCTGGCGGATATAAGGAATATGCCGATAAACAAAGCATCTATATTATTAAAGCAAATGGCCTGACAGAAAAAGTTAATAAGAACATTTTTGTAAAGAATGTTGTTTTAGAGCCTGGGGATACAATTATAGTTCCTAGAAAAATACTAATTAGTTCGCCCTTCATAGATGCAGTTACTCCATTAACACAAATTCTTTCTAATCTTGCCTTTTCTGCAGCGGCCATTAATAACCTGTCTTCTAATTGACCTTTCCAGACATGCACAAACTCAAATTTATATCTTTGAGCTTGTTTTTATTAAGCTATTCCTTAAGCACCAGCTCCGATAACTTTATTTATAATAATTATAATAATCATGGCTCTGTGGGTTTGATAAATATGCCAACAGCAAGATTTTTTGATAGCTCTGTTTATGGAATTTCTGTTTATGACGGAACTCCAGACCAAAAAGTTACGTTTACAGCAAATCCTTATGATTGGTTAGAAGCTTCAGTTTTCTATACAAATATTCAAGATAAACCATATCCCGGCTTTGAGTATCAAGATTATAAAGATAAAGGATTCAATTTTAAATTAAGACTTAAGGAGGAGGGCAAATTACCTGCCATTGCAGTTGGCATTAATGATATTGCAGGTACAGGTCTTTACGGATCTGAGTATATCGTTGGAAGCTATGGCATAGAGAACATTGATTTTCATTTTGGAATTGGTTGGGGTGCTTATAATGGATCAAAATATAGTTTTAATAATCCACTAGGGTACGTAGATAATAGATTTAAAATTAGAGATGAAAATGAGCCAGGTTTTCAAGGAACTGGATCGTTCACTCCTGGAAGGTATTTTTCTGGCAAGGAGTCTTCACCATTTTTTGGAATTTCATACGTTTTTAACAATAGCATACTACTAAAAATAGAACATGATACAACCGTAACTGACAACAATATTGAGTACGAAGAGCCTAAACATCAATATACATTTGGTGTTGATTTTATTTCGAATCAAAATTTCAACTTCGGTCTTGCGTTTGAAAGGGGCAATACTCTATCTTTCAGATTTAATTATAAAAACGATCCATCAACTTCTAGAAAAAAATATACTTATAAATCATCAGAACTAAAGAAAGATACTGATAAGTATACAAAGCTTAGAAAAAATCTAGAAAATAATGGTATTGGTGTTAATAAGATTATTGAAAACTCATCATCGATTGGACTTGAATTAACTCAGTACATTCATCCAAACTTTGAGATTATCGAAGAAATTATTTTTGCAGCCACCTCTGAATCAGGAATAGAAAAAGAAATTAAAACAGACATTAAAATAGCTGATTTGCAAGTTATCTCAGAGATTGACAAAAATTTTGTGGATGATGCAAAATTGATATATGAGAGAAAGTCAAAATCTAACTTCAATACAAAAACAAATTTCGTTTTTAGGCCATTTCTAGCTTCAAGAGAAGAGTTTTTTAAAGGTGCTTTACTAGTTGAAAATAATAGTGAATATGTCATAAAAGATAACCTCTTTTTCTCTAGCAATCTTAAATATTCTGTCTTAGATAATTTTGATGATTTACGATTTCCGCCTCTAGATACATATCCAGCTCAAGTAAGGTCGGATATAAAGCAGTATCTCAAAAATTATGACGATGGAATTAAAGTTGGTAGGGCGCAATTAGACTTTCATTTGACCCCAAAGAAAAATAATCATTTCATGTTTACAGCTGGTATTTTTGAGGAAATGTTCTCGGGAGTAGGATTCGAATATTTGTATTTTAAACCTGAAAATAATTATGCATTTGGTTTTGAAATTTTTGATGTTGTGAAAAGGGACTATGAAATGCGATTTGGGACACTAGATTACAGAAATATAACAGGCTCAGTAAATTTTTATTATAGAAACTATGGGCTAATACCTTTTGACATGGAAATCTCTTATGGAGAATATTTAGCAGGTGATGAGGGCGCAACCTTACAATTTTCAAGAAAGTTCATAAATGGTATTGAGTTTGGAGTATTTGCAACTTTTACCGATGTTTCAGCTGAGGAATATGGGGAGGGTTCTTTTGATAAAGGATTATTTTTTAAAATACCAATTTTTGGTGATTTGGTTAATTACTCCTGGAGACCGCTTACAAAAGACCCTGGCGCAAAACTTATAAGAAAAAATAAGCTTCATGACTTAATGGTAAAATTTAAGCCAATTTATTGAGATCATGTATATTTTTTACACTTAAATACAAATATTATGTGTTTTAATTATACTTTTTTAACAATCGATCATTGTATTTAATTTGACTTACATGCATAATTTACTTTTGAGGACGCCAAACTAAAATGAAATTACTCAATACTTTACTTCTTTTTACTTGTATTGTATTTTTTAATACAAATATTCAATCTCAATCTTTATCTATAACTGATAGTGATATAAGTAAAATTACTGAAAGATTAGAAAATTTATCTACTGTGGAGTTGGTGGAAAGAAGAGCAGTTCTCATAAAATCTCTTAATGAAGAGGAAGAGGGTTCTGATGCAGCTGTCATGCTGGTAAGCAGATCTGAAAGACTTCTTGAATTATCAATAATCGAGCAACTTCTTATACTTGCTGGTGTTATATTAGTTGATAACATCACTGAGGACTCTACTACCCCTCCGGATACAGTGTCTCCTGTCATAACTATTCTTGGAGAAAATCCTGCTACTGTTGAGTTAGGAGATGCTTATACTGATGCGGGTGCTACTGCAGACACTGGAGAAACTGTAGTAACCATTGGAAGTGTGGATACAAACACTGTTGGTTCTTATACCATTACTTATACCGCAACAGACTCTGCAGGTAATATTGGAACTGCAACTAGAACAGTTAACGTCATTGATACTACGGATCCAGTTATCACTATTACAGGCGATAACCCTGCAACTGTCGAGCTTGGAACCGCATATATAGATGCGGGGGCTACTGCAACTGATTTAGATGACGTTTCAGTAACATCAACATCCAATGTTGATACTGATACAGTGGGTTCATATTCAGTTGTTTATACTGCTACTGATGCCTCAGGTAACAGCTCAACAGCAACTAGAACTGTCAATGTTGTTGATACTACTTCTCCAATAATTAATTCACCATCCTCTTTTACAGTTCAGGAAAATCAACTATCAATTGGGACTGTTGAAGTTTCTGACGCTGGAGATGTAACATTTTCTGTTACCGGATCAGACATAATTGTTATTGATCAAAATGGTGTTTTATCATTTTTAACTGCTCCTGATTTTGAGTCGCAGACAACTTACACAGTAGTTGTAACAGTCACAGACGCAAGTGGGAATTCAGTATCTCAAGAAATCACGATAAATATAACAAACGATCCAGATGATGACGATGATGATACTGGTACTGGAACAGGTACAGGAACGGGTACAGGGACTGGAACGGGTACAGGGACTGGAACGGGAACAAGCTAATTTTTTGTCAGTAACAAAAAAGATTCTTTCAAGCAATATCTCAAAGAAATTAGGAGTGTCTAAAAAAGATAGCTCGCAGCTTTTAAATTTATTTTTAAGTTTCTTAATAGAAAATCGCTCAGCAAATATAAACATTAAAAACTTCGGTAGTTTTAGTCTAAGAAAAGCACCCGAAAGATTAGGTCGAAATCCAAAAAGTGGACAAGAATATATTATAAAGCCAAGAATGAAGCTTTCCTTTAAACCTTCTGATGAGGTAAAAAAGAATATAAATTAAGAGATGGTCGGGATGGCCGGATTTGAACCGACGACCACCACACCCCCAGTGTGGTGCGCTACCAGGCTGCGCTACATCCCGAAAATACGTTATAATATTACCTTACATTTTATTTATAAATATATTTAACTAACTTTAACTA
>MDTA01193080.1_pt1 | contig 24165 bp, 22 predicted proteins | sample 811151 | NCBI WGS metagenome assembly MDTA01 (sample SAMN05326648, study PRJNA326480) | marine metagenome | isolation source: seawater | place: Indian Ocean: South | collected 2010
TTATAAAACTTCTGTAACACTTGATCAAAGTATTGAAAAAATTGCAAATTGGATTATTTCAATGGGTCCAAAAAAATTCAGGTATCACCTAGATCTAGAAATTGTTAATGACAAAACACCAGAAACCTGGACAACAAAATTAATCTAAATAATGAATCTTGTAGTTTTAGTACTTGATTCATTTACGCCTAATTCAATAAGAAACACAGCAATACAAAAACAAACTTGGGCAAAGGATGCTTCAAAAAATTGTGAAGTTTTGTTTTACAAAGGTGACAGATTCACAAAAAGAGAAAATTTTGATTTAATTTTAAACTGTAGTGACACTTACCAAGATATGGGTATAAAAACAGTTAAAGCCTTTGAATGGGTAAATGAAAATTTAAATTATGACTATGTCTTTAGAACAAATACAAGCAGCTATGTTCATTACGAGAATCTAATTAAATATACAACTAAACTAGCAAATAACGGAGTACATTATTGTGGATTTATTGGACATTACAATGGTGTTGATTATGTAAGTGGTTCAGGAATTATTTTAAGTAAAAAATCTGTACAAACAATTATTAAATCTCAAGAGAATTTAGATGATAAAATCGTTGAAGACATTGCTATTGGTAAATTATTAAAATCGTACTCAATTTTTCCAACAGAAGGAAAAAGACAAGACATTGAATCACATCAGGATATTATGAATTTAGATTCAAATCAATACCATATTAGATGCAGACTCGACTCTTTTGGTTATAGTAGAAATATAGAAAAGTACATACTTAGATATATACATAAGAACCTCCATAAAAAAAAGAAATTATTTGAGTTATTTATGGTTATTTATATGAAAGTTAACAAGTCAACGTTAATAATTCAAAAAAAAATAAAAAATATAATAAAAAGTGTTTTAAATAATTCAACTTAAACTGATTTATTGAGTTTTTACTTTAAAAATTAAATTTAAAATTCCATCAACTAATGGTTTAGATCCTAAATATGTAAAATGATGATGATCGGTATATACCAATTCTTCATTTATCAGATTTGAGCACTTTATATTGTCACAATAAAAAATGTAAGGATTAATAAAAATTAACTCGTTATTATTTTTTAATTTGGTTTCGAATAATAAATTACCAAAATAAAAACTTCCATTTTTAATCAGGCCTTCTTTTTCGCATACATTCGAAATATTGATTTGATTTTTAACTAAACAATTAAAATAGCCCCCATCTTCATAATTATAAGACCCAGGGTTTTTGCCAACTATAAACCATTTAGAATTAGAATTTGTAACTTGTTTAATTAAATTAACTTCATTTATCAGTAGATTTATTAACTCACTCCAATTATTTTGATTATCATTGAATTCGTATATAGGAATATTTGTATTTTGTTCAGAAATTGTTTTGCTCCAAGTGTTTGCAAAAATAACAGGAACATCATATTGGTTTATATATGAAATTAATACATTCACTAGATTGTAACAATTTTCTCTATCTGGTGGAGGGTCGATATTTTCAGGATTGTAAAAATTTGTATAGTTAATAAATGAAAAACAAGCTGATTCAGAAATATGAATAAAAGAAAAGCCTTCTAGAAGAGCTACTTCTGACATATAAGATAATAAGTGCATTGTATGTGAATCACCTACAATTATAAATTCAGGATATTCATTTGAACCTATCACTTCTCCAATTGGTGAAGCAGAAAAACCAGAGCGACCTTCAACAAATTCTGGCAAATCTGTAAACCTACTATTAATTAAGTTAGTATTTTTAAAAATTATTGAAAATAAAATTAACACCAAAAAAACTACTCCAAGATTTTTTAAAGTAACGGTAGCTCTCTCCTTGTCTAAAAAAGGTTTTTCAATAATTTGAAAATTGATGTAGCTAATTATTAAAAGAATTACAAACAACAATAACTTTGTTGATAGCATAATTTCAGCATCATAAAAATTTAAATACCTTCTATAGAAAGCAAATAATGGTTGATGAAGTAAATAGATTGAATAACTAGATAATCCAATCATTGAAATTATTTTTAAATTTAATACTTTAGACAAGAATGTATTTTTAGTATTCGAAAATATTATTAAAGATACACCTAAAAGTGCAATTATTTTTGGTTCGGAGTCGTTAATCCAATTATCTCCAAAATAATATATTGAAAACAACATTAAAGGAAATCCAATTTTTTCTAGATGTTTAATTTTTATATTGTTACTTAAAATCATTACTAAAACACCAAGCAATAATTCCCAAACTCTAAATTCAAGTCTATAAAATTTGTCTGAAGATTCACTTAATGTATTAAGGTACAGTGAAGCCAATATAAGAAAGCCAATGAAAAATGTAAAGTATTTTTTAAAATATCTATAAGTTAAATATGCAAAAAAAGGAAATAATATATAGTACTGTTCTTCAATAGCTAAACTCCATGTGTGAAGTAAGGGCATAAATTTTGTAGACTCTGCAACATAAAAGTCTAAATTCATAAAGTAATAATTAGCATAAAAAAACAATGAGGAAATAATTGAGTCAACATACTCTTCTAAAGCTTTCTGAGTTAATAGAAAGTAGGCAAATGGTAAAGTCAAGACTATTGTTGAAAACAAGGCGGGTAGTATTCTTTTAATTCTTCTCAAGTAAAAGTTCTTGAAAGAGAAATTCCCTTCATTTAATTCAGAAATAATTATATTTGAAATTAAATATCCCGAAATAACAAAAAAGATATCAACACCTAACCAACCACCTTTAAATATTTCTATTTCTGCGTGATAGAGCACAACAGACAGAACAGCAATTGACCTTAATCCATTAATATCTTGCCTGAAAGAAATTCTTTCGATTTCAGCAACATCAAGTATTTTTAAAAGACGATTAATCATTTCATAGTTTCAATAAAATTTATCCAGTTATTAGAGTCAATTATATCCGCAAAAATTTTAGAACTCTCTTTTGTAATATGCCCGTAATCCCAAAAAATCTTTGCATTAAATTCATAAAAATATAATAAGCACCTCTTTTCATCAAAAATACACATAAATTCAGTTCGATCAGCAAACCTTACATCTGAACTTTTAAATGAGTAAACAATTTTTTTTATCTCATTATTTAAATCTTCTTGAGTTTTTATATAGTAGGCATAAAATTCTTTTTCTAAATCTAATAACTCACTAGGTATAGGCAGTCTTTTGTTTTCTATTAAAAATTTATCAAATATGTTTAGTTTTTTTACACCAAAAACTTCTGACTCCGGAGAATTTGATACAATTATTACTTTTTTTCTATCTTCAACAAGTTTAATAATTATTTTTTCCAATCTTTTTAAGTCATTTACACTCCATCTAGTTGCTAACAAAATATATTTTGAGTTTCTATACTGATTTAATATGTTCGGACCAAATTCAAAATCTTTGCCTTGGACACTACTCGGGCATTTTGTGTCTTCCTCGAATAATAATTTTTCAAAGCAAGAAATCTGATAATTCATGTCTTCCTCTCTTACTTCACTTGAAGTTAAGGTTATTTCATAGTTATTTTGAATATCGCTAAAGCTGAGTATTTGCAGCAAATCCTCTGCATGAGAATTTCCTACAATTAAAATACTTTCTTTTTTATTATTTTTTAATTTATAGTCATAAGAGACTTCAAAATTTAAATGTTCTTGACGATATCGTGACTTATCTAACAGATAACTAACATTTTCTTTATCATTCGAAGCATATGTAATACTTTTAGTAATAAACAAAATTGATATAGTTGAAATGATTAAAATCAAAAATATCAAAATATTATAAAAAAGTTTATTTCCAAACATCTCAATATTTCTAAATGGTGCTTCAACAAATTTATATGAAAAAACAGAGACTGCTAAAGATAAGAAAATTAATACTGTAATGTGTAGGTTGTTTTCATCTATATTTTTATGTCTGTAAAAAGCTAATATTGGAAAATGCCACAAATAAAATGAGTAACTCAATACTCCAATTTTTTTTACAATTTCAACATGCAAGTACTTAAAAATTAATTCTTGGTTATTTTCATTTTTTATTAGAACTAAAGCAGTACCTAGAGTTGGGATTAAAGTAATAAGTCCTGGGTGCGCAGTATTGGCATCAAAATAAAAAAAAGAAAATAAAATTAAAGCTAATCCAAAGTCATTTGAATATTTAAAATTCCCAAAATTAATTTTTTTATTTGAAACCTCAAATAATGCAATAATTGCCCCTATAGAGATTTCCCAAAGTCTATTTTGAAGAAAGTAAAAGCTTAAGTTTTTATTTATATTTGTAAAATATTCAGCAAATAAAAGACTTAAAGAAAAAAGCAGAATTAAACAAATAAGGTATTTTTTATTAAAAAGTTTGAAAATTAATACAACTAAAAAAGGAAGAATTAAATAAAACTGTTCTTCAATACCCAAACTCCAAGTATGAAGCAATGGCTTTAGTAAAGAACTTTCTGCAGCATATGTTATTTGATCGAAATAAAAATAAATATTTGAAGAGAAAAACAGACTTGACAGCACACTTTCACAATATTCTATAAAATCTTGTGGCATTAAAATTATGTACGCAACGGGTGAAATTGATAAAATTAAAAAAATCAATGCTGGAAAAATTCTTCTTATTCTTTTATTAAAAAAATGAAGAAAATCAACTTTACCCTGGATGTGTATTTCAGAGAATATCAAACGAGAAATTAAATATCCTGAAATTACAAAGAATACATCTACACCTATATACCCCCCTTTAAAAAGAATATTTTCATTAAAAGTAAATCTGGAGTGATATAAAACAACAAACAAAATAGCCAAAGCTCTAAGGGCGTCAACTTCACCTCGATAAGATAGTTTATTTTTCATAATTTTTGTTTTATAAAATATTTAAAATTAGAACTAATAAGATTGTATATACGCAATACATTATTTTTTTTAATATTATGAAAAAATTTATATTTAAATTAATTAAAAAATCTTTTTTGAAATTTTGTCAAAAATTTGAAAAAAAAGTTTTTACTAATTATTTAGGCACACCTTATGGTGGATGGTATTTTATTGCCCCCAAACAAAGCAAAAATATAAATTTAATTTCAGCTGGCGTGGGAGAAGATATTTCATTTGATATCGAATTTTTTAATAATTTTGAATCAAAAATTATTTTTGTAGATCCAACACCAAGAGCAGTTCAACACATTCAAGAGGTAATAAAAAATCTTGGAAGCGAGAAAGTTCTTGATTACGACTTATCTTCTGGTGAGCAACCAGTCAATTCTTATGATCTAACACAAATCAAAGAAGACAATTTTTTATTAATTGATAAAGCTTTATATAACAAGAGTGGCTTAAAAATTAAATTTTTCAAACCTAGTAATGATGAGTATGTAAGTCATAGTATTTCTAATTTTCAGAATAGATTTGATAGAAATTCAGATTTTATTGAAGTTCATACAATCACATTAGAAAACATAATCAATACTTATAATCTAGATAAAGTTGATATATTTAAATTAGATATAGAAGGTGCAGAAAACCAAGTATTACCAGATATGTTGAAAAAAAATATCTTTCCTCACCAGATTTTAGTCGAGTTTGATGAGCTTTCTACCAATTTTATAAAACCCTATTTAAAGGCTTTTTATATTTTCTTATTGTTATTTTTTAATAATTATGAATTAGTTAAAACTGATAATTTTCCTAATTATTTATTTGTCTACAAAAGAAGTGAACTTTTTAAAAATTAGATTATTTTTTTATTTCATCTTATAAACCATTCAGGTTAATTATTATTTGTTTAGTATTAAAAAATAAAATATGAAAAAAAATAATATTACAAATTTAGCAATCATACCGGCTAGAGGCGGTTCAAAAAGGTTAAAAAATAAAAACTTACAGTTACTGGGAGGTAAGCCTCTGTTGGCACATACAATTGAAGCAGCAATAGGTTCAAAATATATTTCAAATATAATAGTTTCCTCAGATAGTGATGAAATATTAGAAATTTCACAAAAATACGAAGTAAACATCCACAAAAGACCAAAGGATTTATCATCCGATACTTCAACCGCTTTAGAATTAGTTAAATATTTATTTCAGAAATCAGATTCAAATTTTGACTTTATAACTTTAATGCTTCCAACATGTCCTTTTAGAAATAGCTTGCACGTTGATGAAGGTATGCAAGAAATAGAAGAAGATGATGATGGAGTCATAAGTGTTACTAGTTATAATTTTCCAGTCGAACTTAGTGTTCCTATTTCAGGAAAGTATATTAATTTAGAAGAGAATTCTCCACTAATAACTGGAAATACTAGATCTCAAAATCACAAACCAACTTTTAGACCAAATGGGGGATATTATGTCTCAAGATGGGATTCATTTAAAAAGTACCAAAATTTCTGGAAAGGTAAAGTTAAATTTTATGAAATGAGCATCGAAGATTCGGTAGATGTTGATACTAGGTTAGACTTAGATTTTGCTGAAAATATAATTAGAAACCGAGGAGATAAAAATTAAAACTTTTTGTTTTGATATTGACAATACCATTTGTAAAACAAGTGGTACAAATTATGAGTTGGCTGAACCAATTAATGACAGAATTGAAAAAATAAATCAATTAAAGAGAGAAGGAAATAAGATAATCTTTTTTACAGCAAGGGGATTCATATCAAAGGTTGATTATTATGAATTGACTAAATCCCAATTATTAGACTGGGGAGTTCATTTTGATGAATTATATATGGGAAAACCCGATGCAGATGTCTATATAGATGATAAAAATTTAGATTTATTTGATTGGTTTGCTGATGAGTGAGATATTGATTGGAAATAAAAAGATTGGGAAAGACCATCCTGTTTTTATAATTGCTGAAATTGGAATAAATCATAATGGATCTCTCGAAAATGCATTTAAATTGATAGATTTGGCTAAAGAAACTGGATGCGATGCTGTAAAGTTTCAAAAAAGAACACCTGAGGCTGCTGTGCCTAAAAGTCAATGGGGTGTAAAAAGAGAAACTCCATGGGGATTAATGGACTATATAGATTACAAGAAGAAAATAGAATTTAGCATCGATGAATATAAAAAAATTGATTCATATTGTAAAAAAAATAAAATTGAATGGTTTGCATCATGTTGGGACATTGAGGCAGTAAATGATATGGAATCTTTAGATATTCAGTGTTATAAAATTGCATCTGCTTCACTCACTGATAATGAATTAATAGATATGATTTTAAATTTTGATAAACCAATTATTCTGTCAACCGGTATGTCAACTGAATTAGAAATTAAAAAAGCAGTTACTTTGATGGGAGAAAGAACAATAGGCTTACTACATACAACATCATCATATCCTTGCCCTCCAGAAGAGCTGAATCTTAATATGATAAAAACATTAGAAAAAAATTACCCAATGCATATTATCGGATACTCAGGACATGAGTCAGGGCTTGTTACTAGTTCTGTAGCCGTTGCATTTGGCGCAAGAATCATTGAAAGGCATATTACTCTAGATAGAGCAATGTGGGGAACAGATCATTCGGCCTCTCTAGCTCCAAATGGACTTAGATCATTAGTTAAACACATTAGAACTGTAGAAAAGTCATTGGGTGATGGTGTTAAGAAAGTTTACGAATCAGAAGTTAAAATAAAAGAAAAATTAAGGAGGGTTAAATGAATCTTTCACCAGGACCTGTATTTTCGATAGTTACACCTTTCAAGGAAGATAAATCTATTGATTATGATTCATTAGGAAAATATATAAACAATGCATACGATTCAGGTGCAAAAAACTTTTATGTTATGGGGTATAACAGCAGATTTAGTGAGCTTAGCTGGGATGAGATTAAGCAACTAAATAAATTTGTTACAGAAGAAGTAAAAAGCTATGATGATGAGAACTTTGTAATAGTTGCTGATCCACTCCATTGTTCTACTGATATTTCTTTGGAATTTGCTCAACATGGCGAACAAATTGGAGCTGATATGATTTCTTTAATTTTTAGGGAAAAGTTTTATTCTAATCAACAAGTTATTGAGCATTTTAAATATATTCAAAAAGATTCAAATATAAAAATTTTAATCCACGAAATGCCATTTATAAGTGGATTAGGTGGTCATACAGTAAATTGGCCTGTAGATTTACTTGACAAATTAGCAGATTTTGAAAATATAAAAGCGATTAAAGAAGATGCAAAAAATGATGAATACTCTAATGAAGTTATTTCTACTATTAAAGATAGGTTATCAATTGTTATCTCTGGTGGAGGTAAGAGGCAATGGTTAAGATTTGCAGATATTGGATGTCAAAACTGGCTAAACGGGATCGGTGTATTTGAACCTAAACTAGCTGTAAATTTTTGGAATGCATATGTAGATAAAAATATGGAATATTGTGATAATTTATTAAATGAAGTTGAGGTCCCTTTCTTTAGTAATTTAGTTTCCAAGTATGGTTGGCATCTTTCAATTAGAGCAGCGTTAGAAATTGTTGGCCACTTTCCAAGAACAGAAAGACTACCCATGCTACCAATAAATGAAAGTGATTTCGAAAGCTTTAAAGAAGAATTTAGAAAAATAGAATATAAAAAATTTATTTAGATAAATAAATTAATATTTTTGTTTTCATTGATTATTTTTCTAAGCCACTTTTTTTCATATTTTTGATCGTGGCGTTCACTCATTACTTTTGGTTTTGATTCCCAGTAGTGAGATGACTCAATGTCTTCCGTATCAAATCCAATTAAATTTATATCAGACCCACTTATTAACAATAAAGAAATCATTACTGCACCAACAGACATATTTTTACTTGATTCAAAACCTACACTTAGTTTTAATTGATCAACTTTTGTGTAGTCAAAAATATATACATTATTATTATTCTTTATGAAATTTTTTTTATGTGGTTTATATGAGCGCTGTTTTGTTCCAATACGTATTATGTTTGTATTTTTTAAATTTTTAATTAATTCGAAATCCTGATTTGTATATTGTTCTGAATTTAACCATTTTTTCCTATTTTCAAATACGTGGTTATTTAAAACCCGAAAGTCAGTTTTTGACCCAACAAACTCTTCAAAGCCATTGGTTGGTGCCCTATTAAATCTAAATATATTCTTATAAGAGTCTATGTTTATTTTACTTTTTTTAAGTAAGGATTTACTGGATCCTATTAATAAACATTCATCAATTTTTTCTAATTTTGGTTTTATGTACTTTAATCTATTTTTATTTATCAATAATTTAACCCCTGTAAAATTTTAATACGAGAATTTTTAATAATAGAATTAAACATTTTTTATAAATGTTAATTGGGTTTTCGGCAAATCAATAATTTGCGAATTTCCACTATTTCTTTTCTCTTCCAATTCATATTTTATTTTTGTTCTATATTCTGTGCCATGTCCAACGTTAGGATCTGAAGACAAAGATTCTTTCCTCATTCTTCTGTAAAAAATTGGATACTTGTTACTAAAGACATGTCTTAATCCAAATATTTTCATTTTTGTAAAAAGATTATTCAAATTTACTGAAACATAGCCAATATCTTTCAGTCTTTCAATAAGATCGTTATCACATTCAATTCTATACTCATTGAATCCTCCAACTTTTGACATTAGTTTATTTGTAATAAAAAAAATTCCATAAGCTAGATATGTTTTATTATTTTCTAAAAGCTTTAAATTTTCATTAGTTTTAATAAAGGATGCTCTAACGAAATCAAACTTCTCTAGACATTTTAACCCATTATATAAAAAACAGTCTAATGGGACATCATCCCAGTCAAATCTTAGCAAGGCATCGTAACCCTCTTTTTTAGCTTCCAACATTATTGAATTAAACAATTTATATGTTCCAACATTTTCTTTGGAAAAGTAATAGCTCACATTGTTTTTATTCAAAATTGAAGCTGAGTCATCACAGCCATCAACACCAATATATATTTTTATTTTCCAATTTTTAGGTATACGCTGGTTGTTAAAAATATCTATTGTTTCTATTAATCTAGAATCTATTTTGAATGCAGTTATGATAATTGCTAATTCTTTCATAAAAATATTTTAATTAATTTTTTTAAATGACTTATTGAGAATTTATAAATAAATTAATTTACAATTTATTGTGTATTATTTAATTTTATGGATTTTAATCAACACTATACGAACTTTGCTCCAGTAATTTTGTTTACTTATAACAGAATTAATGTTTTGGAAAAAACAATTGAATGTTTGTCCAAAAATATAGGAATTGAAAATTCTGATCTCTACATATTTTCTGATGGGCCAAGTGAGAAAAAAAATGGTGATATTAAAAAAGTTAACCAAGTAAGAAATTATTTAGATAGTATGGAAAATTTTTCAAAATCCAAAAAAATTATAAAACGTGAAAAAAATATAGGATTAGCCAATTCTATTATTAGTGGTCTAAATGAAATATCTAGGATTTATGATAAATTTATAGTTTTAGAAGACGACCTGTTAACTTCAAAATATTTCTTATCTTACATGAACAATTCTTTAGATGAATATAAAGATAATGAAAATATTTGGACTATTAACGGAATGTCCCTAAATCCTGATGTACTGAAAGTGCCTGATAATTATGAATTTGATACTTATTTTATTTACAGAGCGTCTTCCCATGGCTGGGGGACATGGTCTAAAAAATGGAATCAAGCAAAGTGGGATAATCAATATTTCAAGGATCAAATTTTTAGTTTTAATAATCAAATTGAATTTAATAAAGGCGGTAATGATTTAAGTGAAATGTTAAAAAGCCAAATTAATAATGAGATTGACTCCTGGTCGATAAAATGGAATTACATTATCAGTAAAAATAACGGCCTTTGCCTCTCTCCAAGGCATTCTTATATTTCTGCACAAGAAGACAAAGATGGCACACACATAAAAACTTATTTAAAAAGTATTAACAACAACTTATCATTATCCAAAAATATTGTTTCTTACCCTAATACAGAGGTTGTTAATTTAGAAATTGCTAGAAATTTTGCTTTAAATTACGATTCAAATTTACCCAAAATATTGAATGATTATAAACAAGATAATGTTTGGATTAAGAAATATGAAAAAGGTAAGGAAGCAAATTTAAAAGTAACATCTTTATCTCTTTCCTCGAAAGGTGGAGCAGGTGTTGCGGCTTTGCGAACGGTTAGGGCTATTGATAGTTTTTCAAATATTTCAATCGAGTTACTTACCGAGAATAATGACATCTCAAATCCTTTAATAAGAAGCTACAAACACAATAAGACAAAAACCGAAAAATCAATCTTAACATTATTTAACAACAACATATATAAAGGCAGCACACCTTTTTCATTTGCATATCCATCTTTGACTTACTCTGACCTTGATTCAATAGTTAAAAATAGTGATGTATTACATTTACATTGGACTCCAAGGTATCTTTCAAATGAAGCAATTTCATATTTGTCTTATCAAAATAAACCATTAGTTTGGACTTTTCATGATAAATATCCTTTCACGGGTGGTTGCCACTATTTTCAGGGTTGTGAAAATTGGAAAATTAATTGTGACAACTGCCCACAATTAAAAAATAATTTTGACAACTTATCAAGAAAAGTATTTGATACAAAATTAAGAAATTTTAATTTTGAAAATATTACCGTAGTTGTATTAAATAATGAATTTAAAAAGCTAGTTAAAGAAAGTCCAATGTTTGAAGGAAGTAGAATAGAGGTTATTCCTAACTGTATTGATACAAACCTTTATAAACCAGTTGAAAATGGGATTGCTAAGAAAAAGTATAATGTTCCCCATGATAAGAAAATAATTTTATATGCAGCTTCTTACAATAGTGATATCAAAGGTTTTAAAGAATTTAATAAATCCATCAATTTTATTGAAAATAAAGAACACTTTCACGTCTTAACGGTTGGTAAAATATTAGAAGATTATCAATTTAATATTTCTCATACACATTTAGGTTATTTAGATCAACAAGATTTAATTTCAGTTTATTCTGCAGCTGATGTAACTGTAATCTCATCAATTGAAGACAACTTACCGAATATATTACTAGAATCCCTATCCTGCGGTACTCCTGTGGTATGTTTTGAAGTTGGAGGATTAAAAGACCATATCCAAGATGGTTACAATGGCTACAAAGTTAAGCTTTTTGACATAAAAAGTTTGTCTGAAAAGATTATTCAAGCAAGTGAAGATTCTAAACGATTATCAAAAAATTCAAGAGAATATGCTGTTGAAAATTTTAATCAAGAAAACCATGCATCGAAATTCCAGTCACTATATTATGAATTAGCTTCAAAAAAATATATTAAAAAAAGAATTAAAAATACAAATGAGGTTTTTGAAGAAATGCTACCATCATATAATTTAGTTCTTGCAAAAGCGACAAAACTTCAAAATAAGGAAAAGTTACGTTTAACTAAAAATAAAATAACCAGATTTTTTAGACTTAACAATAAAGCGAAAATAAATATTTTTATTACCAAACTATTCAATAATCAAAATTAACTAAATTACTAATTATTTTAATTTTGATTATTGAATAGTTATTAAAATCAATATAGGTTAACAATGAACTTCAATATTAATATTAACTAAAATGGCATTAATAGATTTAGAAATAATAAGTAAGAAGTATTCTCTCAATGTTCAGAATATTGCTCATGTAGGAGCCCATAGAGGCCAAGAGGTAGATGCATACAAAAAAGTTTTTCCAAAATCAAAAATTTATTTATTTGAACCACAAGGAAAACTATTTAAATTCTTAGAAACTAAATATGGAAAAGATGAAAATATATTTTTATATAATTGCGCTCTTGGAAATGAAAATACAAATAAAAAAATGTATTTGTCAAATAATGATGGTCAAAGTTCATCATTTCTTAAACCAAAAGAACATTTAAATGAACATCCCGAAGTAAAATTTCGGGATGTTTCCGATGATATGCAAATCAAAATATTTGATGAATTAAATATAAAAAAAATAGATTTTTTAAATATAGACACACAAGGTTACGAATTAGAAGTTTTAAAAGGATCTAAAATTTCTTTAGCAAACGACGTAAAATATATAATCTTGGAAGTGAATAAAAAAGAATTATACAATGGCTGTCCGGTTGTGGCTGATATTGATAGATTTTTAAGTATTTATAATTTTGTAAGGACAGATACATATTACTGGTTAGATAAATATTCTTGGGGAGATGCATTTTATATAAAAAAAAATTTGATAACCCGTAAGAAAATAATTTATAGTAAATTTAAAAATTTTTTATATTCCAAAAGATTAATTTTTAAATATTTAATAATATTAAGAAATATCAAAAATAAGCTTTTTTCCGCATTAAAAAGTAAGAAAATAAACAACTAATAATATATGAAACTTGATACGGTAATTCTTTCCAGTAATGAGAATCAGGACTATTTAGGCTTTTGGCCTATAGTTTCAAAAGCTTGGAAGATGATGGGTATAGAGCCGATATTAATATATACCGGAAAAGAAAAAGTTAATCTCGATGGGAATATTATTTATTTTGATCCAAAAAATTTTAATTCTTCTTTTGTAGCCCAAAATATTCGTTTACTTTATCCAAGTATACTTAAAAACAAAACAGTAATTATTTCTGACATAGATTCACTTCCTTTGTCCAGGAAGTATTATTTAGACTCAGTAAAAAATATATCAAGTAATTCATTTGTAATCTACAGACCAAAAGCATGTCCTCCAAATATGATCTCAATTATGTGGAATGCTGCTAGTAGTAAAACTTGGAATGAAGTATTTAAGGTTGATAGCGAAAAAGAAATTTATAAAAAGTTAAAAAAATGGTATTCAAGCAGTTACTCTCCACAAGGCAAGGCTTGGTATACTGATCAAATACAACTTAGAAAAAACATAAATAAATTTTCTAAAAAAAATTTTGATAGAGTTATTGAACTTGATGATGATTTAATTGGATTTAATAGATTTAATAGAACATCATTAGAAAAAAATTACAAAGAAATGAAGAAGCAAAATATTAAATTTTCAGACTTCCATATGCCAAAACCTTATGAAAGAAACAAAGATTTAATTGATGAGGTACTAAAAATTCATATAGAAAGTATTTTGAAAGATTAATTTTAATTTTAAAATTTAATTTTTTGTTATCATCAAGGATATGATTAGCATAATTCTTGGAACATTTAATTCAATTCATAACATAGAAAATTTAATTGAAAATGTGTTGGAAAATGATGAAGATTTAGAGTTAGTCATTGTTGATGGTGGAAGTAATGACGGAACAGTTGAATTTATAAAAAGCATTCAGAGTAACAAATTAAAGTTGATTGAATATGGAAAAAAATCTTCTTATCCAAGTTTTATGAATTTGGCAATTAAGAATTCAAGTCATGACTTTATTTGCCAATGGAATGCTGATGCAATTTTAATAAATTCTTGGTCCGAAATCATTGACAGTATCACTAATGAAAAATATGATTTTTATATTTTTAACTGGAAATTAGCGGCAAAAATATCAGATATGAATGACGAAACCTGGGTACAGGGAGATTCAAAAATTGATGGATGGTATTTAGAAGACAAAACTGAGGATGGAGGAGTGTTGACCATGAACTATGGAGTTTATAAAAAAGAGCTATTTACAAAAATAGGACTCTATGACAAAAAATTTGATTTTTGGTTTGCAGATGGCGATCTATCAAATAGGTGTCATTATTTTGGTTTCAAACATTTAAGTTTAAAAGGAACAAAAGTCTTAGTATTGGATTCTCCTAAGTCGAGAGAGCTACAAAAAAGAGATAAAAAAACATATGACAAAAATTTGAAGTTGTATAAAAAAAATAAGATTCCCAGAAGAATTGAGTTCTTAAAATCTTAAATCATTAAATTTTATTATTTATAAGTATCCAACTATTTTTAATCTTTAACTTTGAATTGGAATTTCTAAACCAAGGGCTTGCAACAATTATTTTAGATTTTTGGTTTTCAGATAATAATGCAGCAGCTAGGGAAAAGGTACTGTTTCCTACAACGTAATTTTCATTGTTAAGCATTTTTGAAAAAGTATCAATAGTACCATTTATAGTTAACGAATCATTATGGATTAGCTTTGCATCCTTAAAAACTTCTTGATTTGCTGTCCAAGAATAATCATCTGTAAATACTTCAAAATTGAAATTTTCTATATTTTTTTTACAATAATCAATACTGTTTTTATAAAAATTTATTTTTAAATCTTCTTTCAGGTATACATAGTCATTTCTTCTGACATGAACTACTGTGGAACCAGGAATAATTTTTTTATTAAACCCATCGTGGAGCTCTTTATTATTTTTTAAAGATTCTATTAAAAAATCTTTTTGTTCTATTAACATTTTTGGATTTTGCCAATACCCAACCATTCTATTGAAAAGTTTTAATTCCGACTTATTAAAGTTATAATCATTTATTTCTCCAATTAATCCAATTTTAATAAATAACTTTTTAGCAAGATTGTTCTTATAGGCTGAATTGAGAAAAGTTTTTTCTAAAATACCACTTTCTTTAAAGTTAAAGTAATTAATTGGTAAAACTAATTCTCTAGGAATTGTTGTAGGATTTATACGACTTTTGCTTCTTTTAAAATCCGAGGTGTCTATTGATATATTATAACCAAGCTTTCTAAGCTCATTCGCTTTTGCAAGTTGAAATAATTGATTACCGAAACCACCTATAATTAGCATCGAGATTTTATTTAAATTATTTATGGGCATATCTATATCTACATATATTATATAAAGTTTCAACTCATATTTTTAGATTGTTATTATCAGTAATGTGAATAAATATAGATTAATCCTACGTGACGTTTTATATGTTTCTAAATTAACAAATATTAGAAATAAAAAGTTAAGGATAGCTTTTTCAGCACTTGTTTCAAACGCTACTGGTTTAGCTGATATATTAATAATATTAGCTTTCTCAAAAATTTTAACTGGTAGTGAAATTGTTGATATTCCTTATATGGAAATTATTATTGATTTTCCCTTTTTGGTTCCAGTATTCGTAGTACTTAGATATTTTCTAAATTTTCTTGGCAAATACAATATCTATTCTCTTACTAAAGATATTGAACAAAGTTTAAAAGTGCATATATTAAAAGAAGTTTATAAAAAAGGAAACTATTCTCTCGCTGATGCTTCTTACTCTATTAATACTTTAAGCGTTCATGTTTCCTATTTTTTTAATGCATTTGCAAATATCGCGTCTAGTTTAATACAAATAGTAGTTTTTACAGTTTATCTCTCTTTTGGCAATGTACAAATAATATCAATTCTGTTAGTTTTGATAGCAATACTTTATTTTCCATCAAAATTTATTTTGGGTTATTTAAGAAATTTCACTGAAATTACATACCAAATAGCAAGAAAAAATATAAAAACAATTCAGAGAATTATTGATAATTTATATTTAGTCAAAATTTTACAAACTCATAAAAAAGAAATTGAAAATTTTAGTGAAAACTTAACTAACCTATACAACACAGAGAGAAAAAAGTTTGCATTAAATGATTTAAATGTAACCTTCCCAAACTTCATTGTTATTTTTGCTTTTTCAATCCTTCTTTTATTTAATAGATTTAAATCCACATTGACTTTAGATTTTATTGGTGTAACGATAAGGTTAGTTCAGCAACTTGCATCAATAAATTCTTCTATGAATATGTTAATAAACGCCCATGTTCACCTCGAAGTCCTTTTACAAATTGAAGAAAATAAAAACTCTGAAGACAACTATGAAAAGCAAGTTGATAAAAGCTCAAAATATGCTGTAAAGCTAGAAAACATTGACTTTTCTTTTGCAAATTCTAATGAAAACTTTTATGAAAATTTAAATTTAGTCTTTGAAAAAAATAAGCACCACATTATCACAGGAGTAAACGGTAGTGGAAAAAGTACTTTGATGGGAATTATGGCAGGCTCACATCATCCTTCAAGTGGAAAAATTACAAAGAATACCGAGAGCCTTGGCTATGTTGGTGCTACACCGTTCATACTTGATGACACACTCAGAACAAACTTGCTTTATGGATCTACAAAAAAAGTAGATGATGAAACATTATTACATTTAATTGATGAGTTCAGATTATTCAATGAGAAAAGAAAAGATGTACTGGATTCAATAATTTCAAGAAGAGATTTATCTTCTGGACAAATGCAAAAAATATCTTTTATGAGAGCAATAGTAACTGAGTGTGAATTATTATTTCTTGATGAATCTACTGCTAATTTAGATACAAGAACTAAAAAATTAATTATTAGTATTTTAAAGAAAAAGAATTTAACCATAATTAACTCAACACATAATCCTGAAGATTTTGAATATGATAACCATTTTCACATATCTATTTCTGAAAACGATGAAAGAAAAATTGAAGAAGTACTTTAATTAAATGGATGCTGATCTAATATATATTTACTCTGGTGGAAGGTCTGAGAAAATAAATAATAACAATTTATCTCCTAGTGATTTTTTTTATGGCTATCTAGAATTTTCTAAGAGTGAATTAAAGACAGAATTTATTGAACTAAAAGATAAGAAAACAAATATTCTTGATCGAATAATTATTAAGATCTCCAAGGTACCTATTTATAGTTTTAAAGCCCTAACATTTCAAAATTTTATAAAGCTTAAAAATTCTAAAAATCTTATTTATATAAATGAATCATCTTACTTCTCATTTTTACCGTTTACATTTTTTATTAAAAATATTTATAATAAAAAAATTATATTTTTCCCCATGGGGTTAATTGATAGATTTGAAAAAGGTAATTGGTTTACTAAAAAAATAGTTTCGTTTGGTATATCAGTTGCAGACAAAATATTTTTTATAGGAAAAGGCGAGTTAGATAAAGCAAGTAGAGTATTTAAAAAACACAAAAAAAAATTTAGCTATTTACCTTTTTCAGTAGATACTAAATTTTGGCAAAATAATAAAACATCAAGTACAGAAATTATTAATTTACTTTTTGTAGGGAATGACCAAAACAGAAAATTCGATTTAGTTGCTGAAATGTGTTCAAAACTTCCTGATTATAAATTCACGATTGTATCAGAACATAATTTTGAAAAAATAAAGGGTTTGAAAAATGTTGAAATTCTTAAGGGAAATTGGAGAAAGTCAAATATCTCTGATTCAGAAATGCACAAAATCTATTCAAAAGCTGATTTGGTAATTTTACCAATTAGAGAAGCTTATCAGCCAAGTGGTCAAAGTGTAGCGATTCAGGCCATGTCTGTTGGAACACCAGTTCTTATTTCTAAAACTCATGGTTTTTGGGATTTCGACTTATTTAAAAATAATGAAAATATTTTTTTTACAAACAACTCTATTCAAAATTGGACTAATCAAATCAAATTTATTTCTAAAGATATTGATTTATTAGAAAAAGTATCTAAAAATGCTCAAAAAACTATTAGAGAGCATCATGAAATGAATAATTTTATTGAATTGTTAAAAATTCAATTAAACATCTCAGGTACAACCAAAAAAATTAGCAAAAATTAAATCCTTCATCTTACAAGGTTTTGATATTCTTTTAAAAATGTAATTAATGTATAAATTTTTAAAACTCTTATTGCGTTAACTCTGGTCCTAAATTTAAAAAGTTTGTCGATATTTTTAAATTTATACATATTGAATGAAAGGATCTCTTCTTTAATAAAATTATCCGGATTAAAAATCCAGTTTTCTAAATCAAAAACAAAACCCATCTTTTTTCTATTAAGGAAATTATTGTTAAAGTCTTCCTTAAGAAAGTTTTTTAATGGCAATTTTGTATTCACTGGATCATAAAAACTCATGTCTGTTGATAGAACATACTCTATTAATTTATGATCTAAGAACGGTGATCGTACTTCCAATGAATTAGCCATAGAAGTCCTATCGACTTTTAAAAGCATCAATTCAGAAAGAAAAAATTTGTAATCTGATAGGATGAATTTTTTAAAATTTTGCAGATCATCTTCAAGAAATATATCTTTGTAAGAAATTTTAGGTTTTAAATCCAAAAGATTAATTAAAGCTCTATCTGTTGTAAGATCGACAAATGAATCCTCTTTGGATATACCGAACTTACTTATTGAGCCACCGGTTCCTAAATAATCAGGAATTATATTCTTTATTAACGTTATAAGTGATTTGTTTAAAAATCCTTTTTGGATTGAAAATGAAATTTTTTCATAACCTCCAAGCAACTCATCTCCACCATCTCCTGATATTGCAACCTTGTAATTTTTTGCAATAATTTTATAAATTAAAAATGAGGGGAATATTGAAGGGTCGGAATATGGCTCATCAAAAGATAAAATAACTTTTTTTGGATTTAATTTTAAATCATTACCATCGATTGTTTCAATAGTATGATTGGTTTTATATTTTTTAGATACTTCATCAGACCATGAAGATTCATCATATTTTTTGTCTTTATTTTTAACACTAAAACTGTTGATATTATTGTAACCTGAGTCAAATAATGACTTAACTATTGATGTAGAGTCAATCCCTCCCGAAAGAAGTGTTGCTATTGGAACATCAGACAGCATTCTTTTTTTAACTGATTTATGAAACAAATCAATAAATTTAGAGTTTTCAAATTTTTCGTCTGATATAAAGTTTTTTAAATCCCAGTAATTTATTTTTCTAATTATCTCTAAAGATTTAAGTGATAACTCAATTAGTTCTCCAGGCTTAACTTTAAAAATATTTTTATCCATAGTGTATGGAGATGGAACTACACCAAGTTCTAAAAAATTAATTATTTGATCTTCATTTAAGTTAAAAGATTTTTTATTTACAAGAACAGATCTAAAATCAGATGAAAAAATCAATTCATTTTTAGATAGTGAATAATACAAAGGTTTTTGACCGAGCCTATCTCTAAACAATGTAATAGTTTGTTTATCTTTGTTTACAAAAGCAGCAGCAAATTGTCCTTCTATTTTGTTAATAAACTCTAAACCGTAAACGGAAAGTCCATTCAACAAAGTTTCACTATCTGAGTGAGAAGTCTTAAATTGTACATTATTACTTTCCATCTCCTTTCTTAATTGTGGGTGATTATATATCTCTCCATTAAAAACAATTTCTGTATTAAAAAAATTTGAACCCATCGGCTGTGACGCAGCATTTGATAAATCTAAAATAGACAATCGATGAAATGAAAAAAAAGAATTTATATTATTATCTAAAGAGTTTTCAACCCACCTGTGCTCATCAGGGCCCCTGCATGATAAAAATTTATCGCTTTTTTTAAGTGCTGAGGTATCAATATTATTTTTTGAAATTACACCAGTAAAACCACACATATTAACCTCAATCTGTTTTTTAAAGTTATATACAAACTATATTAATCATGTAGATTAATTGGATGATATGATTTAATAATGCACGATAATTACAAAATCGAAAACACTATATATTTGAATCCTGAAAAAGAGTATCTGGAAAAAAATATATATCCTAAATTTCAAGAAGACTATTTAAAATTTAAAAATGAATTGATTAAAAATTCTGAATCTAGACTCAATAAGACTTACTATAAATTTGGCGACGGGGATTATTTATTATTTAAAAATGAAAAATTTGGCACTACTAAACCCGGAGTTAGAGATATTAAAAGAAGCTTTAAACCTTTAAATATTGAAAATATTCTTAAATTTGCTCACATGCAAGATAAGTATTTTTGTGAAATCATCAATTTTTATATGATGAAAGAAGTCATTAATAAACCAATTGATTATCCAGCAGAATATTTGTATGCAAGCATTGCAAACAAATGGTTTTTCTCACAATTTGATAAGATTACTTTAATTGGATCTGATGTAAAACTTGAATTGATATTCGAACTAATGAAATACTCAGAATATCAAGATTATTTAGGCATTGAAAAATTTTATGATTATATTTCCATTCCTCAAACTGGTGTATTATCAAATAGCAATAGAGTGTATAGAAAAATCAAAAATAAAGTAGATCAATCTAAACCCGACATTTTCCTCATGGGAATTGGATTATCACAAAACATTTTACTTCCCAAATTAAAGAATCATGTTAGCGTACCCCTTGTCTCTGTAGGTAGCGGAATAGATGCTATTGCAGGGGTTATGGATATTTATAGGCCTTACTACGGTAATTGGAAAAATTATAGAATTAAAAAGTCTAATATATATAAAAAAATTAATGACTCAGTTTTATATTCGACTAAAAGTGGACCCAGTGTTACTTTCTTATAAATGTAATTAACGAAAGAAATGTAATTATGAAAGTTTTTTTAGTTGGACATAGAGGTAGCAAAAAAATTTTAAAAGCCAGTTCTTTTTTAGCCAAAAAATATCTTCCAAAGGATTTTGAAATTAATTATTTGAATTTTGGTAAATATGATTTAAAAAATTTAAACGGTTGTAATTATATAAAAATGGGTAATTTTAGAAAAGGAGGCTTAGAAAGTTGGTCCAGCTATATTCTAAATATTTTAAAAGACATAAAAGATGAATACATAATATTTTCACTAGACGACTATCTGTTGAGTAAAGATTTAAACATCAAAAACTTTAATTACCTCCTTGAGAATTTAAAACAAAATATAAAATATATATCAGCAGAATTGTCTATTTCTCCAGAAGAAAAGTACGACCAAAACAATATTGAAAATCAAATATATATTTATCCTGATAATTACAGCTTTTCTGTAAATACCCAATGGAGGATTTGGAAACGCGAATTCTTGTTAGAAGTTTTAAAAGAAACAACACACCCTTGGAGTTTTGAAATAGATGGTTCGAAATATTTAAATGATAGTAACTACTCAAGCATTACACACTCTTTGTCTGTTTTAAATTATCCTGAAATTTCTTCAATTTCAAATAGAAATAAAAACAAAATCTCAGTTTTAGGGAATCAATATGCAGATATTGAAAACTTAATAAAATTGGAATACTTAAAAAAGGAACAACTTGTACTAGGTCAGTGGAAAGTTGGAACACCGAGTTATTCTGAATTTAAAAATAATCAATACGGTGTTTTAGATTTAATTGAAGATGAAGATGAAAAAAGATTTTATTCACTAATGCTGGATAAGTGTCTTAAATAATAAATAGAGTTATTATTACATAAACAATGAAAAAAATACTTATTACTGGTGGCAGTGGTTTTTTAGGTAAAAATTTATCAAAAAAACTATCACAAAATTATAAAGTTTTTTGTACATCTAGGAACCAAAAGCAACTTCAATATTTAAAAAGTTATTTAGATGTGGAAATATTACCAGGTGATATTACTAACTTTCACTCAATAAATGAAGTTATAGAAAGAGTAAAGCCAAATATTGTTATTCATGCTGCAGCTACAAAATTCGTAGGTTTATCAGAAAAATTTCCTAATGAATGTATTGATGTAAATGTATTGGGTAGTCAAAATGTTTTGAGGTCTTCAATAAATAATAAAGTAGAGTACGTTCTTGGAATTTCAACGGATAAGGCAACTTCCCCAATTGAAAACTTTTATGGTCATTCAAAAGCTATTATGGAAAAATTATTTACTCTTAGTGATGGGGAATATGAAACAAGATTTAGTTGTGTTCGTTACGGAAATGTAACATGGTCAACAGGGTCTGTTTTTCCAATTTGGGAAGAGATGACAAGTAAAGATAAACATGTTGTATCTACCGGGCCAGAGATGAGTAGGTTCTTTTTTTCAATTGATGAAGCCACAAAGCTCATAGAAGATTCATTGGAGCATCAGAACAATCTTTATGGAAAAATTCTATCTTTGCCAATGAAGGGAGTTCAAGTCAGTAGAATATTAGATGTTTGGTGTTCTGAATTTGACTGTGATTGGTCAACTGGTGACATTAGATCAGGAGATAGACCATTAGAGTATTTGATATCAGATCAAGAAAAAACAAAAACTGAAAAAATAATTTTAGAAAATCAAGAATATTTCTTATTAAACCCAAAAGAACAAAAAAAACTAAACGACCTAGAAAACCACTATTCTTCATTGAATGCCAAACAATACACTCAGGAAGAGATCAAAAATCTAATATTAAATAAACCGTATCCAGAATTTTTATAGTTTACATGAAAAAGCACAAAGCAGTTATTTTGGCCGCTGGTTATGGTAAAAGAATGCTTCCGCTTACAAACAACACACCGAAACCATTACTTCCTGATATAGATAATTCTTTACTTAAAAAACAGATAAATTTTTTAAAACTATTTGATTTAGATATATCTGTAACCATAGGTTTTCAAAAAGAAAAAATGCTGAAAGCTCTAAAACAATACGGTATAGAAGATTTTATATATTCTGAGGATAAAGGCAATGCTTATTGGTTAAATAAAATTGAAATTAATGATAAAAACTCACCAGTTATTGTGATCACTTCAGACAATTTAATGAAAATAAATATTAATTCTTTAGTTAAGGAATATTACACTCAAGGCGAAAAATCATTGATTGTTGCAACCCAAACATCTGAGGGTATACATGACACTTTGGAAATAAATGACAATAACGAAATTTTATCTATGAATTATAAAAAACCAATTGGAAAAATTGCTTCTGGTCTTCAAATATTAAATACTTTAGATTTGAAAAATGAAAGTTCAGATTTTGATGATTTTCATGAAGTTTGGTCAATTTTAATAAATAAAAAAAAATTAAAAGTGTCTGAGATTAAACCCGAGAAGTGGATAAGTGTTGATACAGTTTCTGACTTAAATAAATTACAAAGTATTAATAGTTAATTCGTATTTATTTATAGTTCTTCTGTAAATAAATGCATAATAGGATCAGCATTAAACTTAAATAATTTATACAAAAGCAAGAGTGATAAATACTAAATATACAAAAATTGTTGATATACCAGCTACTTTTAAAACTTTTGTAAGCCTAATTCCTAACTTATTACATTTTTGACATGTTTCCAAAAGACTAGTTGGAAGAAATTTTATCCAAACATCATCAGTTATACACTCTTTACAATTCACTAGTGAGTACTACAGGATTTGAACCTGTGACTTCTTCCTTGTAAGGAAAGAACCAATTAATACTAGGTAGTATCACAGAGTTTTAAGTCCCTACGATTCCTTTCTTGACTCTTCTAAAA
>MDTA01194334.1_pt1 | contig 24158 bp, 25 predicted proteins | sample 811151 | NCBI WGS metagenome assembly MDTA01 (sample SAMN05326648, study PRJNA326480) | marine metagenome | isolation source: seawater | place: Indian Ocean: South | collected 2010
CTCCAGCATCAATGAGTAGTTGCTGGACCGCTTTCGCTGCTGAACCGACGGTACCTTTGCTGACACCAATCAGCTCGGCAATCTCAGGGGAGAGAACCGGCGCTTCCGACTCCTCGGGTGGGTTTTCAACCTTTTCGCTGTTTTCGCCCTCTCCACCCTTCTCGGTTACGTCCAGAAGTGGAGAGTTTAAAAGCCTCGCAACCGTAATTTCGTCTGCGACACCAGAGGGGGAGAGCTCCTCTGATTCTTGAAATTCCTTGAGAGATTTCTCTGTCGCACGTCCAAAATAGCCATCAGCGCCGCCAACAGGCCTGAATCCAGCTTCAGCAAGTTTTTCTTGGAGCGTCTTGACGTTCAGTCCGGCCGTGCCACGACGAAGACCGGTCAATGGCGAGGTGACTGTACCCACTGCGATGGCAGTCGCTTCGTTCACTACGGTGGTGACATCTAACCCGTTCGCAACCTGAAATTCGTTAACTGCAGCGAGAGTCATCGGACCAAAGTTGCCATCGACTCCACCACGAACTGAAATGCCTTTCGAAATGAGGGCCCGCTGAAGGGCTTTTACCGCTTCTCCGCTTGAACCGACGCTTAATCCCTGTAGCGAGGCTACGGCAGAGGTCGAGGCTTTAATTTCTCCTGAATGGATGGCGAGCGGCGACAGGATCAAACCTGCCAGCAGAATCTTGGAACCAAGACGTCGGGGGAGGCGTCCGTAGTTTGAAACTTTCATCGAGAATCTCCTGATTGGGTGCAGGAGATTCATCGGAAAGATCCGTCAGTACCTCAAGGACCTTTCACCGGAAAAAGCGCCTAGTTGTCCGAAGACCGTTATGGATCAACGATTTAGGGGAGTGTCAGGGTTCTACGTCAAGAATCTTTTACTTGACATAACGGATATTATGGGCGTTGAATCCATAACGGAGCCCACGTGAAACCCATGGAATAACGAAAATCTGCAGCAGATACTGAAAAGGGTCTACCTACTGCTATTGGTAAGGCGGGACGCTGATGCTGGTTGGCCGAGAAATCGACCACGCGTCATGTCGTTGAGTATCAGATGAATTGCGGAGACTTCGTGGTGTGTATCGATTGCGTGGTGCGTGCCGTCGAATTGGTGAACTAGATTGAAGAAGCTCGAGCCAATCTCGATCTTCTGTGCGCCTTGTGGTCGACTCTCTCGTTAGCGGAGGAACCAATTACGTCATGACGTTATTCGCGACATACTCCAGGAGCGGACATTTCATAGTCGCGTAGGGGCTTTGCGCTGTCGAGTAACCAACTCAGCATTCTTCGTAGCTCCTGAGGGTCGTCGGGATTGTCGTCAAGATCTCGCTGCGTGTCATCAACCGCACACGCAAGCACATATAAGGCGTCGTGCAACAAATCGAGTTCTTTGCGCGCCACCACCAACTCCCCCTCGCCAAGTTCAAGCTCGCGGGCACGGTTCTGTGCCACCCAGTTCCATTGCCTGCACTTCTGTGTGCAGAACTGTTTCGGACGCCCACGTCCACTCCGAGCCTCAATTGGTCGCCTGCACCACCCGCAGTGAGCAATTTTCGTCATGACGAAAAACTACGACACTCTGCGGTGCACCGGAGGTATTTAGCTCCCAACGGTGATGGGCTCGAGCACCAACTCGGGTTCATCGCTCTCAAGCCGCTGCAGGCGATATCGGCTCTCAAAAAGGGCCACCAGCCGACCATCCCCCCGCCTCATAATCCGAATTCCACCGATTTCTTTAAGCCGCTCTGCGCTTTCCTCGTCAGTACACCGAATTGACTCATACGGCGACGGAGTCACCTCTGACGGGGCGTTAAATTCAATCTCAAGTCGAGACGCGAAGACCTCGAACTGGAGTTGTCCAACTGCGGCCAACACAGGGTTCGCATCGCCCTGCTGGGGGTCACGAAGCACCTGCACAACACCCTCGGAATCGAGCTGGTCAAGCCCACGCCTGAACTGTTTAAACTTGCCGGTATCGAGTGGTCTAGCCGACGCAAATACTTCCGGAGCAAACCGTGGTATTGCCGGGAACTCCACCGGATCGCCAACGTACAACGAGTCTCCAATCTGAAGGTCGGTGGCGTTCACGAGACCGACCACATCACCGGGAAACGCCTCATCAACTGTGGTTCGTTCTGCACCAAACACCTGAGATGCATACTTTGTCGCAAATGGCTTTCCGGTGCGATGGCAGGTGAGCACCATCCCACGCTCGAACTTCCCAGAGCACACTCGAACAAACGCAATGCGATCTCGATGCGATTTATCCATGTTGGCCTGAACCTTAAAAACGAATGCAGAACAGCCAGCGTCGAGCGACCTGGGCGACTCGTGAACATCGAGCCGCTCCCCTGCCGCCGGGGCAAGATCAACCAAGGTGTCAAGCACGTGCCGGACACCAAAATTTGTGAGCGCAGAACCCACGAAGACCGGTGTTGACTCCGCAGCAAGGAATGACTCGCTGTCGACAACCGCTCCAACGGCATCAAGTAGTTCAACGTCGTCAATCGCTTGGTTCCACGCACTCCCCTCCTCAGCGGCCGCCTGCTCCGACGAAGTCACTTCCTCAGGTGCAATTGCCGAGCCTCGAACAGTGCGGGTGAACCGTGTGAATTCTCCCGACGTGCGATCAATGACGCCTCGAAAATCTCCGGGAATGCCAACTGGCCAGGTTGCAGGCGTCGGACGGAGTCCAATCTGTTCCTCGATCTCGTCAAGAAGCTCAAGAGGTGCCCGGCCCGGTCGATCATATTTGTTCAGAAAAGTGATCACGGGAAGATTTCTGCTTCGACAAACCTCAAACAACTTCAACGTCTGCGGCTCAATGCCCTTTGCGACATCGAGCACCATGACCACTGAGTCGACAGCAGCAAGCACTCGGTAGGTGTCTTCTGAGAAATCTCGGTGACCCGGCGTGTCGAGCAAATTGAACTGCATTCCTCGGTAATCGAATGTGAGCGCAGTCGAGGAAATCGAGATTCCTCTCTTCTTCTCCATCTCCATCCAGTCGCTTGTTGCAGAACGACGGCCCTCACGAGCCTTCACTGCGCCAGCCTCACCGACTGCGCCCGCGTATAGGAGAAACTTTTCTGTCAGCGTTGTCTTTCCTGCATCAGGGTGGCTGATGATGGCAAATGTTCGACGCCGAGAAGCTTCAAAAACTGACTGGGACACGGCGGGCAGGCTAACTGGCCTGTGATACTAGAGGTGTGATGTTTCCAGATCCCCCAAAGTGTTCCTTCGCGAGCGACAACGCCGCGGGTATACACCCGATGGTTCTCGATGCCATAGCGTCAGCGAACATTGGGCATGCCTTGGCATATGGCGAAGACCAGTGGACACGACAAGTTGAAGCCGATTTCAACGATCTCTTTGGCCGTGAGGTCTCTGTGCTTCTCACCCTGAACGGCACAGGTACAAATATCCTCGCTCTCGCAACCATGCTCCAGCCGGGAGAGTCTGTGCTGTGCACTGACTGGTCACATATCAATGACGATGAGGCTGCCGCACCCGAGCGAGTGTTAAGCACAAAGCTCATCTCAACTCCCTCAGTCGACGGCAAGATGAGCGTCGACTCGATTCACGCTCGAGCTGAAGCGCTCGGAAATATTCACCACGCTCAGCCCGGAATTCTCTCCATAACCCAAGCGACCGAGTGGGGAACCACCTACAGCGTTGATGAAATCGGAGAACTCTGTGAGGTTGCTCACTCGTACGGTATGAGAGTGCATCTTGATGGAGCGCGAATCGCAAACGCAGTTGCCGCTCTCGGGTTAGGCAGAGAGGGCCTGCGGAAAATGGTGGTTGAGACGGGCGTCGACACCATGTCCTTTGGAGGAACGAAAAACGGGCTGATGGCTGCCGAGGCGGTCATACATCTAACTCCTTATCCGAGACTATTGGGGCAGCACCTTCGCAAACAGGTCAATCAACTCGGATCAAAGATGCGCTTCGTCGCTGCCCAGTTTCTCGCTGCCCTTCACGACGACCAGTGGCTTGCCTGGGCTTCACACGCCAACACAATGGCTCAACAACTTCATAGCGGCGCATGTGACATCCTCGGCGACGCCGCCGGGCCCCCGCCTGCGGTCAACAGCATGTTTCCAGTTCTTCCGAATGAGGCCGCAACAGCATTACGTAACTGGTGTTTTTTCTGGGATTGGAACTCCGTGACGTCGCAGCATCGATGGATGACGTCATGGGACACTTCCCAGGCAGATGTCGACCGATTTCTTGAGGGTGTTCAATTGGCAATGTCTTCTGTAGAAAATCACAATTGACCGCGCTCTACACCAGCATCTATTATTTGCGGTTGGGTCCTGTGGGGGGATTCTCACATCACATAGGGGGAAGATATGAGCAACGTTATCGATTTCATCACTCGGCATCTCACCGATGACGATTGGATGGAAGACGCAGCGTGTAAAGGAATGACTCACCTTTTCTTCCCCACTCCCGCAGAGCGACCACAGACTCGTGAGCGTCGTGAAGATGCCGCTCGAGAGATTTGTCATTCATGCGCAGTGAAGTTCGTCTGTAGGGACTTTGCCCGCGACAATCACGAATATGGCCTGTGGGGTGCTGAAAGCGAAGATGAGCGCCACACCGCCGGATATCGGCTTATCGCACCCATTGGAGTTCGCGCCCGACAGTCGAGCTGACGCTTGTGGCCCCAGTGCCAAACCCGCACGCCTCGGTTGTTGTCGTCGGTAGCGCAAACGTAGACCTCGTCGCCACCACACCACGACTTCCCCTACCCGGCGAGACCCTCATCGGAACTGACTTTCACGAATATCCCGGGGGCAAGGGGCTCAACCAGGCGGTCGCTGCGGCGAGGGCAGGTGCCCGAACCGCGTTCATTTGTGCCATCGGTGATGATGACGCAGGCCGTCTCCTTCATTCCATTGCAAGCGACGAGGGCCTCGACCTCGCAGGAGTTCTCATCGCACCAAATGAACCGACAGGAAGAGCGCTCATCCTTGTCGACGACTTGGGTGAAAATTCGATCATCGTGGTTCCTGGTTCAAACGCTGCATGTCCGCCAGCAACCAACATCGGCCCCTCTGACGTCGTGCTCGCTCAACTAGAAGTACCGATCTCGGCGGTGGCTGATTCGTTCATTGCAGCGAGAGAGGCCGGAGCGATGACCATTCTGAATCCTGCACCTGCAGGCGAGCTCAGCGCAGAGCTGCTGTCACTGTGTGACATCGTGATTCCAAATGAGCACGAGATAGAACTTCTCGGTGGAGTATTGAGATTGCAAGAAGCGGGCGTCAAGACTGTCATTGTGACAAGAGGTGCTGCTGGAATTGACATCTACCACAAGGGAAGAAGCCAGCGTCTCCCCTCTTTTCACGTGACCCCCGTCGACACCACCGGAGCAGGAGACGCGTTCTGTGGGTCGCTCGCGGCCTCGCTGACTGCCGGGAACGAGCTCAACGACGCTTGCCTACGGGCACTTGCCGGTGGTGCCCTTGCAACAACAACACATGGTGCGGTCCCATCTCTACCCTTTCAAGACGAGATCGAGTCACTCATTGCTTCTTCGTCATAACGACTCCGCACCATCCCTTAAGAACAAGGTCTTCAGAAAGGCGGCATCCGCCAGATACGTATCGGTTGATCACCTCTTCTCTTCGATTGATACGAAAGCCAGACAAAATAACCGTGCCGCCAGGTTCCACCGATCTGACGATGGGATCACACAAGTCGAGTAGCACCGGGGCGAGAATATTTGCGACAACAAGATCGAACTGTTCAGTACTTGGAACGGTTGAACCTTGAATGAACTCAGTCACTTCAGCAACTGCATTTCTCTCGGCATTACGCTGCGCGACGGCCACAGCTCCAATGGCACGATCGATACCGAGCACCCTTCGTGCGCCGAGTAGCGCAGCGACGATTGAGAGCACACCCGAGCCTGAGCCCATATCCAGTACTGACGATTCGGGTGCCATCAAGCGACATAAAAGGGCGGCAACGATTCGAGTCGTCGGATGGTCACCGAGACCAAATGATTCTTCAGGATCAATAGAGACAACGAACGGAAAGCGTTCCTTATCCTGAAAACTCATCCATGCTGGAACAATGGCCAACTTTTCGTTCACAATCACCGGCTCGGAATAGCGCTTCCATGTATCGCTCGCGGTGAGATCAACCATTTCAACCCTTGCGTGCCATCGCTCTCTCCCTCGATCGACGAAGGCCGTGCTTGCAGCATTGTCGCCGAGCACCGCCCATAATTCGATGGCGTTATCGATGTGGCGCTCCTCTATCGCCCGGGCGCCAGACTGACGAAGAGCATCTGCTGCAAGCTCCAACTCAGCAGCGTCAACCGTAAGCACGACATGTGCTGCTCGCGGCACTCCCCCAGATTTGGGGTTATCCATCGATTAGCCGAAGATCCTTCCGGAAGCGCATCCCTCGTTCGACGTATGATTCAGCTGCAAGCCCGATCATTGAGGCGTCCGCTCGCCCCTCCTTAATCGTCGCTGGAGAGCCAACCGCTAAGGCTCCCGACGGCACATCAACGTCATAGAGCACAACGGAATTGGCAGCGACGATTGCTCCAGGACGGACAACCGAACGGTGTAACACCATGGCCCCATTACCTACGAGCGAACCATTCATGATGGTGCATCCTTCGAGATGAACGATATGACCAATCACACAGTCGTCGCCGACGATGGTGAAATCGGCTGGAGTCGTGTGCAGCACTGCATTGTCTTGGATGCTTGTTCGGGCCCCAATCCGAATTTCGCCGTCATCTCCCCGAAGGACAGCGCCCGGCCAAATTGATGAGCCCGGACCAATAGTGACCGACCCAATAACCACCGCGTCTGGGTGAACGTAGGCAGACTCATCAATTTTGGGAACTTGGTCTCCAAGTGCATAGATAGGCATTTGCGAACCGTACCGAACAATAAGGAAGTGACACGAATCTGAATAATGACATGGGATTCCCTAGGACGGAACAGGCCGCGCGGGTACGAACGGTTCCCGAACCCGATACCGTTTCTGACCATGTCCCGACGGATTGAAATCGAACTGACGAGTGCACAAGATGACGGAACCTGGACTTGGCGTGCTGCTGGAGCAAAGAATCCAAAGGGGGTACTCGATGGATCGGTGCTACCAAGTGATGCAACTGTTGGGAAGGTCCTCAAGGTTGAGGTTGTTCAGGGTATTGACGGCATCACTGTGCAGTCAGTGGTCGGAGGGCGACAGCGTTCGGCATCAAGCGAAGTTCTTGAACTCATTGGCGGTGCCGACTTCGATCCGATCGTCGAGACTCGAGCGAAAAGAGATCGCCGTGAGGGTGGTCGTGGTGGAGGCCGTGATCGTGGGCGCACCAGTAATCGACGCCGGCGCGACGAAAACGATGGAGGTGACGGCTCAAGCCGTCGGCCTCGGCGAGATAATCAGCGTCGGGGTCCTCGCTTCACTCCCCCTCCTGAGTTGCCCCAGCGGCCAAAGCCGAAGCGTCTCAAAGCACAGCGCACCCACCGCAATGAGGTGCTTGTAGGTCTTCCGGAAGAGCAACGGCCAATCGCCGAACTCGCACTACAAGGAATGGCGGCAGTGCGTACCCGCCTGAAAGCAGAGAATGAGAAGGCAAGTAGCGAGGGCCGGGCGACGATGCCTGAAGCCTCTGTCTTACAACTTGCGGAAAAGCTTCTTCCTCAGCTTCGTGTCGCAGAGTGGTACGACCGTGCTGAGGCAGCGAAGATGCTTGCCGGCGATATCGACCTACGTGATCTTCGTTCGGTGGTCGCAGCGAGCGATGACCCGATGGTGGCACGCGACAAAGGCACACGGGCCCTAGCCGATGAGCTGCGAGAGCTCCTGCGCACCCGCCAAGAGGAGGAACTACAACTGTGGTTTGGCGACGTCGATGCCGCGCTCGCCATTGGTCGAGTGATTCGAGCGTTACGTCTCTCATCGCAGCCTCCGAAAGCAGGTGTGCCGTTCCCGGCAGAGATATCGCAACGGCTTGTCGACTCGACGAATGCGACCTTGACTCCTGTCGAAACTGCAGAACGTTGGATTGCAGTGCTCGAAGCAGCGGCCTTCTCGCCCATACATTTGCTCATAGCGCCGATGGGGCTACCAGAGAAGATCACCGATGACCTCACTGCAACGGTAACGCGACTTGCGCCTGCCATTCCTCAGGTTGCAGCTCTATTCGGAATTGAGGTTGAGGAGGGTGTCGCTATGCCTCGTCCGCTTCGTAACAACCCCGCAAGGGAGCGCCGCGAGAAGAAGGCTGCCGCAAAGAGCCAGCGACCAAAGAGCGACAAAGCAAGTGCCGCACCTGAGAGCACTGCTGAGGCCGAAGAGGCCAACTCAGAGGCCGATTCCCAAGTCGATGCCTCAATGACTACTCAGATCGATCAGCCAGAGGCAGCTGTCGAGAAAAAGGCGGCGGTTGAAGCAGAACTCTCTACTGAGACGGAGACTGAGTTACAGGCTGAAGAAACATTTGCGCAGGATGACTCTGCTGCCCATCCCCAATCTGCTCCCGAAAATGCGGCTACAGACGCCGATGACCAAGCATCTTCTGAATCCGAGGCGACATCGTCTGAAAGCTCTGACGACAACGTCTGACTCGCAGACCGCTGACCTTGGTCCCCTACCATCTGGGCATGTCAGAAATCGTCACTTACGAGGTTCAGGGACGCATTGGCGTCATTACGCTCAATCGGCCCGACGCTCGCAACGCAGTCAATGGCGACGTCGCAAACGGCGTTGAAGCAGCGGTTGATCAACTGGAGTCCGACGAAAACGTTTGGGTTGGAATTCTTACTGCAAACACCGAAGGTCAAGAGCGTCCAGTGTTCTGTGCCGGTGCGGATCTGAAGGCAATCAACGAAGGCCGAGCAAATGAACTCGGAACCTCCCGCGGTGGATTTGGCGGTTTCGTCTATAGGGATCGCAAAAAGCCTGTCATCGTTGCAGTTGACGGACTCGCGACCGCCGGCGGTTGTGAGCTGGTCCTCGCCGCTGATCTTGTTGTCGCAACCGAGCGATCAGCATTCGGCCTCGCAGAAGTAAAACGAAACCTTATTGCTGGCGCGGGCGGCCTCTTCCGTCTTCCGCGGGCAATAGGGCAGGCAGCCGCTATGGAGGCAATACTCACCGGAGAGCCGATCCCAGCTCAACGGGCATATGACCTTGGCCTCGTCTCGCGGCTTGTTCCCGCTGGCGAAGCATTGGACGAGGCACACCGTCTTGCAGAGGCCATCACGAATTCCGCTCCTCTTGCGGTCTGGGCTAGCCGAAAGGTGGTGCTTGCGTCAGCTTGGGCCGACGACGAAACACTGAAGAAGATGACAAACGATGAATTTGCGCATGTGTTGTCGTCGGAAGACACCAAGGAAGGCCTCACGGCCTTTATTGAAAAACGTCCACCTAACTGGAAGGGTCACTGAGGTCAACTGCGACAGTGATCGCCTTTGCGGTAATCGCTGCTCGTTCGTAAAGGTTTTTCGTTTCACGGTCGCCGGGCAGTGCAATCGCTTCGAGACGGCGACCGCCCCTTTCTTTGGCAATGTTGCGGGCCTCGTCTACCAAAGCATCGCCGCACCCGACCTCACGGGCGTCAGGGTGCACGAATACACCCTCGATGAATGAAATCGCACCCGTGCGCATACTGAGAAAGCCGACCGGGACCTCGTTAATCAGAGCGACGAGAGTGACATAGCCCTCTGCAAACCATTGGTCGTCACGGGGAGGTGTCACTTCAAGTAGGCGCTCGCCCCCTCGTTCGTCCGAGATACGACGTCGGGCCATCTCCTCAAGATTCTGTAGTTCCGCAACGTCAGTCAGCTGCGCCAGGCGAATACGTGGCGCCGTCACCCGCTGATGATTGGGCAATCATCGTCACCCACCGGACAGGTCGGAGCACCGCTCCTCACGAGCAAGAAACAACTCGGACAGACCTTTTCATCAGATCGCTTTGGCTGAACACCATCGACCGCCTCGGCGCTGTTATCAACGATGACGGGAGTCTCCTCTTCTTCCTCCTCATCGTCTTCAACGGTGACCATTCGATCTTTCAGGATGGCGTCAAGGTCGGCCTCAACATCGTCTTCGTTGACGAGGTCGTCATCGTCGTCCTCATCTTCTTTTGACTGGCGACGACTATTTGCACTTGAGTCATCGTCATCATCGTCGTCATCCTCGTCGCTGTAGTCGCCATCGTCGTCATCAGAGTCATCGAACTCACTGTCGTCGTCCTCGGCGTCAGCGTCAAACTCCTCTTCGTTGATGTCGTCGTCTTCGACTTCTTCGTCGACGTCTTCCACAATCTCGTCATCTGCCATGGTGGAGATCCTTCATTTCTTGGGGGTAGACAGGTCGAAGGATGTTACGTCATTTCGTCCTGCCGCGAGTGCATCTAAGGGCTATTTCTCTGAGTGTCGACCGCTATGGGGCGCACCCTAGCGTTCCAACACGCGTCGTGCCTCAGCGCGACGTTCAGAATCTAAACGTTCGAGGTCAGGAGCCTCAGTGGTCAGATGGGTCATTGAGTTCGCTATCGCTCTATGCCCGGCCTCTTCGGCGATGAGGCGATGCATTTCCAGTACAACTCTTCGATATGAAGGATGGCCTTGAGGGGACGAGCGCAGCTCGATGAGATGAATGGCTTCGCGTGCGTTGAATTGCATCGAATAACGAATGCGATATGCCATCGCGACGGCATACGACGCTTGCTGGGCGAAGTCAGGTTTCAGCAGGTCGTAGAGGGCAGCAGACCGCTCCATTGATTCATCGAAGAGGTGCCTAACTCCGGCCTCTTCAACAAGCTCGGGTCGAACGAATCCGTTGTTCGGCGTGAGGCGCTGCCAATCAATCGTCATCAGGCGATGTCGTTGGAGATCACGGAAGCCTCCGTAATCGCTCAGCACATCGAAGCGGTAATCGAGCCGTTCAAATGATCGTCCTGGCTTGTGACGCCGATTCTGCCGGTCACCGATCGCCGCCGTCAGCAATGCAGATCGTTGTTCGTCACTCATACAGGACACTCTCTCTTGCAGTTGCCGTTCTGACATTGAAGAATGCGGGTAACAAATCGAAGCGAGTAGCTTCTCTTCTCCACGAGGGTCGAAGTCGACGAGTTCAACTTCCGGAGCACTATCGACCGGTTCGGAACCAAAAAGGCTGTCGACGAGTTCCTCGGTCTGAGAGTTGATGTCAGACAGGTACGCCGACCACGCACCACCGCGCTCGGGCACATCGACTCGGCGGAGAAAGCTAGGAATGACTTTTCGTAGTTCCACCAGCATTTGGTCGGCATATTCACGCGCTTCAGGAAGTGCATGCGACCGCATTCGCAACAACAGCGTCTCAAATGCCTGACCGCTTCCGTAAATCCCAAGGTTTGATGTCGACGCTGCTGGCAGCATCCCTCGAACTGCATCAAGAGCTTTTGCGCGAGTTGCCTGCCGATAGACGAAATCGCTGTCACCGACACCTTGAGGAACGATGCCACGAACGTGTTCGGTGACGCTTTCAAGCGCAGTGGAGTAGGCCTCGAACATACGATCCATTTCACTGATATACCGAGTACCAACTCGCGATGCGAGCAAATGTGGGTCACGGTAGTACCGGAAACGCCCACCGATCCGAGCATCATATGCGACATAGCGAGTGCTCTGCTCGAGGTACGACATCAAGCGGCCTCGCTCTAACACCTTTGTCAACAAGTTAGAGGCTTGCTCACACGCCAGATGAACTCCGCCCAGTTGGGCCACGGAGTCATCGCCGTACTCGACAAACACTCGTTCATAGAGTTCTTCTGCACGCGCCAATCCCATTGTGGCGTCGACGGACGCATCGCCTGAAATGTCGAGATCCCCAACAAATTCGTCGAGAAAGAGGCGTCTCAAACTCTTTGGGCTGCGGCTGTACCGCGCGAAAAGCGCTCCCTTCACCACCTCAGGAAGATTCACGAGCGCAAAGACCGGCTGATCGAGATTAGTGAAGTACCTCCGAAGAATGTCAGCTTCAGATGGCGTGAACTCTTCGGCCACGTAGGTCACTTGAGCGATGCTACGCGGACGCGTGTTCCTCAGCGCGGACCATCTCGATATCTCAGATAAAAATTTCGCCAGAATCGGCTACCACTCGTAGTTCAACGTCGCCTGTGAACTTCAGATCGACTCCATCAACGATGATTTGCTCGTTTGGTTGAACGGTGAGGCAAAACTTTGCCCCCGACCATACGCTCAACGATGGATGCGGTAGGTGCGAACCTGAGATAGCCCTCTTCCACGCCAATCGACGTTGAAAGAGTGTCATGGACGCGTCCACCTCGAGTACATCGAGTACACCGTCATTGGGGTGAGCCCGTGGACATGGCCTCACGCCTGCACACTCCCCACAGTTAGTTACGACAATGATTCGGCCGCGCCAGTGCCGGAGTGGCCCGCGAAGACTCACCGAGATATTTGCAACAGACGCGGCAATTCTCGTTTCTGAAGACGTGTCGACTACCTCAACGAGGTCGATAGGCAGGCGTCGCGTGACCGCGTCACCAACTGGCGATCCAAGGCTGTCGTGAAGCGTTCCACCACGCACCAACACCGGATGCCGATCCTCGAGAGCTTGGGCAACATCTCGGTCGGTAAATGCGGTACGTGTTCCCTCTGGAGCGGAATCAACGGCCTCTCCCCACTCCTCACCTGTGCGAATCGTCATCTGATTCAATCTCGCACATCAGGTTCATTTGCGTTCTCGACAGCTGAAGGAGAGTCGACTCCCGCAATATCGATGACCACACCTCGAGTACAACGCGAGATAGCTTCTCGTGCCACCCGTTTGACATCTGGGTCAGCAACGACGTCTCCAATTTGTCGACAAAGATCAATCACTTGGCGGAGGTTCCGAACGATGTCACCTCCGGCAAGGTCACCATCATCAACAAGGTCTGCAAGTTCAACACCTGAACACCATCCGTGGGCAATGGCAACGAAGCCTGCGTCCGGCGGTCGATGTACAGCCAGTCCAAATTCACCCTCAATGGTGTCGATCTGGAGGCTAAGACTCTCGAGACGTCGGAACCGCGCCTGGAGCTCTCTAGTTGGAAACCAGGGAGGTGGAGGCTCATCGATTCCTCTGTATTCATAGACAATTGCCGACACAAGCCCTGCTAGCTCGGCAGCAGATAACCCGTCGAAAAGACCTGATCTAAGCGCTTCAACTACGAGAAGGTCGGATTCATGAAAGATCCGAGACAGGGTGATGCCATCTTCTGTAAGTACCCACTCATGTTCTTTGAGAAAACCCATTTTCGACATCACCGATACAACTCCGTCATAGTCTCTACCAAGTGATCCGCGTCTGGAGGCGATGTCTCTCTCCAGTCGCTCCAATTCTTTTGCACGCCGATCAGCATCTTCTGCTGCTCGCAATCGTGTCTTCAGGTCTGGATCGAGTTCCACGGGATGCACTGCGGAACTTTGTCGATTGCGAGGCTCATTAGCCCGCAAGTAGCGAGCTCCTTCGGGTCGGAGCTTCGCTCGTTTCAAACGTCGGGCCGCCTCCTGGCGGAACTCTTTTTTGTGTGGTGTGAACGAGCCGGGCATCACCACGGTGCCAACCACACTTCCGTCACCGACAAATTCTCGCGACATTACATTTGCGAGTTTGCCACTCGCTGTGACGACTGAAAGGCGTAGGCCATTTGCGCGATGAGCAGTTGCCGCAATAACGACTGGTCCTCGGTACGCGCCAACCGCCGAGTAGACGACGTCACCTGGGCGAAGTTTGCTGAGATCCACTGAACTTGTCGCAGTGCCGTCCTGCATCTTTTGTTGCTGAGAGCGATATTCCTCAATATCTCCGAACGGGCTTCTGGATTGCTCGCGACGGTCGTTGTACTCGGTACGGCGGCGCGCGAGTCGTGCCTGCAGACGAACAACATCGTGGTCGCGCTGATACTGCGCAAACGAGAGCATGAGCGTCTCACGCGCCTCCTCACGGTTGCATCTACTTATGAGGTTCGCCACCATGTTGAAGGTAGGCCTGAACACCGAGCGAAGGTTGTAAGTCAAACTTCCGGCGAGTTCCGCGACTTCAGAGAAGCGCACGAACGGATTCCACAACACGACGGCGTGTCCTACGTCATCAAGGCCGCGTCGCCCTGCCCGCCCGGTCAATTGGGTAAATTCGCCTGCACTGAGCGACACGTGGTGGTCGCCGTTGTATTTCGTGGTCTTCTCAATGATGACCGACGACGCCGGCATGTTGACACCCACTGCCAGTGTTTCAGTCGCAAATACAACCTTCAGTAGACCAGCAATGAATGCGTGCTCAACGATCTCTTTGAAGGCGGGCACCATCCCGGCATGATGTGGCGCAACTCCAGACATGAGTTGTTGCACGAACCCATCGATACCGAGGGCGGAAAGATCATCGGAGGTAAAATCGTCGAGTCGAGCATCAACGATCCGCATGATCGCGTTCTGCTCCTCTTGGGAAATGAGCTGTATCCCGGCCTGACTCGCCATCGCAGCAGCTTCCTCACATTGACGACGGCTGAAAATGAAGTAAATCGCGGGAAGCATCGCTTTGTCATCGAGCACATCAATAACTTCAAGTCGTGTAGGCACGGCGAGTTTTCGCGTGCCCCCAATCGGGCTACGGCGGCTCTTCCCCAATCCGCGCTGCCTCACCCCTGATTCGTCTAATCGCAGGGCGTCACGATTGAGAGCGCCACCGACAAAAGTTGGAAACAGATGCAAACGTTCGTTTGTTTTATCGAACACCATGTAGTGGTTTTTTAAAGGCACCGGGCGAGTAGTTTCGGTGATGACTGCAGTTCGATAGCGAACCTCGGTCATCCACTTTGCCAATTGTGGTGCATTGCTTACGGTGGCTGAAAGGCAAACAAGACGTATCGATCTCTCCAGATGAATAATTATCTCCTCCCACACCGGGCCTCGGTAAGTGTCTTGAAGGAAGTGCACTTCATCGAGGATGACGTAGCCAACATCGCTAAGGGCCGATGACGCTGCATACATCATGTTGCGGAGCACCTCCGTCGTCATCACCACAACTGGGGCCTCGGGGTGTATCGCCACGTCGCCTGTGAGAAGCCCAACCTGTTCTTCGCCGTACAGTCCAACGAGATCGTGGAACTTTTGATTTGACAGTGCTTTCAACGGTGTCGTGTAAAACGCTCGTCGCTGGTTTCGTAACGCCATCGCAAGCGCATACTCGGCAACGACAGTCTTTCCGCTCCCTGTGGGGGCCGCAACGACGACGTCATCGCCCCGAACGATCGCGTCGCAGGCTTCTCGCTGGAACCGATCGAGCGGGAACCTAAGACCGTCTGAAAACCATGTGTGGTCGACCATGTGGTCGTGAGAGAAGTCCTCAGTCAACGCTCTCCCCCGCTGCTTTTCGTCGTCGAGTGAAGAGTGATCCGATGCCGATAGCGGCGAAATACAGCAAAATCATTGGCAGTGAAAGGCTTGCCAAAGACACAGGGTCGCCCGATGGTGTGATGGCGGCGGCGATAAATACAATGCCTACGATCGCATATCGCCACACACCGAGCAACGCTCGAGGAGTGAGCACCCCTATGAGTTGCAAAAAGACGAGAAGGACGGGCACGGTGAACCCAATGCCGAATGCAATGACCATCAGCGTCACGAGCCGGATGTATGAACTCACCCGGAACACCTGATCGACACCTTCACCAGACCATTCGATAAGGAACTCGATCGCACGACCCAATGTGGAGAATGCGAGGAGTCCTCCAGCGGCGAAGAGCATGACAGCACTCGCAATAAAGCTCAACGCATAACGACGTTCATTTTTGTGCATCGCTGGAACAATGAACTTCCAGATATGCCACAAAATCACCGGGAGTCCGAGAATGAGGCCGCCGTAGGTGGCAATCCTCATTCGTGTGGTGAAGCCTTCGACTGGGTCCATGGTAAACAGGTTCACCGCATCGAGCGAAGCATCGTACGACAGCCCGCAAAATCCAGGCTGACGACGGCGACAAAGTTCAAGATACGGCTCGGTGAGGAACCGCAACACTGAGTTGTAAGCAAAGAGCACGATGATCGCTCCAGCTGCGACCGCCAAAGCTGAGCGAATAATGCGGGACCGAAGTTCAGCAAGATGATCCATAAGGCCCATCGTTCCGTCGGAAGAGACTTTTCGCTTTGACCGCCGAGGGAACTTCATGATGGGGGTTTCTCTTCGCCTTCAGTTGACGAACTCGATTGCACGTCCTCGACACCAGAGGATCCAGTCGGGGCAGATCCACCGGTTTCAACACCAACGCCCACGGCTCCTTCTGGTGAGCTCGCAGCAACGGTTTCGTCGAGCGAGGATTTCAAGTCTTCGACGGGTTCAGAAACCGCCGAGCGAAGATCGTCAAGTGGCTCTCTTACCGCCGACTGAAATTCCTGGGTGAAACCGTCTCCCATCCGCCGAATCTGCGCGTACATCCGCCCGAACCATCGTGCGGCCTCAGGCAACTTTTCAGGGCCTAACACCACTAGCGCAAGAAGCGCAATGATGATGAGTTCGCCACCCTGCAAGTTGAACACCCCGATAAGTCTACGAGCATGACAGCATGGCGGCAGTGGAGCAGCAAAGACTTCCGACTCTTATCGATTCGACGGTGTTGTTCGCACACCGTGGTGCTCGTGCTCACGCCCGCGAAAACACGATGGAGGCATTCCGCCTCGCACTTCGCTTAGGGGCAACCGGCCTCGAAAGTGACGTGTGGTTGACGAGAGACAACATTCCAGTTCTCGATCATGATGGGAAAGTCCCGGCTGGAAAGCTTCGCTCACGATCAATAAGAGATGTTCCGGCTTCTTCCTTGCCGTCTTATATTCCACATTTGGTTGAAGTGTTGGAGTTGCTCTCGCAGAAACCCGGCCTTCACCTTTCACTCGATGTGAAGGACGACAACGCGTTTGGCCCAATCCTCCAGCACGTTCATACCCATGGTTCCGACCTTCCAGCACGGGTGTGGCTGTGCCACCCCAACATTGAGCGATTGCAGGCTCACCGAGCCGCATTTCCTGAGGTTCGACTCGCAAACTCAGTTCGGCTTGGTTCGATTCGCGAGGGAGTCGAACGCCGGTGCGCTCTTCTCTCCAATACTGGAATCGATGCCTTGAATATGCGAATCGATGATTGGAATGGTGGGCTCGTGACACTTGTCCACCGATTTTCCTGTTATGCCTTTGGTTGGAATCTGCAACATGATCACGAATTACGCACGGGTCTTCGCATGGGGCTTGACGGGGTGTTTAGCGACCACGTCGACCGCATGGTTGATGCCGCCGCTCAGGTGTAGCTCAGAGCCATTGCCAATTTGATCTTGGCCAGAACACAACAAACGCACGTCCAACGATGTCATCGATTAGGACCGGACCCAACGTGCGGCTGTCTTGAGAGCCAGCCCGATTATCGCCCATAACGAAGACCGTGCCCGCAGGGACCAGAATAGGGCCGAAATCTCCCCCACAGTTACCAGGTGTTACGACCGTTGGATCAAGGTACGGCTCAATCAGGAGCTGGCCACCGATCCGTACCTCACAACTCCTCATCTCAACCTCTTCGCCGCCGACCGCAATTACCCTCTTGATGAGATCGCGCTCCGTCGTGCCGCGTATCTCATGGAGGACAACAACATCGCCACGATTTGGCTCGTGGAGGCGGTATGAGACCTTGTTCACAAATACTCGATCACCGGTTTCGAGCGTTGAGTACATCGACGAACCTTCAACGACGAAGTGAGCGAACAGAAACGTTCGAACTCCAAGGGCAACAACCAGAGCAATAACCACTACAAGAGCCCAGTCAAAGAAGGCCTTGGCGCCTCGGCCGAGAGCGGCGAGGCTCGTCGAACCGTTGGACTCATCGTCGCCATCTGCCTCAATGGCGAAGGATTGTCCTTGATCAGTGTCGCTCATAACCGGGGGTAACCGTATCGGGTGTGGCGGCCGCGAGGCGGTCACAATTGTTCGATGAGTCGATCAACCCGCTCGTCGACAGCAGCAAACGGGTCTTTGCAGAGAACGGTCCGCTGCGCCTGATCGTTCACTTTGAGATGCACCCAGTCGACGGTGACATCACGACCTCGCTCGCGGGCACGGCGGATGAATTCTCCTCGCAATCGCGCACGGGTGGACTGCGGAGCAACATCTTGCGCAGCTACGATCGCCTCATCGTCACACATGCGATCCACATGATTTCGTTGCTCAAGACGGCGAAAGAGACCGCGCGACTGCGAAATGTCGTGGTATTGCAGGTCAAACAGTCGGACACGAGGGTCACCAAGTTCGATGTCATGACGTGCACAAAATGCCTCGATCAGCCGATATTTGATCACCCAGTCGATCTCTCGATCGAGCTTTAACGGATCGTCTTCGATAGTGGTAATGCAGTGTTCCCACATTCGAAGCGCCAGCATTTCCTCATCGTTAAAGCCACGCCGGTCGGCATAACTCAACGCAGCCTCGAGGAACTCACGCTGGATATCGAGTGCGCTGATCTCGCGCCCTGTCGCCAGTTGTACACGCCGTCGACAGGTCATGTCGTGACTGATATCGCGAATGGCCCGTATCGGGTTTTCAAGTGAAAAGTCACGGAATGAAACCGATGGGTCTTCCAACATTCGCAAGAGACACGCAACCACACCGATTTTAAGAAACGTCGTGTATTCGCTCATGTTTGAGTCACCAACGATCACGTGCAAACGCCTAAAGCTTTCGGCGTCCGCGTGCGGTTCATCACGGGAATTGATAATTGGACGGCTTCGTGTCGTGGCCGAACTCACCCCTTCCCATATGTGATCAGCCCGTTGAGATATCGAGAAAATCGGGCCTCGAGCCGTGCTGAGCACCTTTCCAGCACCGGCGTAGATCTGTCGAGAGATAAGAAATGGTATGAGATTTGAGGCATATGCCGCAGGGTCGTCACTTCGCCGAGTGAGGTAGTTCTCATGGCAGCCGTAAGAATTGCCGGCAGAATCGGTGTTGTTTTTGAAGACGAACACGTCGCCTCGAACCGACTCAGCCTCAAGACGCTCTTCGGCACTTATTGCAAGACGTTCGACGATCCGTTCACCACCACGATCGTGAGTTACCGCCTCAATGAGAGAATCACATTCTGGCGTGGCATATTCAGGATGCGAACCAACATCGAGATAAAGCCGCCCGCCATTCGGCAAGAAGGCATTTGACGAACGCCCCCACGCCATCACATCCCGGAAGAGATAGCGGGCCACTTCATCAGGTGTGAGTCGGCGGTGACCTCGAAAGGTGCACGTAATTCCGTACTCGGTTTCGAGACCGTAGATACGGCGGTCCATGACATGACGGTAGCGAATTATGAAAGGGGGTGTCTGATTGGTCAAGCAAGTCGAAACGACAGGGTCGTGCCGATTGCGGCACTCAGCGCCTCGGACATCGACGAATCGTCGACAACCGCGATCACCGGGTAACCCCCAGTTACGGGGTGATCGCGGCCCAAGATGATTGGTGAGCCGTTCGGTGGAACCTGTAACGCTCCCACCACCATTGGCTCACTCGCTGCGCTTGCCGAGCCTTCGGCGAGCTCGATGTTCCCACCTGAAAGACGAACACCAACCCGTGAGTTGTTCTCAACAGTCCATTGAGTTGCGGCCAGCAGCTGTAAGGCGGTCGACCCAAAACGATCAAGGTGCGGCCCAGGTATCACCGTCAGGGCGTGCCGATGAGGTGGTAGTGCGATGAGATCAGGAAGAGAACGGTTTCGTGTCTCACCGATTTCTAGGTGTGCTCCACCGCTAACCGCAATAGCAGTGATCGCAGCCATCGTGTCGGCGCTTAACGACCCAAGCACCGGAACTCCCCTCAATCCTCCGGCCACTGCGAGATACGCCCATTGTTTGCCCGGTGTAGGATCGACCCGAATGTCCTCCCCTTCTGCAACGACGCGAGGTGCTGTCCACCCACTCGCTGCAACCGTAGAGCGGCTCAGACATTTCACAACCAGACCGCCTGCTGTTTCGAGCAGCGGAGTTGCCTCAGCATTTCCAACCGATCGGTTGAGTGAAGCCGCACTGGCTTGATCGGCAATACCGGACCGACCGAGGCCGAGGTGTGAGTAGCCAGGTCGACCGGCGTCTTGCACCGATGTAGCGATGCCCGATTCAACAACCCGAAAGCCGACAGTCACTGGCGGACAAACCTAACTTGACGACCGGGTTCGATGAGCGCTGGAGGTTGACGTGCGATATCCCAGGGTTCGGTTGATGTCGAACCAATCAGGTGCCAGCCACCGGGAGATTCTTGCGGATACACAGCCGAATATGTCGCCGCGATCGCCACGGTACCAGCCGGAACTCGCGTCCGGGGGGTGTTGCGTCGCGGCAGTTGCAGTGAGGAATCAAGTCCAGAGAGATACGCAAACCCCGGCGCAAAACCACAGAAGGCGGCCACGTAGGTACTTCTCAGATGGCGTCGAATTACTTCTTCTTTTGACAGCGAACAGGCCTCGGCAACGAACGCCAAATCTTCACCGTCGTACCTCACCGGAATCTCAATCGGTTCGCGATCGACTCTCAAGGGGCTTTCGTCGTAACTTTCGATGAGTTCCTCAAGCCAATGTTGTACCGCTTGTTGAGCGGCAGCATGGTCACATCTCACCAGCAGTGTCGTCTCAGCCGGTACAACATCAGAAACGCCATCAAGCGCCAGATCTCGAATGGTGGCGCCGAGCACTGCGGGACGATAGTTATCGGTGCGCAGTAGCAGGCCATGGGTGCCCATCTGAGCGATGTCGAGACCTTTGATTGCCTTCACGTAAACGAGTAAATTCCGATGCCTTCGGCTTCGAGTGCATCTCGGACGGTTTGTGCAATCTCCACCGCCCCAGGGGTATCCCCGTGAACGCATAGTGACCTCAACGGCACAGAAATCGTCTTGCCAGTAAAAGTGGTGACCGTTTGGGTCATCACCATCTGCACGGCCCGTTCCGCGATTGCGCGAGGATCCTCAAGAACAGCTCCAGGCTCGGCGCGGTCAACGAGCCCACCGTCATCAGAGTAGGCGCGGTCAGCAAAAGCTTCGGCGGCTACTTCAAGGCCGGCTGCGTCCGCGGCGTCAAGAAGCGCAGAGCCCGGGAGCCCCAATACAGCCATCGAATGGTCGTAGTCAGCTACAGCCTCGACCACGGCATCGGCGACGCGACGTTCTGCACAGGCTGCGTGGTAAAGAGCGCCATGAGGTTTCACATAGGAGACTTCGCTCCCGGCGACCTGCGCGAAGGCGTCAAGGGCTCCGAGTTGATATAGGACTGCGTCAGTGAGTTCAGCGGGGTTCATATCGATATGGCGTCGCCCAAAGCCCACAATGTCTGGATACGAGACTTGCGCTCCGATCCGAACATCATTCTTGACGGCGTCGCCGCAGACCGCGCGGAGTATTGACGGATCACCAGCGTGGAAACCGCACGCAATGTTGGCACTCGTCACGACCTGAAGCATCGCTGCGTCGTCACCTAGGCGCCAGATGCCGAAACCCTCCCCTAGATCACTGTTGAGGTCTATCGATGGCATTAACCGTCATTCTTCCAGGGCGGTCTCAACTTCGCTGGCTTCGAGTCGGCGGAAGCAACGACGCTCACCGTTACGTTCCAAAATCGCGATCTCCAATGAATCGGCAGAAATCGATCGACCGTCGCCCGATAATGATGAAACGCCGAGGCGAACGGCATCAACCAAACTGAACCCTTCAGCAAAACCGCTCGAGAGTCGGTTGCTAATGGCGTCAGATTCACCACCGAGTGCGCAAGTATCCGGACGGTCGATCACCGTCCCGTCGTACATGATGTGGAAGATCTGGTCGTCATGTGACCCTTCGACACCGACCTCTGCGACAAGAATTTCGACTTCCATTGGCTTCATCCCGTGGGTGAAGGCGTTACCAAGGAGCTGCGCATAATCGTTAGCGAGTCCTCGGGCGTCGACGTCGTCTCGCGAGTACTGATATCCGGTGAGTTCCGCCGACCGAATGCCTGCGACCCTCAGTTGGTCAAATTCGTTGTACTTGCCAACACCTGCGAATGCGACTCGATCGTAAATTTCACTGACTTTGCGCAAAGACTGCGATGTGTTCTCCGCGACCAATACGATTCCGTGCTCGTATCGCAGAGCCACAAGTGCCCTGCCCTTTGCAATTCCCTTACGAGCGAAGTCCGCCCGGTCGGTCATCGCCTGTTCAGGTGCAACGTAATACGGCATGCTCATGATGTCGAGCCTCCCATCTGTTCGATGAGAGTCCGGTAACGATCACCGAGTTCATCGTCGCCCACGAGCGACCAGCCATCGCTGTCAATCGTTGCGACCACTGGATAAATACCTCGCACCATGTCGGGCCCACCGGTTGCTGAGTCTGCATCTGCAGCTTCCCAGAGACTACGGGTCACGAGTTCAACTGCATCATCTCGGGTGAGATCAGAGCGGTATCCAACTTTCATCACTGTTGATGCATGGAGCGACCCGGAGCCTGTTGCGACATGCTCTCGTTCTTCGTACCGTCCACCCAGCATGTCGTATGCCCAGAGACGCCCAATCGACCGCCGAACATCAAACCCTGCGAAGATCGGCACAACGCCCATTCCTTGCATAGCGGCCGGCACATTTGCTCGAACCATTGAGGCCAACTGATTTGCCTTGCCCTCGAGGCTGAGGGCGTTCCCTTGAACTTTCTCGTAGTACTCGAGCTGCACTTGGAAAAGTCTGATCATGTCAATTGCCGGGCCCGCGGCGCCCGCAATGGCAACACCTGAGTGACGGTCGGCCTGCACCACTTTTTCCATCGTTCGATGTGAAATAAGGTGCCCGGAAGTTGCTCTTCGGTCACCAGCCATAACCACACCGTTACCGAAGCGAACAGCGACACATGTTGTCGCATGCGGTGTATCGATGGTGGTTCCCGAAGGAAGGTCGACCGGCCCATAGCCGGATCGCTGAAGAAGCATTGGGAAGTCAGTGCCAGGATCGTCACCGGGTTGGAATACAGGCATCACCATGGTCACTCACCTCCTTTTTGAACATACGACCTGACGAAGTCCTCAGCATTTTCTTCGAGAATCTCATCAATTTCGTCGAGCAGATCGTCTAGGTCGCCGGTAGTTGGTCGATCACTATCAACCGCGTCTGACTCGATGGTCTCTTCCGATTGCCGCTCCGGCAACTTTCGCTGAATTCGATCTGGCATCGCAATACTTTCTCGTGCGTAACGCTATTCGTTTGGTTGAGCGAGAGCCGCTACCAATTCTCTCGCCGTGGCGCTGTTGGCAATTACGTTAGCCACGAGTTCGGCAGTGCCGCGTAACGGATCGTCCATCGGCACTCGACGTAGAGGGTCTGCCCCAAGGTCGAAGACCATTGAGTCCCAATTCGCAGCAAGGACCTCATCAGGGAACCGTTCTATGCAACGACCTCGAAAGAACGCCCGGGTGGAATCTGGCGGCGACGTCATCGCATGAGAGACTTGCTCATCGGATGCCAGGGTGATGAGACCGCACCGACCGGCAAGACCCTTGTGGCGTCTCATGTCGTGATATTGCAGATCGATCGCACGAAGAGCAGCCGCACCTGGTTTAAGTTGGTGTCGTTCCGCATACGCGGAGATGAGACGGTGCTTGGCAACCCAGTCCACACTGTCGGCAACCGTCAGGGGGTCATTTTCAAGACCGGCAAGGATGCGCTCCCATTGTTTAAGTGCAAGGGTGCAATCGGACTCTCCTACCGCTTCGCCACCGGTCTGCTCAAACCACGTCCTCGCAATGTCGAACAATTGCCACTGCACATCTATCGCTCGAATTGTCGTACCATCGAAGGCTTGAATCGCTGTGGCGAGTGAGGGGTCATGACTCACTTGTGTGATCGCTCGAACAGGATTGGCGAGGGCTGGCATCTCAAGGTCTGGGTTGTCTTCTACGGCAGAAAGCAGCATTGCCGTGCTCGCCAGCTTAAGGAACGTTGCCACTTCGGACATGTTGGCATCACCGGCGATCACGTGTAGGCGCCGATATCTCGACGCATCACAGTGAGGTTCGTCGCGGGTGTTCACGATCGGGCGGCGGACGGTGGTCTCAAGTCCGACTTCCTCCTCAAAAAAGTC
>MDTA01071177.1_pt1 | contig 24157 bp, 33 predicted proteins | sample 811151 | NCBI WGS metagenome assembly MDTA01 (sample SAMN05326648, study PRJNA326480) | marine metagenome | isolation source: seawater | place: Indian Ocean: South | collected 2010
CATTTCAACAAATTGTCTTGACAACATATTCTCTTCACAAGATCCTTTTTCGTGAGCACAGCCAAAATCAATTACTCTTATTACAGGATGATCTCTTGAAATCACAAGAACATTGTCTGATTTTATATCACCATGAGAAATCGGAAGTGAATTTAAACATTTAATAATATTCTGCACTGAAGTAATTACATATTTGCATGACTCAAAATTATTCAACATATTTGTTATGGAACTGAATGTACCAATGATTTCATTCTCATGGTGTAAAGGTACTTGTGCAGTATAGACAATCTTATGATTCAAATCCATTTGTAAAGGTTTGGAAAAATATTGTTTGCAATCATCACTTATGTTTTTATAAAATGCTTGATGAGCATTATATTCAAACAAAGCCATATCTTCTGTTTCAAATTTTTTAATAATTATTGGATTACCATTGAGTGATGAGTATTTAACAGTTCCGTATGAACCACTTCCTAAAACTATACCAGAATCGAACGATTTCTTTGCATCAGATTGACTTATTGAGACTGTCTCCTCTGCTGTGTACATTTCTCTAAAGATTTTGGAATCATCAGAAGCCTGTGCTGCTCGATATAAGCATGCAACTTGTTTATCTGCATACCACATTTAATATTTTTCAGAAAAAAATGAATGTTATATGTGTTTATTGATAAGCAGTTTAAGGGTTTCTTTTTTGATTATGACGTTTTAATCTTTCCTCTTTTTCCCTTTTATCGTTTTCCTGTTGTTCGCGTATTTTTAATAATTCTATTTGTTCTGTTACAACCTTGCTTTGGGTGGTACTACTCTCTGTGCTTCGTTGTTTTCCCTCTCTTTTTGACTGTTCTTTTTTCATAATTTTATGCTCCATTTCTAATTCTCGTATTTTGGAGTCAATAAAGTCTTTCTTGTACTGTTCTGCTAAAAATTTAGCAACATCCAAGATTGGTGTCTTCTTCACAAAGGTATTGACGTATTCACGTAAATCTTTGAGTTCTTTTAAGATTGTAGCTGATGAATCTTGTTCATTAAAGTTTATATTGTGTGCTCTTATAGAAATACGTATTATAAAATTTAAATCAGAAATAAATTTTTCAGGTATATATTTTCTAATTATTTCTTGATATTTAGGTCCTAATGGTATACGACCATCTTCTTGTTCATGAAACATATCAGGTTTTACCAATATTTTTTCTTTTTCATCATGTTTATCAAAATATCCTTTTTTTGTCCCTGAATAATGATTCAATATTGGAAAGGTTCCTCTCAACCATTCAATCGTTACTTCTTCTAATATTCTTTCCTTATCACCTCCTAAAATTTCCATTGCGGTTATAAAAGGAATTGATTCTTTTAGCATTTTTTTATGATGTAACAAACTACTAAGAAGTAATCTACGTTTACATTCATGAAAATCAAAATGTGAATGATGAATGTTTCCTAAATCTGATAAAATTTCTGATAATTTGTATCTCAAATATTCTACAAATTGATCGTTTACAATTTTTATTAGTTTTCCCCTCTTTTTCTTATCACCACTCGAATTTTCTATATGTTTTAAAAGTTGTGTCATCCTTTTAGATACATTTTCTGATCCCCCTGCAATTTTCAAGATAATTGGTTGTGGAGAACTTGATTCTCCTACATCAGTTGTTGGGTTTGTTGGGTTTGTTGGGTTTGATGGGTTTGTATCTGTCAAGTCGGGAAGTGCGATATCTTCGTCTTTGTGAATCATTTTTGTTTCTTCCATAGTTGGTTCTTCATTTCCTGACCTATAGTTTTGGGTTTTTAACATATGCAATTGTCGTAAAGCATACCACATTCTTTTTAAAATGTATAAAAAAATATTTTGTATATCAAGTTGTTACAAATGAGGTTTCTATTTTTGAGTATAATAAATATTGTTTCGTGTTTGAATATAATAAGGGTTGGGAATATAAATGCAAGAACAACGTTGCATCTTTGGAATGAATTGTATGTCGCAAAACAAAAATCACACGACTTTTTCCAAATATATTCTCCACTTAAGAAGCGGGAATTTTTTATTGGAATATTTATGAATGATGAAATCCGTGCGATTGCAAAATGTGAACGCAATGATACAAAATCAATTATTCATTCTGTAGCATATGGTCCCGAGCAGTATGAATACGGTGAAAATCTGATAAGTATATTAGCAGATCGTAATTATACGATGAAAAATATTCACCAACCTTCTATGTTTTTGGAATATTGTTTTAAATTATCTTAATCAGATCCACGCAATAAATTTAATAATAACAAGAATATATTGACAATATCTAGGTACAACATCAACGAAGCATGAACACAATCATCTGGTCCGAGTTTATGTAATATTTGAGATGTATCATATATTATATATCCAGAGAATATCATAACACCAAACCATGCGATCAAGGTATTTATAAATACACTTTGTGTAAATATTTGTATAAACATGAAACCAATCAATGTAAAAAGTGCGATTATCAACATGTTTCCCATGAATGAAAAGTCCCGATTAGTAACAAATGTAATAAATGTAAGCAGTAAAAATATACCGGATGTCATACTTGCAGAAATAAGAATAATATTTGTACCATATTGTGCCGAAAAAATCAAACATGTACGTGAAAGAATGAATGATTCTGCTATTGTAAACATTCCAAGAAGTAAAATATTCCATGGATGTTTATGTGAATAGCAAATCATGGCACAAATTGTACCAATTGTCGTAAACATTGATACTGTGAGTACGTTGTTATCCAATATAAATAGTTGCATTCTTGGATCCGATAATGTAATACCACAAATAACGCTACTAGTGAGTAATTGTAACGCTAAAATAGTATAAACTTTTCTTATAAAACAAAGGCGTATTTCTGACGGTAATAAAGAAGTTGGTTCATCTCTGTCAATAGATTCAATATCCTTCATGTGTTTTATTTTTCAACTCACAAAATAAGATTCCATTACTAGTTTACAACTTTTTTGCATGTAAACATTCTCAAATTTACATAATATTTTCATATGATAAATAAAATAAATGTATAAAAACCTTCCAATTTTGAAAAAGGCATTGTCACCATTGTATAAAGGAATACCAGATAATACAATAGGTATTTATGGCAAACTGTATAACGTAAAAGATTTTGATCATCCTGGAGGAAAAGTATTCCTCGAAATATCATTGGGTACAGATGCTACATCGTTATTTGAAACACATCACCTAAATATGAAACATGCAAAAAAAATTCTCGAAAACATACCCATGGTTGGGACATATGAACAGATAAACCAATATGATTACACGAGTTACAGAGCTTACAGAGATATAGTATTTAAACAGTTTCCTACACGTGAATCTAGAAGTATGAGTTTTGATAACAGAGTATGTATGTATGCTATAATCTTTATCACAATTGTTGCGCATATTATATTATTGTTTCAACCTCTAAACTATTTTTGGTTACCATTGTGTATATTATCAGCATGTTTAAACACTATTTGTGGTGGGTATGGACATAATGCGATTCATCAATTGAACCCAGTAAGTATGTTTTTAGACTGGAATGGCTTATCTGGTTATGAATGGTTGCTTGAACATATACAAAGTCATCATATGCATGTAAATACAGAATATGATCATGATAGTGTTTCAATGGAACCATTTTTAACATGGATTCCTAATCGAAAAAAAGGATTCATAAACAAGATTACATTTTTTATGCATGTTTTATTCTTCTTTTCGGAAAACATTGTGGCGATAAATGGTATTTTTATACATAGAGGTAGATGGAAAATTGTTACAAATAAAGATTTTCCTTTATGGATGCGATTAGCACCATTTATGTTTATTCTCAGATTTTTGGGTCATGTTGTCATAATGGGAACAACTGGAATAATTACGTTTGTAACTACATTATGTATGGCTGGTTATATGTTTGCATATTTGGCACATTTAAATCATACATATGATAAGGATGTAAGACCAGATTTTCTTGCACATCAGATGGCAAACACAAAAGATATTGATACATTTCTCAAAGCACAGTATATTTTATTTCTTGATCGTCAAGTATTGCATCATATGTTTCCATCCATTGATCAAACAAGATTCGTAAATAAAAAAAATGGGTATTCTATCGAAAAATTAAATAAACTAATGAATAAAACACTTTACAATTTGTAAATTACTCTGGCATTTTTTCCTTTGATATATCGTCTTTGTTTATATTGTTAAAAGATGCCATTTTATCGTTATTATATACAATTTGAAAATATTCACCATTTTCGATTTGAATAAATTTACCAACACGTTTTCCTTGGTGAAATTTACCTTTTTCTACACTCCCGTCGTCGAATTTGTAAGTACCGATGCCGTGAAATTCATCATTTACGAATGGTCCATTATAACTACTTCCTGATTTGAACTTGTATATACCCATTCCATTGAACATGTCATTCTCAAAATCACCTTCATACATGTCACCATTATTAAAATAAAAGATTCCCTTTCCATTGAAATCACCATTCAGCATTTCACCATCATAATATGAACCACTTTGGTATTCGTACTTCATTTATTTTTTTTAAAACAAAAATAGATTATAGTAAATGAACTCACTTGTAAATTTACTGAATATGATCAGATTCTTTTGAATAAAAAAAAACCATTAATAAAATGTTGTGGGCTATCTTAGCAACTGGTTTTGTATTTAATAATGCACCCAATATAAGAACAGAAATACCCAGACTTTCAAAACCAATAATGAAAGAATCTAGTACATTAGATACATTTGTTCCCGATATGCAGAGACGCACTATTATGAATTGTTTATTGCTAGCATCTGCTGGTGTTCCTGTGGGATGGTTGGCGGGTGGATTTATATATTTTTTAGTACCACCTGGTGGTGGTGGTGATGCACAGGCTGGTTTGACTGCACTTGATGCAAATGGTGATGTTGTATACAAAGAAAGATGGGTAAAAGAACATCCATTTCCGGAACGAAATTTAGTACAGGGATTGAAAGGCGATGCTCATTATTTAATAACAAAACAAGATAACACATTAGAAGAATATGCATTAAATGCAGTATGTACGCATTTGGGATGTGTTGTACCATGGAATCGAGCAGCGAATAAATTCATGTGTCCCTGTCATGGTTCACAATATGACCCAACTGGAAAAGTTATACGTGGTCCAGCACCATTATCTCTTGCACTGGCTCATTTAAACGTTATTGATGGAAAGGTTGTATTATCGACATGGAAAGAGACTGATTTTCGTACGAATGAAAACCCTTGGTGGAAATAGTTTTTCATCACTTTAATAAATGGCACTGTCGAATTGTAACAAGGAAGTATTGACAAATTTATTTCATATGATTAATATCAATAATGAACATAAAATATTAGAATTAGTTAAAACAGACAATTCTACGTATGCACAACTATCATTAATTTCTGAGCAGATGAATTTTCTCAAAAAACAGGCTGAAAATATTATGGAAAAGCATGTGTTGTCAAAAGAGGCAACCAATGCTTCGTGCAAATTTAAAAAAAGTCCTGGTAATTATTATTATTTATACAAACATAATTCAGAGTTTATATTGTCACTAGTATCACCTAATGAAGGAACTATATACGATACATTCATATGCGGTTATTATTATGACTATGATTATATTATGAAACCTATTTAATATTACAAATCAAATTACAGGAACTACACTTGCCTTTAATGGAAATGTTACTGGTGATGTATTTATTATACGTATCACGCTTCCCACATTTTCCGTGTTTAGTATGCAAAAAAATGGTCGTGAAAATCCATCTTCAGTATAAAACTCAACAACTTGTTTATTGTTTCCAGGACCTTGTAAAAGTTCTATCCTTGAGTTGAGTGGACAACCATCTGTTTTAACAAGTATTTCAACACTTTCTACATCAGGGTTTATAGTGAATGTTCTAATAGCCCCTCCTTGTATATTGGCTAAAGAAGTAAGTGATTTATCCGATGGTTTATCAACAAAATCTGTTATTATATTTGCTATGATTGGGAGTTCGATTGTTCCAGAGTTTTTAATAGAAATTGTGTTTGGATTATAAGGCATTTCTACCACTGTATTAAAAGGAGATATTTTTCCATTTTCTAAATATATGCGCATTTTAAAAGGAGTATTATCTGGTCCATTCCATAATTCTAGTTCAGCATTCAATGGTCTTCCTTCCGTACTGAGAGATATCTGTGCCTTTTTTATCCCAGGTGAATAATAAGACCAAGTACGTAGCGAATTTCCTTGAATTGTGAGAGTATCTGAGTTTTGTTTCATAACTGGTGTTCTATACCTTGTAGGTAAATTAGCATGAAATCCAAAAACGACTGTGAATAGTATATTCATCTATTTTATAATAATAGGTTCTGCAAGAAAATCTGACTTTTTAATCTCAATAGCAGAATCAAATTGTTTTTATATTTATAAATTATATCAATGTGTTATTGTTTGAATACATGTTTTACGAAATCTTTGAAACTATTTTTAGAATGGTATTTTCCATTAATCATAACATGTGATAGTCCGTATCTTGAATATATTAAACAAGTTTATGGTTCTAATGTCACTTGTCCATTTTTTACCAAGGATTTTCGATTTATCTACAATGATAAAAATTTCCAATCTCCAAAATGGCCAATGGCAGAATGTAGTGGAAATGTTAACTCTAGACATTTTAGTATAAGAGCAGTTGGAAAACCATGCAATCCTCATGAATGCGAGATATTTAAACAAAAAAATAGGCAGAGAGATATTTCTAATTATAATTTTGAATGGTATAATGGAAGACCTGGTTTTCTAATGGGAGTGAGATGGTCTGAACCATATTCCAATATTCTTCCAATGCTTAACAATGAATGGGTTGAAGTTGTTAGATCAGTAGAACATGGAAAACTATTCGAAACGTTATTTCATGCAGCGATTGGTTCGGGTGTTTTCATAAATACAGGAAACACATATGTGGAAAATAAAATAAATGATTTGTCCCATATTGAAGATGAATGGATGGTATATAATAATATTGTACCATCTGGTGTACGAAGAATAAGAAGAGGATCGTGGATTGGAAATACACATATTCCATTGGATAAATTATATATTTTCAACGGAGTTGTGAAAAATTCTCCATATTATTATATGGGATATGATCTTGGTTATGATTCTATTCAAACATTAAATCCACCACAAATAACGATAACATCTATAGATTCTACAGTTAATAGTTCATGCTGTAAAGACTGTAACAAACATGATTTGCTATTGAAATGTTCTCATCCTACTTCTTTATGTGGTTATATTTCTTACAGGACTGGTTTAAATGCGATATCAAAGTGTGATTGTTCCAACAAGTATGAAACAACAAATTGTTTTGGTAAATATGACATTATTGGAGAAACACAATTAATATTTGATGAAAGTAGTGATGATACTGAAAAAGAAGATTTGGATATACCAAAAGCAGAAATAGTTGGAATTTATGACAAAAAAAATAATATGAGACAAGTTGATATAAATGATGATGCAATATCTGGTAGAAATGATGATGCAAGATCTGGTAGAAATGACGATTCAAGATCTGGTAGAAATGAGGATTCAAGATCTGGTAGAAATGAGGATTCAAGATTTGGTAGATATGATGATGCAAGATCTGGTAGATATGATGATGCAAGATATGGTAGAAATGACGATGCAAGATATGGTAGAAATGACGATTCAAGATTTGGTAGAAATGACGATTCAAGAAGATCTTATATAAATGAGGATTCAAGATTTGGTAGAAATGACGATCCAAGAAGATCTTATATAAATGACGATTCAAGATTTGGTAGATATGAGGATTCAAGATTTGGTAGAGATGAGATACAAGATGTGAACAGCTATTTTGGAAAGCAATCTTAATAGTCAACATCCAAAACTAGATAATCTACTCTGTTTTTTAGTTTTTTAAAGTGATGTAGAAGATGTAATAGTTCTTGATGATCTGAAATAACGGATTGATTATTAGTGAATAATGCAAGTGTTTGGATGTTTTCATGCAATGAATACTGCAATTTAGGCAACACTTTGAAAGGATCTGATAATGATGAAAATAGTAGAATATACCACAACATATTTTTTCCAAATATGATTTAAAAAAAATGCTCAGATTGACCGTCAAACCTGATACTTTGTATTTCAAGGAAACTTTCCAATTATATCCTCATATGTTGAGTGGTAGCGCAACTTACATAATATTTGTTTCGTGCTTTTGTGGGGAACATGTTTAATAAAAAACATGCAAGAATAGTAGTAGAAAAAGTATAATGATTCCATAAAATATGACATCTATTGTATCATTGTTTTTATTTTTTTCAAGTTTTTTTGATGATTTTTTTTTTTACTTCTACTTCATCATCATCTAGCATATATACTTTATAATCTGTTATATTTGTGAATGATACTCTTTTATCATGCATTCTCAATTCGCTTTGATTTACAAAAAAAATTTGATTGTATATTTCACAAAACGTGTGTATATTAACTCATGCTTATCGAATCGCTGGACGAGTAATCCAAAAAGGTGGGTTGCATGATAGGCATGAATCTTATAACTTTTTCAGATACAAACTTTTTTCACAGACATACTGACAGCTTTTTCGTTCATGTGTGTTTATTTAATGAAGCATTTTTAGATAATAGATAATAAATGGATATAGCACTAACTCCGGATATATACGCTCCGGGTATATCAGATGATGGCGTATATATTGATATAATACCAATGACAATTCAAGAAGGTGGAGTAAAATGCGCATGTCTTGATAGATATTATACCACGCGTGACAAATTTGCACAACACATAAAATGTAAACGGCATGAAATGTGGATGAAACAACTAAATCTGGAAAAAAATAACTATTTTAAAAAATGCATAGAATTAGAACAAACTGTCAAACAACAAAGACTACTCATTGCCCAGCTGGAACGAACACAATACAAGGAGCCGATGGTTGGTAACTTAATTGATTGGAAAACGTGATCCTTGAGTTTCAAAAAAACTGATTTGTTTATTCATCATCTACAATAAAAGACTGTTTGACCATTTTTTCAAATACTCTTCAAACATGACACACACTTCTTTTTCTATATCATAAAAGTCGGATTCATATGAATCTTTTATTGAAAACAGAATATTAGAATTGATTGTTTTGTCCAATGACAAAAAATCAGACTGTATTTTTTTACACATTGTTGTCAATTCATTTCTATCCATGGTATGAGTAAACTTTTTAGATCTTACAGATTTTAGACTATTTTCAAACTCTTCCATCAAGCTTAAAACACGAGTATTATACTCAGTTTCTACAAGTTCTGAGTTTCTGTACTTGTATCTTTCTTTTACATTCTTAAGTGCATCTAAATTGTTTTTGGTATTTTCAATCAATTCTTTGAGTATGTTGTGATTTTCTATTATAAAAGAGCAACTCTCAACACATAAATTTTTAAGATAGTTTTTATACTCTACACAAAATATCATTGTTTCTTCCTTTAATGTTTTAGCTTTATCTGGTAAAACTTCTTCTTCTTCAAATGTGGATAGTGGTTTCATAGTCCTTGTAAAGTTTAAAAATTTTAAGGCATCGCGCATACAATCTTTTTTTTCTTCTGCTGATCCAAACATTCCTCTAGTAGTTGTATTCGTTATTTCATTCAAAAGTTCTTCCAACTGAGAATATTGTGTAATGTAAAGTCTTGCATCTTTCAATTTATTACACACTGTCGTGTTCTGTACAGCATCCATTTCTTATACATTAAAAAAATATTTGCTGCGAATGAATTTAATCATTCTACAGAAGATTTTTTTGAAAATTTAATATGTTTTTTTTCTTTAAAAGGACGTTCTTCTATTAATGTCATCAATTCATCGCGAAATTCTTCTTCGAATTCTTCACGTGTAAGTGATCCCATTTTTTGTAAAGATCTTACAGCTGCTTCTCTTATAAATGGTGTTATTGTTCTTATTCCTAGTGGTTGTTGCTGTCTGTCAACATTTGCTTTCAAAACCATAGATTGTCGCAAACCACTTCTTGGATCAACAATTTGTACTTGTTGAGTCATTCCTTTTACATGTTTCAATGCTTCGAAAACATCGTCATTCATTCTTTTTTTAACTTCACAATGTTCCTTTTTACTTTCTTTCAGTTTTTTTCGCATATCTCCTAGTTTTTTGTTCACTTGTACGTAATCCGACACCAATTTTGTTGTTTCATTCGGTACGTCTTGTAATACAATTGGTTTTTCTTCCTTTCCCTTGTGCTTACAAATTATCAATTGTTTTTTTTCTGCTTTAACATCCTTTTCTTTTATTTCCTTGAAACGTTCTGTCATGATTTTTATGATGGCATCCGGTATATAGCATGCAGAATCAAAAGCTTCTGACAAATCTTTACTTGCATTCATTACATCATCAATTGTCAGTCTTTTATTTGGTTGTGGTACATTAAATCGTATATATTGTGGTTTACCATCTATTTGTATTTCTATAGATTCTATAGAATTATCTATCATACTTGTTTTAATCAATTCTTTCAAAGTTTTCGTACAATCATAAAGTTCACTTCTCTCATTCTTTGTTTGTTTATCTATATGTTTTATTGTTGTTTCTGCTTTGCAATATGATGCAATTGTATGACCGGCTGCTTGCATTTTTATATTGTGAAAAATTTTTTAAGGTATTTTTTCCCGAATAGACATATCATTCAGGTGAGTTGTTTGAATTATTGGTTGGTACAGATTTTAAACGTTTACCATCCTTAAATTCAATACTTTTTACAAATCTGTTTGTTTTTGTACACCAGAACTTGATATCATCACCGACGCACCAATCTTTTATTTCATTTGATGTTTTTCTATTTTTAGGATCAGATGTACTTATCTTTGGATTATATGCTTTTAATCCATCCGCCGAAAGTTTTTCCCGTAACCATTTCATATCACTCGGACATCTTTCTTCACTGTATTTACCACCGAGCTTTTTAAAAATTGTTGAAATATACATTTATTGTTGGTATAAAAAAAATAGTGAATTAACAATTAATTTTAAACTTTTGTGCCATCTGACCATTGTAAAATTCTTCTCGTACCACCATTACGCCTTGACATATAGTGACGACATATTGACTTTATATCTTCTTGTCTTAGTATCTTTCTCAATAGTTTTATATACTTTCCTCTTGTATTTTGTAATACATTTCTCACGGTGTAGGATATATAATTTAAATCTTCTCTTAATTTTTTGTCGGCATTTATTTTCTCCCTAATTGTGTACAAGTAATAACTTGTATTTGAACTTAATAATACAAGCATTGTCAAAAATAAGAGATGTCTATAAAGTTTACATGCCTTTGTATCATTTTTTTCTTCACAAAGTACAAGTCTTTTGATATATGATGTTACAGGTGCCCGATCAATACATTCACTTTCCCATGGATTATGTTCGCAAAATTCTCTTCCAAAGTCAATGAATCTTACTTTTGGATCATCAAAATCAATAACAATATTACCAGGTTTTAGATCATAACAAAACATGTCTGAATTCGCGAGTGCAACAAGATGATTATATATTTGTTCCTCTATAGTAGCCTTGTTTGATAACAATTCTTCTATATAATCATGGTATACTTCTTGACCATCATGTGGTAAATACTCAGAAATAAGATGAAGACCTGCTTTTTGCTTTGGTTTTGCATGACGTACATACCATGCATCATATAATGTTGGTGCAACACCAAGATTAGACGCTGTTAAAGTATGACGAAATTCCCATGTTGCATAACCCGCACGTTCTGTATCACTTTTTCTACGTGGACAGCGTATAACGACCTTTTTCCCACTTTTATGCACTGCCTTATATACTCTATTGTTACTACCCTTTCCGATTTCTTCCTCTATTTCTATTTCCTGTGGTATACCGTTTCCCGATCTTGATTCTACCAATTTTGTTCTTTGGTACAAAGAAGGTTCTGAAGAAATTTGTTCCAAAAATTTCATTTTTATTTTAATATTCTTTTTAGTTTTATTACTTTTTACGTATTATCTAATATATACTTTTATTTTTTGAAATAAATGCAACTCAGTTCCATAGATTTGAACAATAATGATGTACGAATTTCAGAAGATCATTCTACAACACAGCAAACAACACAACAAACACGACAAACACGACAAACAACACAAGATTCTGAGGATACTTTGATTCCCATTGCTATAAGATCTTATATTTTTAAGAATAGACTAATGGTTTTAGCATCATTGTCATTTATTTTAATATTATCGATTGTATTGGGTATATTTGGTTCTATGCATATTTCCGACAATACCATTCAAACTTGTGACAATAGATATTACGGTATGGATGATATAACTGTTTTATATTCTTTTGATATTATAGACACGGCGATTGGAAGAAACGATAATATTATTGACATTATCAACGGAGCTGTCGATAATACACGTAGTGAACAAGGAAACATTGGTTATGAATGGTTTATGAATACTATTGATTCGAATTACACCGGTGGTTATATCTTAGAAAGATATAGTACATTTCAAGATTTTATGAACCATAATTCACCATCTCCATGGATGCATATTCATACAGTTAATGATATGATTGTATTTAATTTAGAAGACACAGACATAACTTCTTTACAGAGAAGGTATCCATTTTCAAGATATATTAAGAAAAGAAGATTTGGTTATGGTCCTTGTAAACAAAAAGGAATAAATTCAGGTAGTGATGTAATCACATTGATTTACAATTTTAGAGTCAATAATCGTTCTTCACATATGAATACTATCATAGATGGAATAATCAAAGAATCTGTAGAGACAACCAGACATGAATCTGGGAATATTGGATATGAATGGTACCTTGAAAATGACATTGATGGAAGTTATAAAGATGGTTTTGTAATTGAAAGGTATTCTTCGTTTGGTTCATTTGTACCATCACATTCACATCCACCAATTAATTGGAATGCAGTTCAAACACCAATTGAGTATAAAATGTTTAATATACCACCACATGGGCGTGAAATATTTACACTTTTTGGATGGAATAGTATTGTTTCTTACATGGGTACTGAAAAAAGATCGTTTGGATATTCGGTTTGTAGATGGTAACATTATTTTGGAGTGAAATAGAATTTAGGAATCAGTTTTCACATACACCAAACATGTACACCGCACATGTTTGTGTGTACGAGCCATACATGTCCCTCGAGAGGCACATTACAAGAAATAAATGCATTTCGCCCCTCAGGAAGAGAAGGGAGAGCGAAAGCCATAAAACGATTTGATGAAACAGTGCAACAATACAAGAATGGTTTGGTAGATATCGACAGGCTCAACCAGGTCCGATGCAAGGTATGCATCACTTGCCGAGAAAGGGTCAAAACATCACAAAACGATCCGAAGACAGAATTCGGCAAGTGTCGCTTCTTTTACAAGAAGATGCGTGAGGAAGCAGTTTGTGAATTGTGTTCCAGTACGGAAAATATCGAATTCGATCACATTGACCCGTCTACAAAGAGACACCGACTTGGTTCATACGATTGGTGGCCTCGTCATGGAGGCGTAGAGGCCATGAAGGAGGAATTCGCCAAGTGTCGACCTCTTTGTCACAAATGTCACGACTATGTGGAAACGACGCGAAAACGCAAGTATGAACACATCGACGATATGCCCACAGACACAAGGAAAGAAAAAAAAACAAAAGATGGAAGCGGTATCGTGATGAAAAAGCTGCATATGTACTGGAATTAAAAATGCAAATTGGGGGATGTCAACATTGTCAACTCTCTGTTGGACCACAGAATTGTCACTCGTTTCATTTTGCACACAAGAATGCCGAAGACAAGGTGTGGAATGTTGCAGATTTGATAATGAATACAAATTGTTTCAACACTGCAAAGATAAAAATCGATCAAGAAGTCGCCAAATGTTGGCTTTTATGCTGCGATTGTCACAAAAAAATAACCTTTATATGAAATGTCAATAAAATACCCCGTGTGGGGCTCGAACCCACGACCAAAAGATTCCTTCAAATAATTCTAAAAGTCTTTCACTCTAGCCAACTGAGTTAACGGGGCTTTGGGAGAACTACCACGCTCTCTCTCTACTAGTACATGTATTTTTAAAAATCAATTTTGAACGCACTTTTTTCTCTCTCCCCTCCCTCTGTCACTCTTCCAACTGAGTTACGCGGGATTTGAGATATTCTCTACTTAAATGAATATTTATTTTATAAAGATTTGAACGCAGTTTCCATATATTTTTAAAATTTTCGCTTTGAGAATAAAAATGGCACAGCATATAATCTCAGTATCACAAGAAGTGAATCCATATTGTGACTGTTGTAGTTTGAATCAACATGTTAAACTTCCAGAATATACACAATGGCTTTTAAAAAACGGCGTGAGGAAGACGGATTATGAAAAATTAGTAGAACCATGGGTATCTGATGCGAATCGCATTGCGGATAGATGTGTTCCATACACAATACTATCAATTGTGTCTTGTGGATTATCTGGATGGTGTTGTCAACTATGGGAATTCTCGGAAATGAACAAAAGAGGGCGACATTCAGTTGAAAAATTCAATGTCATATACAAACCGATAAAAATTCGTGTTGATGTAACACGTGCTGGTCTCGTGTTTACTAAATTAGGTTGATATCATTTGTATCATAGAACCACTACCATAGTGTAAAATTCTAGGTCTAATTTTATGTCTAATAAAAAAATTAGAGTAATAACCACCAGGTGGTTTTCTCACACCTATTTGTTTTGCTTTATCTCTATTGTATCTAAGAATTAAATGAGATACTTCTTCATCAGACGCCATACCTAATTTCGAAAGATGAATAATTTGTACACCAACTTCCTTTTTGTACTGCATTTGCGGTATTGATTTTTCAGGAATGAGGAAAGTAAAACCTTTACTGACACGGATTATATGTGTATAATCAATATATGAAAGTTTTTTTATTACTATTTGCCAAATATCAAACGGAAGTTTCAGGATATTTTCTTCGTATGATTCTGTACAAGTGGGTTTCATCATGTTTATAGCCTTGTTAAGTGTCAAACTGATTCGGTCAAATGTGGAGAACTCAAATATTTTTTTATTTGTGATCAGTTTTATAAATATAAACAACAAATTATAAAAATGGATTCAAAAAACGAGAAATTATTCGATCTTTTTTTTGAAAAGGAATTTGAGCGTGGAAAAGGTGGTGTTATGTTTATCAAAGGAAATGAGTATTCTTATTTATTTTCACGTGAGTTCCCTAGTAAAGATTTTGCAACCAAATTACAAGATGTTCTGGATGAGGACGAAGAAAAAAACATCTTCTTTGTCCTCGAACAAAACCAACAGTTACACATTATGTCATACTCGCGAGAAAAAATCATGTTTTCCCGTGCCTCAAACGCGCTTACAAACGCGATCACAAACCCGGAAACATCAGATTGATGTTGCTATGAAAACTATAAATGATATAATTACAAAACGCGATCCAATCACTCAAAAGATTATAAGATTTCGTTTTGGATTTTGTAGGAATGATGTTGTTATATTTTATGATGCAAAAGTTTTACACAATTATATTTTTAGGACGGGTGATTTACGTGATCCAGTAACGAGGCAGGAATATAAACTTCACGAGCTTATGCGTTTGGATAGAATTGTTGGTTCTAAATTTCGTTTATCCGAGAATCAACCATTCTTGAAAAAAGTATTTCGTGAAGAAATGGAACGTTCTTCACTTAGAGATCATATATTAGAAGAAATGACCAATTTATTTGTTTCTATTTGTTCTAAATTCGAAGAGGATTTTGAAACATTTACCTTTTATTTGGAGAATGTATTTTTACCTAGTTATATACAGATAAGAGAAAATGCAAAAACTGTTTGTTATAATTATGAATTAAATAATCATAAAAAAGTATTAAAAATTAAAACTATAGATTCTATAAAATATTTAACCGCAGTTGATGTAAGATTTGTAGAGATGGTTTTTCATTTTATAGTTAAAATTTAATCACACGATACTGTTCTAGTTACCATAATTTGTCTCATTAACGCTGTTCCACTATCATCTAATATCATATTGTTATTCGAAAAACGTAAAAGATCTGAAATTGTGTGAACATGCCCCAAAAACATTCGTCTACAACATATTCTTTTAATATCTAAAGAATCTAGAATATCTTTTTTTTGTTCTTCATTCGATACTCTTCTTGTATATTCTTCATAATGACTACTTATAAATGAATTACACGTATAACAGCGTACTGGAAACATTTTTACTTATTCTTATTACTATTTTTATAATCTGATTCGATAATTTTAATTGAAATTATAAACCTATTTTACTTTTGTAGATTGAATCAATATTTGATTGTTTTTACATGCATATTCTTCAACTTGTCTAAAACAATATTCGTTGCAACATTATTATGAATCACTAATCCACCCCCCTTCAATATCATCCCACATTTTACCCTTTGGTGCTGCACCCCGCGGCCGCTTTTTATCTTGTTCATTATAATTAATTCTTCTTATTCCTTCAACTTGATCCTCTCCGGTCCAAGTCGCTTTTCTTTTGGGTAGAGGTCCTTCATCAAATGAACATGATCCTTTATGTCCATCGATTTTTGTACAACGCTCAGTACCTGATCTTGCGCCACACCTTCTTTTAAGAGTTAGTTCTTTAGGATCTAGATTATGGGTGTAGTCACCGTCTTCACGATGAAAACTTACATAAACTAGGTTCTTATCAATATCTATACTTTCAATATATCCTTGTTCTCCAGGTATAAGTTCATTTTTAGGTTTTCCTATGTACCAACATTTCTTACCGGGCTGGAATTCTGACAGTTTGTTAGATGACCCGGTTTCTGCATTATTTCCTGGCGAACCTTTTCCGGTGGTACCAGGAGAATCTTGACCTGCTTTCCCCGTAGTCCCCAATGGAGACCCACCTGAATTACTTGACGAACCACTTGACGAACCACCTGACGAACCACCTGACGAACCACCTGACGAACCACCTGGCGACCCCCCCGAAGGACCTGAACCACCTGAACGTGATTTATCGATTAATGATGAAAAATTACATAAACCAAATGGAAAGCGTTCTTGTAAATACATGTTCGCATATTCAAATGATTCTTTTTCAATTTCTACCCCTATAAATTGACGTTTTTCTTGTAAGGCTGCGACACCAGTTGCGCCACGTCGCATACAAAAGTCTAATACAACATGTTTTGGTGAAGAATACGACGTAATTAAAAAACGCAACAATGCTTCTGGTTTCAACGAAAAAGATGCGTTTTTATGTTTAACGTAAAATGATTTTATTGTTTCATACTGTGTTTTCGTGTGCTCTTTTTCTTTGTAGTATTCCAAAACATCAGTTTGTCCTGTAATACGATTCGCAACAAATGATTCGTGCATGGTTCCTTCCGTTGTTATTTTTTCAAGCCGCTTCGCTGCTCTTCCTTGAGTTCTCCAAAAAACTAATATATCTTCGAATTGATTACTTAGTCTATCTGGGTGTCGTGCATCACGTACACCATATTCTGAATCAGGATTCCCGCGATGAAAATTGCGCCATATTAAACGCTGATATGTAATTTTTTCAGAGGACTGCTTAAATCCATTTTGTATTTGTGTTGTCACTTTGATCGTAAAATCGGCCATACAAAAACATATAAAATGGCCACTTTTAACCATTATGCGGTCTACTTGTTTTGTTATTTCCAACCACTCATCGTCTTCCCATCTTTCATCATATTCCTGAGCGGTCATGCCGTACGGTGGGTCAATTATTATTAAATTAACGGATTTATCGGGTATTTTTGGTAAAACTTCAAGGCAATTACCACGCGAAAGAATATAGCCCGTAGACTTTTTAATATTACGATAAGTATGTAATGATTCGAAATTTTTGTCCGTGTCAATAAGTGTTTCATTTTTCTCACAGTAAGTTAATAGTTGCTTCAACAAATCCATATTATTCGTTTAGTTTATTATAAAGCATAAATAATTTTCTTTATATGATTGGAATTTTTTTACATAATAGCTTGTAAAAAGGAAGTTTCAACTTTTGTTAAAAGTCAAATCCATAAACCACTACGCGCTTACTATTCTAAGTTGCTCGGAATGATGTCCAATAGTTATGAGGCTATTAGGATTTGTATTTGGAGGTAGTGATGGAAACTCTTTACCACCAATTTCCCATGTTTTAGGAATATTCGTTGCCCAATATGATACCATCACAATCACCTTGTTTGTTTTCTTGTCACGATATGCTTTTTTGACACGTCCATAACGGTTCCATTCTGAAAGTACAATCATATCTTTTTTGAAGAAGGGGGTGTTACCGTCGTGCCCGACACGCCCGACATTCTTGTTGGTGTATTTCATTGCTGTTTGATCCACAATTGAAAAGAGGTTTGATCTACCATTGAAAAGAGGTTTCCTAATAAAAAAAAATATATGAAAGACATTTCCAAGAGATACAACCATTTTACCAATTACGATCAAATCCATTCCATTTTGTTTTGCAATCTTCTGCGCTTTCTTGTATAGTACCTTTCCGTGTTGAAATCTTACAAAAGCTTGTAAAAGTTCGTATAAAATTATTATAACGAATAGATATTTTAATTCGTTCCATCTTTTAGAATAAGTAAGAGACATTACTATTGTTATTAATAAACACCAAATAACAAGACATAGACATACTTTCAATGAGTTTTCTTGATAGTCATTCTCTTTACTATTTTATGTGTGTTTCCATTTTCTTTTTTTTATAATAAAATAAATTACAAAATGGAAGATTCTTGCCCAACACTTTGTAAAGAATGTATTGAACTTCGTAAAATAATTTTAAACAACCGGAAAATGTACAAAAAAATGATAGAACAATTGAATAAAACAATTGAACATAAAGAAGAGGAAATAGAAATTTTAAAGACAAAAATAAAAGGTCAAATGATTGATTTCTATAGAGAAGAAGAATATCAGCCATCTACTTATACCATTCCGTATTGACACAATTTTCACCAAAGACCTCTTCTTATTTCATGTATTATCAAATCAATTGTAATTGGTTCTTTACATACTGTATAAATCCATGACCGTATTTCATTCCTCCATTCATGACGGATTTGACTACACGATTCTAATTTTTTATATTTTTGCAGCCCAATATTTTGACACAAGTTTCTTCTCAATATTTTCCATCCTGTTTGACGTGTATGTGACACTGACCATTTTCTAAAACATCTTTGAATGATTATTGCACTTAGATGATAATGTATATATTCGGAAATATCATAGTTTAAATTTTTAAAAATAAACATTCATTTAGTTGTTTTATATCTACAATTTGTTTTCAAACTGATTGTATGATTTTTTTTTTAAACTTGATAAACTATTATTTACCATGTATCTTTTGTCAATATGTATCCAAACAATATAGAACCGATGGTGAATCTGGTAACCAATGACAATACCTGATATGCGAGTTCAATATTTTGATAGTTTTTGGGTTTTGTGAATTGTTGGAATGCTAATACATTCATAAATTGTGGGAATAGTACAAATGTTATCCATAAGATAGCTTGTATTGGACCACTGTTTTCTTCTTCTCCAGAACCAACTTCTGGTGCATATCCTGTATAATACTGAACAACCAAAAGAATTGAAGCACATGTAATGGGAATAGCACCTAAACCGAAAGGTAACAATCTAGAGGATCTAGGCAAAGTCCATTCATCTTGATTTTTTGGTCGGGCAATTGTTTCTGTCCAATATCCCGCACTTGTACCAGATGCGTACAAAAACGCTAGGCATAAAATCAAGTATAAGGAATCAATTCCAATTACTCTGGATATGATTGCCATATTAAGACCAGTTGTAACCAAATATTCGGCCCATCTTGTTGGAGATTTGCATTTTGTCAAGTAGTAAAAGTAGTACTTTCTAAGAAGCGATATGTTCAAAATATTTGCGAGACCAGAAATACAGAATGAAAGTCCGACCAACCATGTAATTGGGAACGCAGCGGCGACAGAATATGATACCGTATTTTCACCCGAAGCTTCACTTATTACGGTTCTTTTTGTGAAAACCTGAGCATTTAAACCAAGGTTTCCAAAATAGAATACGATAACAGCAAAAGCAATGTAAGCTACACCTAGTATGGAATGGGCGATTGTGAAAAGATTTTTATTTATTGGTACACTTATTTCGTTTGGTGATAGTATTTTTACGACTGTTTCGGTATTCTTTTTCTTTCTAGCTTCTTCCGACTCAAGAAACATTTTTGGTTGAAGTACTTTTACTGCATCGAGTGATGTACTGGATTTGATGACCCCAAGACTGTTGGACATTTTTTTTTAAATTACCTATTATTTTTTTTCTTATTACGCATAATTATAGTTAACAAAATTGTCAACAGTAGTATGATGAAAATTATTTGACTGTTGTTATTTTCTTTTGGTGATAGATATTTATTCCTACATTCATCATATGTGAATATTTTCTTGCCTATCTTTCTGTTTACATGATTATGTGCTTTATTTATATATTTTGTCAAATCTTCTCTTGAATTTAGATGTTGCGATTCCGTAGAAAGTGTACTATTTACATATTCAGTAAAATCATTTCTGCATCTTTTACAAGGAAGTACTCTTGAAAAATATGTTAAAAACAGATACATATTCTGCTTATCTTCTACTGTAGGATGATTTTGATATGTGAAAGAAACGGTGTGTAAAAATCTCCAGGCGGCCGGTCCCCAATTTGAAATACTAAGTTCATGAGACATTTCTTTTAATTAAATCATCAAATTTTTTTTTATGTAAACACGAAAAGAAACAATAATGCAGACTGCATGTGATATTGTCTATGATCTCCCAACTACCAATTCACGTTCCAAAAATTCACTATGCAATTTAGTAATATGTGTACTTGTTATACTAATACTCTACAACACAATTTCACAACCTTATATTCCATATACACACGATTTACCCAAAATGGTATCATCCATGGCTGCTTCTATTGGTCTTGTTTCTGGAGAAGAAGATGATGGTCTACAATCTGAGGGTGATAAATTATCCAAAGCGGATGCAAAAAATTCTAAAGAAGATCCAGAGGCATACAAAACTCAATCAGAAGAAGAAAAAAAAGAATTGACTGAAAAAGTTGCTAAAGTTATTAAAAATGCCACCAACATTATAGTCATGGTATGGGCACCTTGGTGCCCACATTGTCATGGTGCAATGGGTCCATTTGAAGAAGCGTCAAAGATGTGTCCTGAAACAAAATTCTTGATGATTAATTCCGAGGCTGTCGATAAAGATATGTTCAGAGGTGATGATGCTGTTGTACCAATTACACATTTCCCATTTATTTGCAGAATGGAAGATGGTAAAACAGTAAAAGTATTTAATGATGAACCTACTTCTGAAAATATTGTAAAAGATATGGTTCCTGAAAAAACCGAAGAAGAACCAGCTACGGTGGAAGAAGAACCTACTTCAACAGAAGAAACCGAAACCTCGGAAAATACTGAAACAAATCCACTTGATGAACTTTTCCGTTGAACAGATTGAGAGACATTCTTAAATCTCATACCATGTTTGAAATAATTCTTTTTTTTTTCAAAATTGTTTCTGTGGTTTCATCTGGACCATATTTAAAGGTTCGTTTTATATTCGGGAATCTTATTTTTTGCCATTTGTATAATGTTTCTTCGTCTGGTAAGAATGAGGCGGGTATTACAGCATCTACTCCACATTTTGGGCATATTATTGTGGAAGTATCCTTAAGTAATACATTTGAATAGCAATTAGGATAACCAAGACAATGTATACATCTTGCTCCTTTCATATCATTTCTAACCGCATCTAAATTATTCTTGGTTAGATAGTTGTATGGAAAAATATTAAAACACATTTTTCATTTTTTTTTACCATGGAAATAAAAATTTAAATTACTGAAAGTTCAGATGTTTGTTCTACATAGGAACTTGTATATATGGACACATTTTCCATAAGATTTAACCGGTTCTTATATACAAATCTTATCCAAAAAAAGAAAAAACCACCAGTGAACAATGTAAGAAAACATGTGATTGCAAATAAATATGGTACTTTGCTAATATCACAATATAACACCATTATTAAAGATGATATTGTAACCGTAAATGCGATGAATGCTAATGCTGCTACTACTCCTTCAGTTTTACATTGTTTCTTATTTTTCACATTTAGAACAACATTATTGAAATTAGAAAGGCATACTGAACATTGATTTTTACCAGATTTATTGACCATTTTTAACAAGCATTTTTTATGTATAAATAAATCTTTGCATCCACAAGGACTTTTTATTCCACCTGGTTCTGTACATATGTAACATTCACAATCTTCTGACATTTTTAATAAGGTTTTGGTGAATAGAAAAACACTGATTACAATATACTATGAACTATAAATTTTAACAAACGGAATAGAATCATGTTTGCGTGAAGGATTTGGTCGAAACACTCTGCCTATCAATTGCGTTCCAATTTTTGGTGGTATATCCCCAACCATCACAACAGCATCTGCACTTTTGAAATCGACACCAACTAAAACCCCACTATTTTCATTGTTGTTGCATAATAAAGCAATTGGTTCTGGAAATCTCTCAACAGAATCAAATCTTTCTTTTATTGATTTAAATCCAATACCTTTTCCATTTGTTGCAAATTCTGTATCATAAACGTTGATGACTGAGTTTGAATTGATTGTATCGATAAACTTGTTAACCCCTTCTCCACTGAGTTTATAAATATTAACCATTAGTAGAATACGTTTATAATCATGTTTGACAAGTGATTCTAGTGCTAGTTTCATATTTTTCATTTGCATATTATTTGTATCTGTATTGAAAAAGACTGTAGAAGAAAGCGTTTCTTGTTTCAAAAATTCACAATTCTTTTCAGGAGCAAATGGGATCCCAACATGATTAGCAAGTGGTGTTCTGCAGAATGCACATTTGTTCCATTGATAATGACAACTTGCACAAACACAATAACTACAGCATGTCATCATTTGTACTTGATCTGTTTTTGTGCAACAAATAGGACATTCTTCTGAGAATTCTTCCATTCTTTCTACCATTCTCTTAATCTCTGGATTGGATACCAGTTCAAAATTTTGCTTGTCTTTTATTTTCTTGATTCTTTCGATAATATGGCTTATCGGAATGGAAGGGTTATTCTTTAATAAATCATTGAGTTCTTTCATTCCACTATTTTCATAATCAATATTATGAATTGGAAGTTTTGATCGTAAAACATTATTGAAAGATGCAGGAACAATATCTTCAGATGAGTTCATAAGATGAGAGTTTAATGTTCCCCGCCTAGATTTTATGTATATAAAGTTCATTTCCTTTGGAATAAGTTCTTCAAGATCTAAACGTATTTGATTTCGAAATCCCATTGGCATAAATTGCATTAATTTACAATATTGTTCGATGCATGTTTGTGCGCGCCTGAAATCACAACCATTTAAAAGTCTTTGTAACCATATGGGTGAAATAAGTTCACCACCAAATGCTTCTTTCAACCAGCTTGTGTTTCCCTGTGTGACATTCTTTAAAGCACCTGGTGTTGCTTGTGGTAATAAACGAATCAATACATTTGATTTATCAGTAAGTGTTTTTTCTTTAGGTGTATCAATCGTCATTTCATCAGTAATACAAATTGCAACGTTTATCTCTGGGTATTTTCTTAACTCTTCATTCAGTTTTGATATTTGTAAAAACCAAAATACCACAGTATTTTCACTTTCATATGCAATTTTTGTAGAATGATTTTGACTTTGTCCATCCCAAATTTCATAGTTTATTTCTGGTGTGATACGTTTGAATTCATCTTGCAATCTATAAAACTCATTAATCCAATGATTATGAACACCACCTGAACCACATATAATGACCATTCTTGCAGTTATAGGATTTTCAATACCACTATACGCAATTCCAGAACA
>MDTA01076455.1_pt1 | contig 24152 bp, 30 predicted proteins | sample 811151 | NCBI WGS metagenome assembly MDTA01 (sample SAMN05326648, study PRJNA326480) | marine metagenome | isolation source: seawater | place: Indian Ocean: South | collected 2010
AGAAAGATTTATGCTTCACTATAACTTTCCACCATTTTCAGTGGGAGAAACTGGAAGGATTGGAACAGGTAGAAGAGAAATTGGTCATGGTAAACTTGCTTGGAGAGCAATTAATTCTTCCTTACCATCAAAAGAAAGTTTTCCATATACATTTAGAATAGTATCTGAAATCACGGAGTCAAATGGATCTTCTTCAATGGCAACTGTCTGTGGTTCCTCTTTAGCATTAATGGATGCAGGAGTTCCTTTAAAAGAACCAGTTGCAGGTATTGCAATGGGATTAATAAAAGAAGGTGATGATTTCAGTGTTTTATCTGATATTCTTGGTGATGAAGATCATTTAGGTGATATGGACTTTAAAGTCGCTGGAACCAAAGATGGAATTACATCTCTTCAAATGGATATAAAAATAACAGGAATAACATTTGAAATTATGGAGCAGGCTTTAAAACAGGCAAAAGATGGAAGAATCCATATTCTTGGCGAGATGAATAAAGCTTTAGCTAAATCAAGAGATAATGTAGGAAAACATACACCAAAGATGGAAAAAATTACTGTTGATAAAAAAGATATCGCAACAGTGATTGGTAAAGGCGGCGCAACAATAAGAGAGATCGTTGAAAAATCAGGAGCAAAAGTTGATGTAAATGATGAGGGTGTTGTAACAGTTGCTGCTCCAGATGAAGAATCTAGAAATAAAGCTATGCAAATGATTAAAGATTTAACTGCAAAAGCTGAATTAAATAAAATTTATAACGGTAAAGTTATGAAAATTATGGAATTTGGTGCGTTTGTCAACTTCCTTGGCAAACAAGATGGTTTAGTACATATTTCTGAATTAGCTGACAAGAGAGTTGCAAAAGTAACAGATGTTGTTAAAGAAGGTGATGAAGTTAAAGTCAAAGTCATTGGTTTTGATAGAGGTAAAGTAAAACTTTCAATCAAACAAGCTACGATATAAAAATAGTATATGCAAAACCTAGAAATAATAAAATTAATTGAAAACTTAAAGGGTCGGAGAGGCTACGAGGAAAAAAAAGCAACAAAGTTAGGTTTTTCCTCACTTTACGCATACCTCGAGGATAAAATTTTAAAACAAAAACGAGTTCTTGAAGATCGAAATAAACAATCAGAAAAAACTAAATCCAATACTACATCAGTAAAAAAAGAAAAGAAAATTTGTGATTGTTGTTAAACCGAAAGAAGTTCTGGGCACTTTGCAATAGAACAGCCCTTATTTTTTTCTTTTTTTTCTCTTAATTTTTCTTTTTTCTTTTAAAGTTAGTTTTGGTTTTTTCATAACACTAGAGTCTTTAAATGATTTACCACTATATCTTTTAGACATTAAAAATTTTTAAAATAAAAGTCATGACCTATTGAATGTATTTTTTTAAAACTATTACTTTCTAAAAAACTAAATACTTTGTTTTTTAAATCGTTTTGAACTTCGATTTGCATTATTACTTTATTTTTATTTAAAATATTGTCACATGATCCTTTAAGAACGTCTAATTCATGTCTTTCTACATCAATTTTAATTATTAAATTTTTTCCCTCTATTTTTACCATCTCATCAAGTCTTTTTGTTTGAATATTTTCAAAAATGATTTTATTTTTATCATATTTTTTCAATTCAGGATCATTTTTTTTATAAATAGCAGATCCTCCCATTTTATTTTTATTCGTATACCAAATCTTTTTTTCTTCACTCATATTTGAACATGCAACGTTATAAATAAAACCATTTATATTGTTCAATTTAAAATTTTTTTCTAATTGTTGGAAATTTTTTATATTTGGTTCAAATGCATAAATATTTTTTATATTCATAAAACATAATGAATAATAACCTATATAAGATCCAACATCTAAAAAATATTCAATATTCTCTTTTTTTGAAACTTTTTTAAGAAAATCTATTTGTTCCTTTTCGTAATAACCTTTAAGATAAATCTCCCTATCAATTGAGTTTTTTAAGTTTAAAACAATTTTGCAAAAATTTAGATCAATTACTTGTGTTTTGCCTATGAAAAATATTCTTCTAAGCAAAGAAGGAACCAACCTTTTAAAGAGAGTAATATTAATATTATATAAAAAAATTATTAATTTTCTCAATTTTTTTTATTTTATATTTTTTGGATCAGGCATACCGACTTTGTTATAACCAGCGTCAACATAATGAACCTCTCCAGTAACACCATTTCCTAGTTCACTTAGAAGATATAAAGCTGAATTTCCTACGTCATATATATCTACATTTCTTTTTAAAAATGAATGGTCTTCATTCCATTTATATAAAAATTTTGCATCACCAATTGCAGATGCAGCTAAAGTTTTTATTGGCCCTGCACTTATTGCATTCACCCTTGTTCCTTTAGAACCTAAATCTCTTGCTAAATATTTCACACTTGCTTCCAACGCTGCTTTACAAACCCCCATAACATTATAATTTGGAATTGCTCTATTTGCTTCGTAACTTAAAGTAATCATGCTACTACCAGAGTTCATTATTTTGCTAGCTTCTCTTGCAATCTCAGTGAATGAAAAACAAGAGATCAACATACTTCTTAAAAAATTTTCCCTAGAAGTATTTAAATATTCACCTGAAAGTTCTGATTTATCTGAAAAAGCAATTGCATGAACAACAAAATCAATTTCTCCCCAACTAGATTTAATATCCTCGAACAATTTTATTATATCTTCTTTTTTTTCAACATCACAACTAAATGTAACTTTTGAACCCAATTTCTCTGCAAGCGGGATCACTCTTTTTTTTAATGCATCACCCAAATAAGTAAAGGCAAGTTCTGCACCAGCTTCAGAAAGTTTTTGAGCTATACCCCAAGCAATTGACCTTTCATTTGCTACGCCCATTATGAGACCTTTTTTGCCTTTCATTAAAGTCATAAATTATACTTTCTCAAAAACTAAAGTTGCGTTTGTTCCTCCAAATCCAAAACTATTAGACATGATAGAATTTAGACCAACATTTCTTTCTACATTTGTAACAATAGGGTATTTTTTTGCTTCATCATCCATATCTGTAATATTTGCAGATGCAGCTATAAAATTATTCTTCATCATAATTAAACAATAAATAGCTTCATGAACTGAAGTGGCTCCTAAAGAATGACCTGCAAGAGATTTCGTTGAGCTAATTTTAGGTTTGTAATTTTTAAAAACATTTCCAACAGCATTCAACTCTGTAATATCACCTACTGGGGTGGAAGTTCCATGAGTATTTATATAATCTATTTTATTTTTTGCTGTGCTTAATGCCATCTGCATACATCTTTCTGCTCCTTCACCTGACGGAGCAACCATATCGTACCCATCTGAAGTAGCACCATAGCCCGTTAATTCAGCGTAAATTTTTGCTCCTCTTGCTTTTGCATGTTCATATTCCTCTAAAACTAAAACACCACCACCACCCGATATTACAAAGCCATCTCTTGTTTTATCATAAGGTCTTGATGCTTTATCAGGTGTATCATTATATTTTGATGAGAGAGCTGTCATAGCATCAAACATTGCAGTCATAGCAAAATGAACCTCATCACTGCCACCTGCAAAAATAATTTTTTGTTTACCAAGCTGAATAAGCTCCATTGCATTTCCAATACAATGACCACTAGTTGCACATGCGGAGCTAATTGTATAATTTACACCTTTAATTTTAAATGGAACTGCTAAAGTAGCAGATGCAGTACTTGACATAGTTCTAGGTACAACAAAAGGACCCATTCTTTTTGGGCTCTTCTCTCTAGTTTTATCGGCAGCTAAAATCACATTTTCTATTGAAGGTCCACCTGATCCCATTATCATTCCAGTTGATGTGTTGCTTACATCTTTTTCTTCAAGTCCTGAGTCTTTCACTGCTTCAGACATCGACACGTAATTATAAGCTGAACCAGGACCCATAAATCTTATAAATTTTCGGTCCACATGATCTTCTAATTTTATATCTGGCTTTCCATGAATATTACTTTTTAGATTATATTCTTTATATTCTTCAGAAAAAGTTATACCTGATTTAGAATTTATTAGAGAATTATAAACTTCTTGTTGATTGTTACCTAAACAAGATACTATCCCAATACCTGTTATAACAACTCTATTCATTATTTAAATAATCCCACTTTTAGATTTTCTGCACTATAAATTTTTTTTCCATCAGCTTTTAAGATACCATTTGCAAGGCCTACTGTCGTTCCCTCTTTTATAAGTATCCTCTTCATATCTATTTCATAGGTAGCTATTTTGACATTTTTAAGAACTTCGCCGGTAAATTTTACTGTATTTACACCCAGCGCTCTACCTTTTCCTGGATTTCCAAGCCATCCAAGATAAAAGCCAACTAGTTGCCACATTGCATCAAGGCCTAGGCAACCAGGCATGACTGAGTCATTTTTAAAATGACAATCAAAAAACCATAAATTATCTTTTATGTCTAGTTCAGCCTTCATAAAACCCTTTTTAAAACTTCCATAATTTTCTTTTATTTCAGAAATTCTATCAAACATAAGCATTGGAGGTAAAGGAAGCTTAGCATTACCCGGTCCAAAAAGTTTACCATTTCCACAATCAATTAACTCTTGGTAGTTATATGAGGATTTTTTTTGTAACATATATATTAAAACTATTTAAATCATTTAACATAATATTAATATACATTTAGTTAAAAAAGTTATAAATAATAAATAAATGAGTAATAACAATATATTTATTGAAAAATTAAGAATTTCTGGATTAAGACCTACCCAACAAAGAATTTACTTATGCAAATTATTGTTCGATAGAAAAGAAACTTTTCATTTTACAATAGGTAGTCTCAAAAAAGATTTATTAAAGAAAAATAAAAAAATATCGCTAGCTACAATTTACAATACAGTTCATGCTTTTAAGAAAAAAGGATATTTAAAAGAAATTTCTATTAACACTGATAAAAGTTATTTCGATACTAATGTGACAAATCATCATCATTTTTTTGATGAGAAATCTGAAGAGATTATTGATCTTGAGGATTGTTATGTTGGCAAAATTAAAATTAGCAAAGCAATTAAAGGGAAAAAAATTAAATCAGTTGAGGTTTTGGTTAAAATTGCAAACGATAATTAATTTCAAGTTATTAAAAAAATAAAATTCTTTCATTAGTAAAATTCGAAATATTGACACTACTTTAGAATCATTATAAAGTATTAAAATGAGTAAAGAAACAAATCCAGAAATATCTAAATGTCCTTTCACAGGCGTTGGTACACCAGCAAAATTCCCAACTGGTAGAGGAACAACAAATAGACACTGGTGGCCAAATGCTCTTAATTTAAAAATTTTAAGCCAACATTCATCTATGGTTAATCCTATGGATAAAAAATTTAATTATTCAAAAGAGTTTAAGAAATTAAATTACAAAGCTCTTAAAAAAGATTTAGTAAAATTAATGACCCAATCCCAAAGTTGGTGGCCTGCAGATTATGGTCACTATGGACCTTTATTTATAAGACTAGCTTGGCATGCAGCGGGAACTTACAGAACTGGTGATGGCCGAGGAGGTGCTGGAACTGGTAACCAAAGATTCGCACCACTTAACAGTTGGCCAGATAATGTAAATTTAGATAAGGCTAGGCTTCTTCTTTGGCCAATAAAAAAGAAATATGGTAAAAAAATTTCTTGGGCTGACCTCTTTGTATTAATTGGAAATGTTGCACTTGAAACTATGGGATTTAAAACTTTTGGTTTTGGTGCTGGAAGAGAAGATATATGGGAACCAGAGGAAGATATATATTGGGGATCAGAAAAAGAATGGCTTGGAGTAAATCGTTATAGTGGTAAAAGAGAACTAGAAAATCCGTTAGGAGCTTCTCACATGGGATTGATTTATGTAAATCCACAAGGCCCTGATGCAAACCCAGACCCTTTACTCGCGGCACATGATATTCGAGAGACATTTGGTAGAATGGCCATGAATGATTACGAAACTGTGGCATTGGTCGCGGGAGGACATACTTTTGGTAAATCTCATGGAGCAGCTCCTGAGTCACACAAAGGTCCCGAACCAGAAGGATCAAAAATACAAGAGCAAGCAACTGGATGGAATAGTAGTTATAAAAGCGGTTTAGGTGCTGATACAATAAGTAGTGGTATTGAAGGAGCATGGACAAGCAATCCTATTAAATGGGATATGGGTTATTTAGATAATCTCTTTGGTTATGAATGGGAATTAACAAAGAGTCCAGCAGGAGCCCATCAATGGAAACCTATTAAGAACGGCAAAGCTATTGGCATGACACCCGATGCTCACATTAAATCCCAAAAAAATTTACCAATGATGCAAACAACAGATTTATCTCTAAAGCTAGATCCATCTTACGGACCGATTTCTAGACATTTTCACAATAATCCAAATGAGTTTGCAGATGCTTTTGCTAGAGCATGGTTCAAACTTACACATAGAGACATGGGTCCAAAAGCTTGTTATTTAGGACCTGAGGTTCCAAAAGAGGAATTAATTTGGCAAGATCCTATAAGAAAACCAAAATATAGATTAAAGAAAAAAGACATAAAGTATTTGAAATCTAAATTGTTAAATTCAGGACTATCAATTTCAGAACTTATTTCAACTGCTTGGGCATCCGCTTCAACATATAGGGGTTCAGATAAAAGAGGAGGAGCAAATGGAGCAAGAATTATGCTTTCACCTCAAAAGGATTGGGAAGTAAATAATCCCTCTAAATTAAATAAGATTATTCAAAAACTAATGAAAATTAAAAAGTCTTTTGATAATAAAAATAAATTAGTATCTATGGCAGATCTAATAGTGTTAGGTGGATGTGTTGCAATTGAAAAAGCTGCTAAAAAATCAGGTAATAAAGTTAATGTCCCATTTTCAGCAGGAAGAGGAGATGCAACACAAGAACATACTGATATCAATTCCTTTGACTTACTTGAACCAAAAGCTGATGGGTTTAGAAATTATATGAAGTCTCATAAAAATGGATCTTCAAATAAATCAACTATTTCAGCTGAAGAAATGTTAATTGATAAAGCTCAATTGTTAGGATTAACAGCTCCAGAGATGACAGTTTTAATAGGAGGCATGAGAGTTTTAGGAGCCAATTATGATAATTCTAAAAATGGAGTATTTACAAATAAAATCGGAACACTTTCAAATGACTTTTTTATAAATTTGTTGGATATGAATATTACCTGGAAAGAAAATTCACCAGATGAAGAATATTTTGAAGGAAGAGATAGAAAAACAAACAAAGTTAAATGGTTAGGATCTAGAGTTGACCTAATTTTTGGATCTAATTCTCAATTAAGGGCTATAGCTGAAGTTTATGCATGTGAAGATGGATCTTCTAAATTTGTTAATGACTTTGTGTCTGCGTGGACTAAAGTTATGAATTCTGATAGGTTTGATTTAAATTAAAATTAAATGACTGAGCTTACAAGGGGTATCTTTAATACAGCTGGAGAGATATATAAAAATAATAAAGGCTCTTTACTTAGAACTTTGATTTATACTATTGGACATTTTATAATTGCAATAACTGTTTTAATGTCCATTGCGAATTTTTCTTTCATGATTGCTTTAACAGATGCTATTGTAGAGCCTTTAGCTAACGCGATTTGGTATTTTGTATTAGATAAATTTTGGTCTAATAAATTTAAAAAATAATTCTAATTTTTTCCCCATTTTTTTCTGAGAATGATTATTATTTTTAATGATAATGATTACTATTAAAAACTAAAGTTCTTGAATAAATTTTTTTAATACATAAAGATACTCTCATGTCTACACAAACTTATAATTGTAAAAAATGTGGTTTAACAATCTCATCTACTTGTTCAAAGTGTGAAAGAGTTGTTGATGTTAAAGTTCTTGATGACGGATGTATTGTTCAAACAACAAAATGTTCTGAGTGCGCGAATAATCCTGTTATTAAGGACATTTGCTCAACTCAATAAAAAAGTTAAACAATAAAAATATATAAAGTCTATTGTTCGGTAGCAATTTTTCCCCATATATTTGAAGAATTTAACCATCCCTCAAATTTATTAACTTTAACTTTGCACCAAAGCTTCTTACATTTTTGAAAAAGTATTAATCTACCATTTTCAATTTTAGCTATCGGTCTTGAGTAAATTAATGGTTTAGTGAATAAGATTTCATCATTATTTAATATAAAAGACTTTGACCGTTTAAGTTGTGATGCGTGTATCCATCCACTATTTTTTTTATGATCAATTATTTTTCTCCAATTTTCTTTTTTGTCAATAATTCTTACTGTAAGAAATTTTTTCTGATAAAAATATTTTATAGGATAATCAAAACTAGGGCCGTATCTAACATTAACTTTATTATTTTTTAACATTAAAAAAGTCTCTGTTTCCTTTGCATTTAAATGGATTTGATTAAAGAGTATTAAAAATAAAAAAAATAAAATTCTATACATTTTTTAATTAATTAATTTACAAATTCTAAATTTAAGATTAATTAGATTAATAATTAAAACCTCACCATTTAAACACTTTCCAATAGATAATATATATTTTATAGCTTCATTGGCTTGAATATTTCCAACAATTCCAGCAACTGTTCCAATAACACCATCAACCTCACAGGATGAAATATCATCATTAGGCACTGTTTGATAAAAAGATCTCAAACACTTTTTTGTGTTTTTAGAAAAATTAAAACCAAAGATATGGCCATCAAACCTACCAATTGCTCCAACAATTAAAATTTTCCTCAAATTCTTTGAAAAGTCATTAATTAAAAATTTACTTTTAAAGTTATCTGTACCATCAAGTATTATATCAAAAGATTTAACTATTTTATTTATATTTTTTAAGTCGATATTTGTTTTATAACTTTTTATACTTATATGAGGGTTTATTTTATTTATTCTATCTTTTACAACATCAACCTTATATTTTTTGACATCTTTTGTTGTAAACATAGTTTGCCGATGAATATTAGATAAACTTACTTTATCTCTATCAATTAGACCTAATGTACCAATACCTGCTCTACTTAAATATTCTGCAGCAGGGCAACCTAATCCTCCTAGACCAATTATAAGAACTTTTGATTTTTTGAGTTTTTTTTGCCCAACAAATCCGATGTTTTTTAAAATAATTTGTTTTGAGTATCTCTCAATTTCAGTATTTTTGAGATTCATTTTTTTCCTGTGGATCCGAAACCACCCTGCCCTCTGACAGTCACTGGTAAACTATCAACTTCTTCAAATTCCATCTTTAAAATAGGTGCTAAAACCATTTGTGCAACTCTATCTCCATTACTTACTGTAAAATTATCGTTACCGTGATTAAATAAAATTATTTTTAATTCACCTCTATAATCACTATCTATAGTTCCTGGTGTATTAAGAACACTTATATTTGATTTAGCAGCTAAGCCAGATCTTGGTCTAATTTGAATTTCGTAATCATTTGGGATTGCTATTGATAATCCTGTGGGTATCAAAGCTGAGTTATAAGGTTTTATTTGTACTTTATTATCTAAAAAAGCCATTAAATCCAAACCAGAAGATCCCGATGTTTTATATTCAGGTATTTTTACTTTTGTATTAAGTCTTTTAATTAAAACTTTTACCATTTTTAATTAAGTTCAGACAATACCCTATCAACAATATTTTCAGCTATTATAGATTTTTTAGTTTTGTTTATTTTTTCTTTGTTTTTATTTTTATAGTAAATTGTAACTTCATTACAATTTGTATCAAAACCAATTGATTTTTTTGATACATCGTTTGCGATTATCCAATCACAGCTTTTATCATTTAGTTTTTGAATTGCATTTTTTTCTATTTTCTCTGTTTCTGCTGAAAATCCAATAACTAATCTTGGTCTTAAAGAATTATGTTTAGATATATGTCTTAAAATATCAATATTTTTTTCTAGTTTTAATTCTATTTTTTCTGATTTTTTTATTTTATTTAATTTAGCATCAGCAAATCTCCAATCAGACACGGCAGCAGAAAAAATAGCAACATCTGTTGGTAAGTTATTTAAAGTTGCATCTAACATTTCTTTTGCCGAGTTAACATTAATCATATTTATACCTTCAATAGGTTTCAAGTTTGTGGGACCAGATATCAATGTTGTATCAAAACCACTGGATCTCATCGCTTTTGCAATTTCGAAACCTTGCTTACCACTAGATCTATTTGATAAATACCTTACTGGGTCAATGTATTCTCTTGTTGGACCAGCTGTGATTAGTGCTTTGAACCCTTTACCTCTTAGAAGAATCCTAAAATGGTTATCTAAAAATTTAGTAATGTTTATAGGTTCACTCATCTTTCCCTCTCCATACTCGCCACAAGCCATATCTCCAAGTTCAGGCCCTATAAATTTATAACCAAGACTTTTGAGTTTTAAAACATTTTCTTTAGTTATCTCATTTTCCCACATTCGTACATTCATGGCTGGGGCAATGAATATTTTTTTATCTGATGCTAATAAAACTGTTGAAGCTAAATCATCTGAAATACCTTTGCTTATCTTTGCAATTTTATTTGCAGTAGCTGGAGCAACTAAAATTAAGTCAGACCATCTTGAAAGGGATATATGGTCCATTTCTGATTCAGATACAGGGTCAAAAAGTTCAGTAAAAACTTTTTCTTGAGACAAAGATGCTACTGATAACGGTGTGATAAATTTTTGTGCACCTTTAGTTAATATACATTTTACTTTTGACCCATTTTTTTTAAGTAATCTAACTAATTCCAAACTTTTGTAAGCAGCTATCCCACCACAAATTATAATTAATATTTTTTTATTACTTAAAAATTTCATTGATTTATTAAAATACTATGAAACCTAAAAAAACAAGTACTAATATTCCTATTATTCCTTGATTTCTGATTGATTTCATTTCCTCTCTCTTTTCGTTTAGTGCAGAATAAGAATTTGAATTTTGAGGTATATGACCACTTGCTAAAAAAGTAAGAGCTTGATTTGCTTTATCCACCATTTTAGGAAATTCTGGCAATCTCTTTAGAACTTCGGCAGACTCTTTTATACTCTCAGTTAAATTGGCTATGGGATCCTTAGTTTCTTTAAGCCACTGTTCTAATACAGGTCTTGAGGTTTCCCAGATATTGGTATTTGGATTCAGCTTTCTTGCTACTCCTTCAACAACAACCATCGTTTTTTGTAGCAACAATAATTGAGGCTGTGTTTGCATATTAAATTTTTCAGTAATCTCAAATAACTGTTTTAAAAGTTTTCCACCAGAAATATCTTTTACAGATTGCCCAAAAATAGGCTCACCTATTGATCTAAGAGCTTGTGCTAATTCATCAACATTTACATTTGCGGGTACAAGTCCTGCAACTATATGGACTTCAGCAACTTTTTTATAATCTCTTTTTATAAAACCATAGAGAATTTCAGCTAAATATCTTCTATTTAATTTATCAATACGCCCCATTATTCCAAAATCAATAGGTATAATGTTTCCATTATTATCTATAAATAGATTACCTTGGTGCATATCTGCGTGAAAAAAACCATCTCGCACAGCTTGTCTAAGAAAATGTTGAATAATATTTGATGCAATTTCATTAACTTGAATATTCTTTTTCTCCATCAAATTTTTTTCTCTAATTGATATCCCGTCAATCCAATCTAGTGTCAAAACTTCATCACTTGTAAAACTCCAATAAATTTTAGGAACATTGAAACCTAAATCGTTTTTAGTATTTTCAGCATATTCATTAGCGGCGGCAGCCTCAAACCTTAAATCCATTTCATGATTTGTTATTTCTTTCAACAAATATACCACCTCCACCAATCTTAATCTTTTAGTCTTTTTAAGGGTGTTTTCTATAAAATAAGCTAGTAGCATTAAGGCATCAATTTCATCATTAAACGTTTTTTTTATATTTGGTCTTAAAATTTTGATTGCAACATCTTTAATAACTCCAGAATCGTCAATTTGTGCTTTATGAACTTGGGCAATAGAAGCTGCTGCAATTGGTTCACTCAAATTTGTAATTGATTTATTCGTAGTTTCACCTAGAGATTTTTCTATTATTTTTTTTGCAATTGAATTTTCAAAAGCTGGAAGCTTGTCTTGAAGCTTTTCAAGTTGTACTGATAATTCTTCACCAATTATGTCTGGCCTAGTTGCTAGAAATTGACCAAGTTTGATAAATGTTGGTCCCATAGATTCTATTGACTTACACAGTTGTTGCTTATCATTTAGGCTTTTATTTACATCATCTTCTTTTGAAAATGATATTGAAAGTATTCCTGATAAAAATTTTATAATAAAAGGAATATCATAATGCTTTGATACAATTTTCAAAGCATCAGATTTAGCTAGCTTTCGTGCAATTTTGAATAGTGTAAATATTCTATTTATCATTAAACTTTCCAACCACTATGTATAGCAACAACCCCGCCACTTAAATTCCTATATTCACAATTAACAAAATTGTTTTTTTTCATTAAATCTAGTAGTTCATCTTGATTTGCAAATTCTTCAATACTTTTTGTTAAATATTCATAAGGTTTAGTATCACCAACTATAATTCCTCCAATAACTGGTATTATTTTTGCATAAGTTTTATAAATATTTTCTAATTCTCTATTTTCAATCTTAGAAAATTCAAGGCATAAAAATCTTCCACCGTTTTTAAGCACTCTATAAGCTTCCGAGAGACTTTTTTCCAGATTTTTTGTGTTTCTTAAACCAAAGCTAATAGTATAAAAATCAAAAAAATTATTTCTAAAATATAAATTTTCAGCGGAATTAATTTTCCATCTAATATTTTTGTATTTTTTTAGCTTTTTTTTGCCTTTCTGAACCATATTTTTGTTTGGATCTACACAATAAATTTCTGACTTGTTCTTGATTAGGTTAGAGTAAATTTTTGCAATATCCCCAGTCCCACATGCCACATCGATTAATTTTTGCTTTGGGCCCGGATTCATCATTTTGACGAATTCTTTTTTCCATAGTCTATGTAGTCCTATTGACATTATATCATTCATTAAATCGTATTTATCAAATACTTTGTTAAAAACATTTTCTACTAGACCTTTAGTTTGTTGTAAATTTTGACGCATGATTTTCTTTTTTATTTATTCTATTAATATAGTAATAAATGCCAGAATTGCCAGAAGTAGATGTCATCAAGCAAGCTTTAAGAAAAACTATAATTAATAAAAAAATTAATAAAGTAAGCATCCACAATCCAAACTTAAGGTTTAAAGTTAACAAAAATTTAGAAAAAATTTTAATTAACAAAAAAATATTAAATATTTCTAGAATTGCAAAATATTTAGTTATTCATTTTGAAACAGGTTTATTTTTAATAATTCACTTTGGAATGTCAGGTACCTTGCATATGGTAGATAAAAAAAAAAATATAAATACTAATTTAAGTTTTTATAGCCATCTTAATTTACCAAAAAAACACAACCATGTTGAGATATTCTTCAAAAATTCAAGGCTCATTTATAATGATCCAAGGAGATTTGGTTTTATTAAAGTTCTTAATAAAATGGAAAACTTAAAAAAATATTTTAAAAAAATTGGTCCAGAACCAAATTCAAAACAATTTAATACTCGTTATTTAAAAAGAAAATTAAATAAAAAAGAAATAAATATCAAAAATGCATTATTGGATCAAACTCTAGTATCTGGTCTTGGAAATATTTACGTAAATGAAATATTATTTTATTCAAAAATATATCCATTAAAAAAAAGTTCTGAAATTAGTAAAAAATTTATTAATAAAATTATCAAATATTCAAATTTTGTGATTAAAATAGCTATTAAAAACGGGGGCTCATCAATAATGAATTTTAAAAATACAACTGGAAGAATGGGTAATTTTCAAAAAGAATTTAAAGTTTATGGTAAAGATGGCTACATGTGTCCAAGAACAAATTGTAAAGGAAAAATTAAAAAGGTTTTTATATCAAATAGATCATCATTTTACTGTAATATATGTCAAAAATAAAAAATATATATATTGACCATAAATAGATAGCAGGTTATATCATCGCGCTTATGGCTAATATAAGATCAGCAATTAAACGTATAAGAGTAATTAAAAAGCAAACAGCAGTAAATAAATCGAGAAAAAGCAAGTATAAAAATGCTCTAAAAAAAATGAATATTTTATTGGAAAAAAAAGATAAGAAAGAGGCATTAGCTTTTTTGCCTAAGTTAAGCTCAGAATTAATGAGAATTTCAAAAAAAGGTATAATCAAAAAAAATAACGCATCAAGAAATATTTCACGTATTACAAAAAAAATTAACTCACTTTAACAACTTATGGTAGTTAAATTTATTAATTATAAAAATTATAATTAAATTCATAATTTTCAACTACTGATACTTAAAATTTTTTGCTATACCACATATAAAATACTTTCAATATCTATAACAAAATCTAGAAATTTAATTTAGTAAATATTTTTTTACGAAATAATAAATTATAAATTTTCAATTAAAAATTTAAATTAATTTCTCGTTTAGATTTATTCAATTAGAGATTTTATTTTTTTTTAAATAATAAAAATAATTTATTGCAATAAATCTCCATGAGTTTTAACTAACGTTTTCATGAAAAATATTTTAAATCAAAATCTAAAAAGTATTTCGCCTAAAAAAATAGACTGGAATAAAATACAAGCAGAGATGTTGAATAATTTTGGAAATGATGTATTTGAGAGTTGGTTAAAAAAAATTAACTTTATTGAGGAACAGAGTAATTATATCTTAATTTCTGTTCCAACGAGATTCATAAGAGATTGGATAACATCAAGATATTTAGATCAAATACTACAAATTGTAAAAAATTTTAATAAAGAAATCTCAAGAATAGAATTTATTATAAAAGATAATAGAGAGCAAGCAGATGACCAAAAAAACCAAACTAAAACAAAGGATAATGTCGAGAATATTTCATTTATAAAAGATTCTCAATTACAATACAATAGGTTAGATCCAAACAAAAAGTTTGAAAATTTTATTATTGGCACTAGCAATAAATTAGCTTACGAAGCTGCAAAAAAAGTCTCTCAAGAAATATCAATTTATAATCCATTTTATTTATACGGTGGTGTTGGTATGGGTAAGACCCATTTACTTAATGCAATTGGTTTAGAGCTTAGATCAAAATACAAGGTTATGTTTATTTCAGCAGAAAGATTTATGTATCAATTTGTTAAATCAATTAAATCCAACGATATGGTGAACTTTAAAGAGTGCTTTAGAAATAAAGATGTTCTTCTAATAGATGATATTCAATTTATGAATGGCAAAGAAGCAATGCAAGAGGAATTTTTTCATACTTTTAATGCTTTGTTAGATAAGGGTTCTCAAATAATACTTTCAGCTGATAGACCACCAAGTAAACTTAATAGAATACAAGAAAGAATTAAATCAAGATTTTCTGGGGGATTAGTTTTAGATATTCAAAGTGCTGAATATGAATTAAGATCAAAAATTGTAAAAGCCCGATGTGAGGAATTAAACTTAAATTACTCAGGAGAAACAAAATTAAGTGAGGATATCCAAAATTTTGTTAGTTCAGAAATTAGAGGAAGCATTAGAGAAATAATTGGAGCTTTGAATAGAATTTTTTCTTTTTCAAGAATTTATAATAAAGTGCCTTCACTTTCGGAGACAAAAGTAATTCTTAAAGATTTGCTTAATATTTCTGAGAACAAAGTTACGATCGATTTAATACAAACATTAGTTTGTAAATTCTTCAAAATTAGTAAAAATGAAATGTTATCTGCTAGAAGGTCAAGATATTTAGTGAGGCCTCGACAAACAGCAATTTATTTAGCTAAAATGTTAACCTCAAAATCTTTACCCGAAATAGGGAGAGCATTTTCAAATAGAGATCACACTACAGTTATTCATTCAGTAAAAACAATTGAAAGGCTTAGAAAAGAAGATAGTGATCTTAATAATAGTATAGATACTCTAAAAAATAAAATTCTGTATAATCAAGAAAATGAAATTTAATGTTAATCAACAGGATCTTCAAAAATCACTTAATTATTGTCAAGGTGTAATAGAAAAAAGAAGTACACTTCCAATTCTTTCAAATATTTTAATTGAAGCAAAGGATAAGAAATTAAATTTAATTGCCACAGATCTAGATTTGGTTTTTATTCATGAGATTAATAATATCGAAGTTCTTGAGGAGGGCAAGACCACTACATCTTCTTCAGTAATTTATGATATTGTGAGAAAGATTTCTGCAGGGAAGAAAATAAATTTTTCAAACGAGGGGAATAATAAAGTTCATTTAGAAGCAGAAAACTCGATTTTCAACCTTAATTGTATTAGCGCTGATGAATTTCCATTAACAGAAGATAACTTTAACAAAAATGAATTTATAATGAACTCAAAAAAATTACTCAAAATATTAAATAAATGTAAATTTTCAATCTCGAACGATGAGACAAGACATTATTTAAGTGGAATTTATCTACATCAGTCACAGGTTGATGATAAAATATTTTTAATTGGGGCAGCAACAGATAGTCATAGGATGTCAATATCTAAAATCAGACTTGAAAACAAAATTGATTTTGAACCAATTATTTTACCCAAAAAAACAATTTTTCAATTATGTTCTTTGTTAGAGGATTACTCAGGAGATGTAAAAATATCTAATATTAATTCCAAAATAAAATTTGAATTGAATAATAGTGTATTGATTTCAAAACTAATTGATGGAAAATTCCCAAATTATGTTCAAGTAATTCCTAAAGAAAATCAAAAGAAATTAGAAGTAGACTTAAATTCTTTTTTAAATTCAGTGGATAGAGTTGCATCAGTTTCACAAGATAAAAAAGATAGTGTAAAGTTTAGCCTTTCAAAAGATAAATTAGATTTAACTGTTAATAATACAAATAGTGGTGATGGAAAAGAAAGTTTAGATGTTAAATTTGACCATGATTTAGATATAAGTTTTAATTCAAGGTACCTATTATATATTGCATCACAATTGGAGGGAGATAAAATTGAGATTTATTTAAAGGATTTAGGATCTCCCGCATTGATAAAGGATCCATCTGACTATGATAGTATATACGTCGTAATGCCTATGAAAGGTTAAAAACAAAAGTTATCTAATTCATCATAAATCTTTTTTTGTAAATCTTCTAAAAAGATTTTATCTTTCAATCCGGGTTGAATAGGTTTTAAAATAGAGATTATTAAAGTTTTATTTTTTTTCATATTTCCAGTTTTTGGCCAAATCACTCCAGAATTCATAACAACTGGTTGGCATTTAATTTTAAGTTCATTATAAATCCTCATTACACCTTTTTTAAATTGTGATCTATCAATAATATTTGTACGAGTACCTTGAGGAAAAATTACAACAGGTCTATTATTTAATTGATAACTGTTTTTAATTTTTTCTATAAATCCTAAATTCTCCTTACTAATTTTGTTTCTTTCAATCGATATAGATCCAATTTTGTTTAGATACCAACCAAAGATTGGAATTTTTGTAAGTTCTTTTTTTAAAATAAATACTGGAGCATTGAAAATTACTTGAAGATAAAAAGTTTCAAAAGCTGACTGATGAGTACATGCTATAAAAAAATTTTCATTCTCAATTATATTTTCTTTTCCTCTAATTTCAATTTTTGTCGATAAAAGAAATCTTAAACATATATTTGACCAAACACCCATAATTTTACCACCAAAAATAGTAATTTTTTTTGGTAGAATTAAAGCAGGTAAAAATAAAATAGAAATGACTATTATCCCAAAATAAAAAACTAAATTAAAAATACGGCTATCCATTTATTGTTGTTTAAATAATGTTTTCAATCTTTTGTCTTTTTGAAACTAAATTAGCTTTAAAATTTTCTACAGTTATTTCAGGAGGCTTCGTTCTAAGATTATAATTTGAAGCAAGAACTATACCATATGCACCAACATCACAGATAGCTAGATAATCACCTTCTTTGACCTTAGAAAAATTTTTAGTTGTTAAAAATTGATCTGTTGTTTCACAGATCGGTCCTACAAAAGTGTGAGTTTTTTTTATAATTTTTTTGCTTCTTTCAACAGGAATAATCTTATGAAATGATCCATATAATGCAGGTCTCATTAGGTCATTCATTGCAGCATCTAAGATAACAAAATTTTTTTTATTTGTTTTTTTAATGTAAATTATTTTTGTGAGAAGCACTGCTGTGTCGCCTATTATAGATCTTCCAGGTTCAAAAATTATTTTTACTTTATTTTTTTTTAGAAAAATCTTAATACTATGAAGATATTTTTTATAATCTAATTTTTTAGATTTCAAATTATATTGAATACCCATTCCACCACCAAAATCAATATAATCAAATTTATAATTTAATTTTTATATAAATTTATCTATTACTTTAACCATTTTTGTGTAAGGCCTAAAATTTGTTATTTGGCTACCAATGTGTACACTTAAACATTTTATCTTAATGTACCTAGAGGATTTGTATTTATTTACTATTTTTGAAAAACTTATTCGGTCGACACCAAATTTATCAACATTTCTTCCAGTTGAAATTTTATTATTAGTTTTTGCATCTATATTTGGGTTCAGTCGTATACCAATATTTACAACTTTTTTTTTCTTTCTTGCGATATTTTCAATAGAATCTATTTCACTCTCCGATTCTGCATTAATTAAAAGGATTTTTTTATTTATCGCAATTGAAATTTCCTCTTTTGTTTTTCCAACACCTGAAAAAACAATTTTATTTGGTGATATTCCAGCCTTCAAGGCAATTAATAACTCTCCTATTGACACAACATCAGCACCAATATTATTTTTCTTAATTAATTTTAGAATCTCAAGGTTATTATTTGACTTTACTGAAAAACAAATAAGTGGATTTACACTTTTAAAATTATTCTTAAAGTTTTTTATATTATTTTTTATTTTATTAATTGAATAACAATAAGAAGGAGTGCCATATTTTCGAGCTACTTTAAAAGCATTCAGATTTTCAATACAAAATTTATTTTTTTTATAAAACATTATATGGTTTTAGAATAATAAATTTTTTTATTACTTTGTTTATATTCAGGATCTCCTTTTTTTCCACAAGACAAAGTGGCAATTAACAACAAAAATAATATAATTATATTTTTCATTTTATTTCTTTCTTATATTTTTTTATCATTTTTTTAATGTTCTCAAAAGAAGTTCCACCGTAAGATTTTTTTGAGTTTATTGATTTTTCAAAAACAAATATATCCATAACTTCTTCTTTTACTTCAGGTTCTAATTTTTTTATTTCTACAAAACTTAGATCAGATAAATTTTTGTTTTTTCTATCACAATAGTTAACTAACTCAGCTGTAATTTTGTAGGCTTTTCTGAATGAATAATTGTTATTTTTTACAAGGTAATCAGCAAAATCTGTTGCCCCAATATGGCCTTTGTTTGCAAGAGTTATCATATTTTTTTTATTCGTTGTAAAGTTTTTTAAAATTTCATTTAATACTAAGAGAGATATTTTTGCCTGATCATAGGATTTGAATACTAGTTCTTTATCGTCTTGCAAATCTTTAAAATAAGATAGAGGCAGTCCTTTTAAAATTGTTAACATCGATATTAAATAACCAAAACTTAAAGCACTTTTTCCACGTAGCAATTCCAAAGGATCTGGATTCTTTTTTTGAGGCATGATAGAAGATCCTGTTACAATATTATCTTTAAGAGAAATTAAATTAAATGCATCTGAATTCCAGATAATGAATTCCTCTGCAAATCTAGAAATATGGACAGCACAAACAGAGTTTGCATATAAAAAATCGAGTACAAAATCTCTATTTGAAACAGTGTCGATAGAATTTTTTGTGGGAGATCTAAATTTTAATTTTTTTGTTGTGTAGTCTCTATTAATATTAAAAGATGTTCCAGATAACGCTGCTGCACCAAGTGGATTTTCATTTAAATCATATAAGTTATTTTTAAGTCTTTTTTTGTCTCTAATAAACATTTCTACATATGCTAGAAGATAATGAGCAAACGAAATAGGTTGAGCATTTTTTAAATGGGTAAAACCTGGCATAATAGTTTTAATATTTTTTTCTGCTAGATTTAGAAAACTTTTAATTATCTGATTGTGACAGTTTAAAATTTCATTTGTTGCATCTATCATCCAAAGTTTTAAATCAGTTATAACTTGGTCGTTTCTTGACCTTGCAGTATGAATATAACCAGCATCTTCTCCGATTAATACTGATAATCTATTTTCTATATTCATATGTATATCTTCAAGCTCTTCATTAAAAAAAAATTTATTATTTTTAATTTCTGTATGAATTTTTTTTAATCCCCATACTATCTTATTCTTAATTTTTAAGCTTATTATTTTTTGGCTATAAAGCATTTCTACATGAACTATAGAAGCATCAATATCTTTACGATACAATCTTTTATCAATATTTATGGAGTTTCCAAATTTCTTAAGCAAAGTTGAGGGTTTTACTTTAATTCGTTTGTTCCAAATTGCGTTATTGTTTTTAATTTTTGCCATGTTATTCAATATATTTAATTATGAACAAATCAGTCCAAAAAAAAATATCTATCTTTTTAATTTATTTTTTATCAGCAAGTACAGTTTATTCAATAGAAGTTCCTAAAATCGACAATTTAATTTTACATAAAGAAAGTATAAAACTTACTAATGATATTAAATTTACTGATAAAACTGGGCGTACAGTAAATTTATCCAAATTTAAAAACAAATTAATAGTAATAAATTTTTGGGCAACATGGTGTTCTCCATGCAAAGAGGAAATGCCATCATTAGATAATCTTCAGGCAGATAATAGTTTTAAAAATCTTGTAATTTTACCAATTAATATTGGCAAGGATAGTATAAAAAAATCAGAAAAATTTTATAATAGTGTTGGCATCAAAAACCTTAAGCTTTTTTTTGATAAAACTAATGATTTAGCAAATTTTTTTTTATTAAGGGGAATACCAACATCAATATTAATAAATAAAGATGGTCAAGAATTTGCTAGAGTAGTTGGTTCAATCGATTTTCAAGATAAAAAGTTAGTTGAGTGGTTACGATATTATGATTAAATTCTCTTATGAAATTTTGTTTAAACACCACAGTTATTAAAGAAAACAATGAAGATGACATTAGTAATGCAGTAATATTATTACACGGTTACGGCGGAGATGGGAATGATATATCTAGTTTAACATTTAATTGGAAAAGATATTTAAAGAATACAGTATTTTTATGTCCTGACGGTCACGAGAAATGCGAAATAAACCCAACTGGATATCAGTGGTTTGATTTATCCTCAGACAATCCTAAGCTTATTTTAGCAGGAGTTCATAGAGCAGAAAAAATAATAAATGAATTTATAGATGAAGTAAAAATCAAATTTAAATTAAATGATAACAAAATATGCTTAGGTGGATTTAGCCAGGGCTGTATGATTTCTATAAATGTTGGGTTAAGCAGATCTGAAAAATTAAATTCAATTGTAGGTTTTTCAGGGAAAATAATAGATCATAATGATTTGAACTCTAGAATAAAATCTAAAGTCAATACCTTGTTAATTCATGGGGATATGGATCAAATTGTTCCACCCTCTAGCCTTCTTGACGCTAAAGACTTTTATTTAAGAAATAAAATTAATATTGACACTAAAATGATAAGTAACTGTGAGCATCATATACCTGTAGAGGCATCAAGTTATGCACTTAATTTTTTAAAGAAAAATTTAAATAATTAATAATTGTTTTATATTGTCCCATTGAATTAATTATCTATATAAGTTATCCTTAAAGTATGAATTTTAAAACTGAGCAAAATTTTTCACTAGAAAAATGTCCAGCATTAGTACTAAACGCTGATTACAGACCTTTAAGCTATTATCCACTTTCTTTATGGTGTTGGCAAGATTCGATTAAATCTGTTTTTTTAAACCGAGTAACAATCGTCAGTAATTATGATAGAATTATTAGAAGCCCCTCTTTTAGCATGAAACTACCAAGCGTTATTGCTCTTAAATCATTTATCAAACCACAATCAAATCCAAACTTTACAAGATTTAACGTATTTTTAAGAGATAAGTTTGCTTGTCAGTACTGTGGAAGTAACAAAGATCTAACTTTTGATCATTTACTACCTAGATCAAGAGGTGGAAAAACAGATTGGAATAATGTAGTAACAGCCTGTTCCTCCTGTAATGTCAAAAAAGGTGGAAGGTTGCTTAAAAGTTCTGGAATGGTTTTAAATCAAAAACCATGCCAGCCTACAACAGAGGATCTCCATAAAAATGGTAAAAATTTTCCACCAAACTTTTTACATGAAAGTTGGATGGATTATTTATATTGGGATGTAGAGTTAGAGCCTTAATTATTAAATTTTCTCAGATATATTAATTGCTATCCTTGAACTTGTTTTGATAATTTTGTCTAAAACTGAATATAATCCATCTTTTGAGGCTCCTTTTTCGTAGGCTAAGTCTTTGTGATGTAACTCATCATTTCTAAATTTAATTATTTTCTTTTTTAATTCTTTTTCATCTGCTCCAAGCTGATCTATCTGATTTTGATAATGTTCATCTATTACTTCCTCCACAGATGCGGTACATAACATTGCTGCTTTTTTACCTAAGATTGTTGATCCAAAACCTAATCCTACTCCTAAAAGATCCCACAATGGAAGGAGTTTTGTTGGTTTAATATTTCTTTTTTTTATTTCTTTTTCAAAAAATTCACAGTGTTCTTGCTCATGTACCTTCATTTCCTCAACTGTTTTAAGTAAATCAGGATCTTTAAAAAAAGTTTTCAAAGCTAGCAGTTGGCCTTCATAGATTTTAATTGCTCCTCTTTCACCTGCGTGATCTACTCTTATAAATTCTTCTAATTTATTTTTATCTGTTTTTTTCATATTTAAATGTCACCAATGCTGAAATAGATAATATAATCGAAAAAATAAAATTTATTAAAGCTAAAGAGAGACCAAATAATCTAAAAGTCACATCTTTGCAAGAGACAGAAATGTCCTCTAGAGAATTTAATAACTGATTTTTGTCTAAAATTCCCAAGTTGTTACTTGAACATCCTGATAGACCTGAAAAATAACCTTTTTCAACACCGACATGGTATCCAGACAACGTAGCGCTAATTAAAAGTAAAAATAAAATAATAAATAAGCAAATTTTTTTGGCCTCAAAATAATATCCAAAAAAAGATACAAAAATACCGAAAAGCCATGGATATCTTTGATAAATACAAAGCTCACATGGGTTTTGTTTTAATATATATTCAATATAAATAGCGCTGATAATAACTGATAGACTTGAGATTAGAATCAATAAAAAAAATGTTTTATAATTTGCTAAATTATTCATTACTAATTGAAATTGATTAAAAATTGATAAATAAAATAAGAAATTAGTATTATTACCGCACTTAGGATAATTGATGCAGTTACAAGTTTTTTCTCTATTATTTGTTTCATAGCTGGACCGAACTTAGCAATTAATATTGATATTAAAAAAAATCTAGATCCTCGAGTTATAATGCTTACCATTACAAAATAAAAAAAATTAAAATGAATAAACCCACTTGTAATTGTTAATAGTTTGAAAGGCACAGGTGTAAAACCTGCTATAGCTAAAAGTGTCATCCACGCTATTATTCCTCCATCTGATGAAATTTTATCTTTTAAAAAGGACAAATTATCAACACCATATAATTCGAAAATTTTTAAACCTATTTCATTGAAAAAAACGTATCCAATGAAGTAACCCAGACAAGCACCTAATACTGAGCCAATTAAGGCTGTTAAAGCTATTCTAAACCAGTCATTTGGTTTAGCTATTGTCATTGGAATTATTAAAACATCAGGGGGTATGGGAAAAACAAAACTTTCTATAAAAGATATAAATCCTAAAAATGACTTCGATTTTCTATGTGATGCTAATTTTAAAGTTTTATTGTAAATATCTCTATACATATTATCTTTTATTATAATAATTCTTCTTATACTATATTTCTACACAAAGGTTATGATTAAAAAGGGCGAATGGCGGAACTGGTAGACGCGTTGGACTCAAAATCCAATGGTAGCAATACTGTGAGAGTTCGATTCTC
>MDTA01016134.1_pt1 | contig 24151 bp, 51 predicted proteins | sample 811151 | NCBI WGS metagenome assembly MDTA01 (sample SAMN05326648, study PRJNA326480) | marine metagenome | isolation source: seawater | place: Indian Ocean: South | collected 2010
ATGGATTTATTGTAGCATGTGGTTCTTATAGTAACGTTGCATATTCTACAAATAATGCAGATTCTTGGACAAGAGTGTCTCCAGGATCAGGCGGAACTAACACTTCAACTCCTCAGTGGATGGCAGCTGCTTATTTTGCCAAAGAAGGAAAATTTATTATTACTACAGGTTCTCAGTCAGCATCAGGAAACAAAATATATCTTACTGGAGATAAATCTCAAGTACAAAGTGGAAATTGGACAATTCATGATAGTGCTTCGAGTCCGCCAGGCATTGATGATATGGGATGTAATGATGATTACTTATTCGCATTATCGGGTAGTTGGAGTGGCAGTAGTTTGTGGAGAACATCTGATTTAACATCATGGACTAAGATCGCAGATTTTGGAGTAACAGATACAGATAAGTGTCCATATAATATAAAGGTTAAAGGTTCCACCATTATACTTATTGACACTCTTTACAGAGGTCCAAATACTGGAGACATAATTGTCAGTACTGATAATGGTGCTAATTGGATATATAAGAGAATAAATCCTAGTGATACATTTGGATCGTTTGATGCTGCGATTGATGGAGATAATAACATTGTCGCTGTAAATGATAGGAAATCTCCAAGAGTTGCCAGAACTAAATTAAATGCAAATACAATACTCACTCTCACAGATACCACAGTATCGAAAATATCTGATGGAAGTTTAATTGATGGAACAACAATTAGTCAAGCTCTGACTGTTGGCGAGACAGTTCGGACTTTGGGAGATGATCCTCATTGGATTGCAACTTTAGGGATAGACCCTGGCAATGATCATGGACATGGAATAGATATTGATAGTTCTGGTAATGTTTATATTTGTGGTAGAACTAACACATCAACTGCGGGCAATCATGATGCTATAGTTGCAAAGTATAATTCTTCAGGGTCCATACAATGGCAACGTATGTTAGGTGGTTCAGATGCTGATGAGGCTTATGATATAGCAGTTGATAACTCAGGCAATTCTTATATTTGCGGTCGCACAAGCGGTAATGATAAGGCTTTAATTGCCAAATATGATACTTCTGGAAATCTTGTTTGGCAACGCACTTTAGAAGGACCAAGTAGTACATATGCGGAACAAATAGCACTTGACAGTTCTGGAAATCCCCATATTTGCGGTCGCCATCAGAATGATCTTTTTATTGCGAAATACAATTCTTCAGGAACTCTTGAGTGGCAGAAAGGTTTAACTGGATACGGTGGACCTGGAAGTTCCGCTGGTTATGAGTCCGGTAATGGATTAGCAATCGACAGTTTAGGTAATATTTATGTTTCTGGTGATACTAATTCGGGACCTGGTACATATGATGCCATGCTTATCAAGTATGATTCATTAGGAAATGAACTATGGCAAAAAACTGTTGGAGGTGGTGGATATGCTAATAGTGGAGAAGTGCAAGTAGATAGTTCGGATAACCTTTATCTTTGTGGATATGATGACAGTATGGGGCATGTTCAAGCCTACGTTATTAAGTACAATTCATCAGGAACTGAACAATGGCAGCGTATGGTAGGTGGAAGTTCAGGTGAGTATTGTTATGCTATGGCAGTTGATAATTCAGGAAATGTTTACCTTGCTGGTACTACTAGTTCAACCGGAACTTCTGGTGGTGGTGATTATTTAATTGTCAAATACGATTCTTTAGGAAATCTTCAATGGCAACGTTTGTTGGGTGGAAGCACCGGTTATGACTCTCCTTTTTCGATAGTTACTGATAGTTCCGATAATTTTTATATTAATGGTTATTGTCGCATACCATATATGACAATGGTATTTGCCAAACTTCCTGGTGATGGATCATTGACTGGTACATATGGATCTCTGACATATTCTGAAATAAATTATAATTCTTCTACGTCAACATTGACTACTACTCCTATATCGGTATTTACACCTTATGATTCAACGATGAATGATGCTGAGGGTACATTAACTCCAGACACGTCTGATTTAACATCTTCTACCACTATTTTTGCAGCAGCATCAGGAACAGTATCAGCATCTTCAGGTAATACGATTACTTTATCAAATGTATCTGGTACATGGTTAACTGGAATGAAGGTTCAGGGTGTAACTACTGACACTAAAGATTATCCAGGTGCAATTAGTTCTGATGATGTTTCACTTACATCATCGGAACCAAGTTCTCCACAAACACTTCCTTCTGGATATTCTTGGGATACTGCAACATGGCAAGTTGCAACTGACGAGAACTTTACACAGAATGTGCAGACAGAAACTTCTGCACTTTCAGCAACTGGCACACAAACAGGTCCAAGTTTCTCCTTACAAGCAAACACAGGATATTATACTAGAACTAAGTATACTGCACTGGGTCAAGAATCTGCTTGGTCTGATGTTACTTATTTTATAACTAAACCGAAGGTTTATGTTGATGATTTGTTTAGTACGGCACTTTACACCGGAAATGGCAACGGAGATTGGAATGGTGGATCTAATACTGTTCAATCAGGTTTAGATTTTACAGAGGGTGATTGGCTTTCTTGGATCAAACTTAGAAATGCTGGTGATAGTCATTTTATATCCGATTCGACCCAGAAAACTGGGACGATGTATGACAGCTGGGCATCTGACAGGACTTATGGAAAGCAAACAGGAGAATCAACCGGAATAAGTGCAGTAGGTACAGATAGTTATACTATTAAAGGTCAAAACAATCAAGTTAATGGTACTGGTAAAAAGTATGTTGCTTGGAATTTTAAAACAGCACCTGGATTTTTTGATATTCAAACATGGACCGGTGATGGTGTAGAAGACCGTCAAATTCCTCATAATCTTGGAACTACTCCAGGAATGATTATTATCAAGAGAACAGGGAATTTGGGTACTGAACACAGCGTGGTATATCACAGAAGTTTGGGCACTTCTCAATCATTAACTTTAAGTTCTAACGTAGGGAAACGCAGTTATAGTTACGTCACTTCAGTAAGCGACACTGCATTTGGTGTTTCCATGCAGTTCCAAACTAATGGTTCAGGGTCAGGTGCTGAATATGTTGCCTACATTTTCGCCCATGACGATCAATCGTTTGGTACAAATGGTGACGAGGCGATTATTAAATGTGGAAGTTATAATACACCGGGAGATCACAGTGCAGTAACTGTGGACTTGGGATTTGAACCTCAATTCTTATTATTTAAGAGCACTGCAGACAATGGCAGAAGTTGGTTTATATTTGACACGGCACGAGGTATTACTAGTGGCGGATTATCTTACGATCAGGCTTTATTCCCAAATACATCTGATTCTGAGACTAGCAGAGGTATTGGTGACTATCTAGATATAACTCCAACTGGTTTTATCGCTCAAGGTGGTGAAATTAATTACTTCAATGCTCAAGAGGAAGTTGTATATATGGCAATCCATCGTCCGCATAAGCCACCTACTTCTGCGACGGAAGTGTTTGCTATGGCTCAAAGTGTTGCCAACGCTGAGCCCTCAGCTGTTAGTGGTTTCCCTGTTGATATGGCGATCAGAACAGATGTTACCACTGAGCAGCAGCGCAGTATTAGCGCAAGACTGATGGAGGGGAACTTCTTATACACAAACAATACCAATACTCAAGCAAGCACAACTAATTTTAATTTTGATTACCAAAATGGAGTAAGTAATATTAGTCTTACTGGTTATGATCATTACATGTTCAAACGTGCTCCAGGATTTTTTGATGTAACTACTTGGGTCGGTACGGAGTCTAACAAGACCGTAAATCACAACCTCGGTGTTGTTCCGGAATTGGTAATTGTTAGAAACAGAGACACCGATAGAGCTTGGATGATATGGAGCAGTTATTTGTCTGATGACAGCGATTTCTTAGCCTTTACCACCGGATCCTACATGAATGATTCAAACGTTTGGCAAGCGAATAGCACCTTTACTAGCACACAGTTTGGTGTAGGCAGTAATCATGACGTAAATAAATATAATGATAACTTAATTGCATTTCTCTTCGCCAGCCTAGACGGCATAAGTAAAATTGGCACTTTCAGCGGTACAGGCAGTGAGATCAATGTTGACTGTGGATTTACTGCTGGTGCTCGTTTTGTGATGATCAAAAGAATTGACGCAGGCCGTGCTGACACTCATTGGTACGTGTTTGACACAATGCATGGCATTATCAGTGGTAATGATAATTATTTTGCTTTAAACGACAAGAATGCTTATTCTACTTCATATAACTACATTGATCCACTCAATGCAGGATTTACAGTGACTTCAGCTGCATCTGCTAACAGTGGTCTTAATGAAGATGGTGCCACTTATCTGTTCCTTGCGATTGCATAAAAACCAATCAAAAAAGTGACACACAAGACCCCTGCCAGTTTTGGTGGGGGTTTTTTAATATTTCTTGACAAGTTCTGAAATACTGCTATAATAACTATGTCAATGTTCAGAACACTATGAAAGATCAGAACACAATCGAAGACAACGAATCAAAGAAAGATAAGTGGAATCGTGGACTAGATCTATTTGTAGAGTCAGTTCTGAAACCAGATCCATCATTACGTCAGTGTGCTCATAATCAACTATGTTACCACGAGTTGATGGATGTTCGTGCTGATGTATTGGAATATCTTTCAACTAAACGTTGGCACTGAAATCTCATATGAAAAAAGTAAATAAGTTTCCATATGAGACATTTCCATGGAGAATGGAATACAACAACGTAGTCTATCACTTTCAAGATGAATCACATCTTAGAAAGATCATTGATAGATATAATATCAAACCTAAAAATGCAGTTATCGAACACAAACATGGAGAATCCTTTGTCTTTCGTAAAAAATACAAGAAAAAAATACGATAGATTTCACCAAACTATTGTAACTGAAGTTCAGGTACAGTTTGATGATGAGATACCTGCATGGATTCCTTATTCTACTTTGATGGGAATCCAAAAATGGTCAGATAAATTACATTAGGTCATTTACCATGATTAAATTTATTCAAAGATTTTTTGAACCAACTACGAGATGGGATGATGACGATAGTCTTTTGGACTATATTTTAGAACTTGAAGATCGTATCGAAGTATTAGAAGAAGATAACTTGAATTTCAGGTCATCTATCTATGATATGGAGAATCGATTAGAAACTAAAATTAGTCAGATACATCCTGTTACATATAACATTCAAAGGAAAACTGACAATGTATGAAGAATTAAATTGCTTTGAAGAGGCACTTAAACACTTTGGAACTCGTGTTGAAATTATTACTGCCATGGAAATGGCAAGAAAACTTTCTGCTGAGGAAGCTTATCAAATGATCAAAGATGAGCTTAGAGAAGTAAAAAAGTGCCGTAAGGAGTTCAAAAAGAGCGATTCGAACACATTGTTTGGATGACCGCTATATGCTACAATAATCAAGGAGAGGGAAATATGTCGATGCCAGATTTAGATTTGTTATCACAAGAACATAAAGAAGCACTAGCAGAAGATTGTGAAGATTATCTGCTACATAGAAGTATCCCCCTTATTTCGCATTCTTATGACACAATCATTCGACAAGCATTCAAAGAAGGATATCGATTGGAAAAATTCGATAGACCAATCCGTTTCAACTGAATTTTGGCAGCAAGTTGAGCAAGAGTGTAAAGAACACGAAATTACTGTTGATTACTATCTAATGGAGTTTTACACATCATGACGGACGAGGATCGCCTCAGATCTTCAATTCACCTCGTAGACGAATTAACCTCTCTACTTCTTCCGAATAGAAGTAGAGGTTTTTTGTTTTTTCGTCTATTGAGCGTTAAAGTTGAATTGGAGAGTCAATTAGACCAATTGACAAAAATTAAATCTTGAACTAAAATCTAAAGGTAATTTACAGAAGCAGATGGCACCAAAGTTTTTCTACATTGTCAACCATTTTGTACCGTTTCCTACGTCTGAATATGGAGGTATTTGGAATGTAATTGCAGAAAGTGATGAGGAATGTTTTGATCTCATTTCTGAACGAGACGAAAATTATAATGAGCAACATTATGGTCAGCTTCGTGAAAATATCATGAAGTCAATGAACTATGAACTCGCAGAAGATGTTGAATCTGGTATTGTTGAGGAGTTTACAACATGATTGGAAATTTTGAACCCGAGGAAAATGTTATGAATCGATGGGAATTGAAACCTGATGTTGTTATTGACTATCAGGACCATCTGAAGCGTGGTCATGTCTGGCGAGTTGAAATAGAATTGGCAATGCAAGACACTCCTGGTGACGATTACCAGTATTATCGGGTAGAAGTGCATGTTATTGCTACTACACGAGATCTTGCATCATATATTGTATCCACAATGTATCCTGATTATGAATCACTCTCTGTCGATGACTACCCAATGCAACCAGAACTTGAGTATTCCTGATGATTTCCCCCATCAACCCCCGGAGGGTTACACCTATGAGGTCAAAGATTTTAAACGCAATATTATTAGCATATGGCTTGTCAATCACGGTAATTTTAGTTATACTAATGACAAACCAAAAACAATCTGGGGATTTTACAATACAAAAAAGAGAGAGTATTCAGCGCCTATTAACTCCACCAAGTGTGGAAATAAGGTAAACATCTCAGATACTCGTCCTTATACTGCTATGCAATTGAAATTGACCCCACTGGAGTTAGCATATGTATAAACCACTTGTCAATGATTACGTTAAGTGGGAAACCAGAGACATAGAGGGGTGGGTTTACTATGTTGATAGTGGGAATGAATATCTCACTATTGAAATAGCAGTCACAGATAAGCTTCCGCATCAACTTGATGCCGGAACATTTCATAGAAAAAATCATGTGCTGATTGTTTGCCAAAATTATTATTGGCATGAATTGGTATTCTTAAAATCAAGACCAAATGCAAAATCGGAGGATCATGTCTAGTCGTAGAGAAGCAAAAAGAGCACGTCGTTCTCTAATTCTTGAAAAAAGAGAAAGGCAATTTGAAAATGTAATGCGAGAACGCAGAGAACAGCAAGAGCGTTTCAATAAAATGGTCCAGGAGTATATGGAGTCAGAAGAATTTAAGAGGCAGGAAGAAAAAACTATGGCAGAAGGTAGTGCAGATACCCCTGAGGTGAGTGAAGGCACCTCAGAGGACCTCACAGAGACCTCTGATGCACCGTTGAGTGAAGTAGAGGTGGTGTAGGTCACCTTCACACGTCACCTTCAGCGTCATTATGTAGAGAAAATTATCATAGGATGTGTCATCTTCACACGTCACCTTCAGCGTCATCATGTAGTGGTGGACAGTTTATGAAGTGTCACCTTCCTACGTCACCTTCAGCGTCATCATGGTGTATGTTGTGTCCACGAGGGGATCACCTTCGTAGTCACCTTCAGCGTCATCATCAACCAACTGGTTATGCAAACCATCGACCTTGACCAGATCCAAGCAACTTTGTCTTCGATCCAGAGCATGCTTGAACAGCAACAATCCCAGTCATATCAACTTGATTGGGATGGTTTTATCTATCAAGAGTCTAAGAACTTTCTTTCAACCTATTATCCTGCAACAGCAGGTGAGGTTGCTAAAGAAATTGTTTCTGTCTTGAAAGAGTGCCGTTCCAGCAACAAATATCATTCTTTTGTTGCCATGCACTTCCTTCTCGGTTCTTCCAACTCAATCGAGATTTGTAATTTCCTTCAACTTGTCTCCATCTCTGATCGCTTGGCACACTTCACTAAGAATCGTGTGAAGATGTATGATCTTCGTAAGAAACTTCAAAGCATTCAATCTCCATTGACTGCTAAGTTCTGTGCTCAGTTGTCTCAAGAAACTGGTTGTTCATTCTGAGGTATTATGTCCGAAAATTTTCTTACAGAAGATCAAGTCGAAGAACTTATCAGTTTCGACATGATGGAAGATCAAACAATTTTCGACCTAATTGAAGAGGCAGAAAAATTTGATCTTCAAAAATATATCAACTCTGACTTTGATTACTGACTATGGAAGAAACATTAAATGTCCTGCATCATCTGCAAGATCTGAGGAAAATCTGGAAAGATCAAGATTTCAGATACACCAAAGAGCAAAAAGAGCAGTATGAAATGCTTTTGCAGGCACGGAGAGAAAGAGTGTCAAGTTTCTACGAAAACGATCGAGTTTTCAAAGGACCGAGAATTGTGAAGGAAAAAGAAGTAGAGCAGGAAGAATAATTCCTGATTTGCTTCACCTTTCGCACGTTGCGTCTCAACTGTCTCGTGAGTATGTTTTGCATGTTCACGAGATTTACACTCTGAACAAAGGTTAATCAAACTTCATCATGATTCGTAAACTCACGGTTCACCCCAGCAATTCAATTCGCTTCACACCTGCTGCGAAAAAGATCACTCAACAACTGAATGAGTATCGTCGTGTAAATGGCGAAGTTTCATTGAAAGAAATGGCACGAATCTTTGGGTTGAGAGAGTCGAACTGTGCTGCTTATTACTACGGTAAGCATTACTTTATCGGTGGACCTGGTAATTGTCGCAGTTATCAACAAATGCGTCAAGGTGCATGTGTTGATCTTTGAGTCACCTTCAGCGTCATCTTCAGGCACATAATAATCTTCATTGTCACCTTCAGTGTCATCATTAGCAAAATAATTTACCTTCAAAGTCACCTTCAGCGGCATGATTGATCTACGTCCATATCAGCGTCAAGCATGTGACGCAATGAAATCTCATCATCATGGGCAGATTATCATGCCTACAGGTGGAGGTAAGACAATTTGTATGGTGCAAGATTGTATCGACAGATTTGCTTCTCTTGGTGATACTCCAGGGAAGCATATTGTTGTTGCACCAAGAATTCTTCTTGCACAACAATTATGCGAAGAGTTCCTTGAACATGAAGTAAATGCTGCTGTGCTACATGTGCATAGTGGTCAAATCAACAGCATGAGTTCTACAAATGCAAACTACATTCGCAGGTGGTCAGATCAAGCATATCGTCATCAAATCTTTTTTACAACCTATCACTCGCTTAAGAAACTTCGGGAGGCAGGTATTCATGCAGACACAATCTATTTTGATGAAGCACACCATAGCATTAAGAGAAACTTTTTCCCTAGCACGGAGCACTTTGCTTCTGATAATAGCGACCGCTGTTATTTCTTCACTGCTACTCCTACCCACTCTAATGTTGCTCACTTACCTGGCATGAATGACATTGAAGTGTATGGAAATGTCTTGTATAGAGTTGTTACAAAAAAACTTATTGACTCTGGATATATTTTACCACCAGAATTGTCTGTCAATTCATTCCCTAAGGTCAAAAAGAGTGACCTTAATCGTGAAATAGAAGCAGAAAATCTGGTAAAAACTATTGATAATGATGGCAAATCCAAGGTTCTGGTGTGTGCCAGGAGCACAAAACAGATGATGGGGATGCTCTATGGCACCAATCTCCGTCAGGAATTAAAATCCAGAGGATTTAATTGGTGCTCGATCACATCAAAACATGGAGCAATCGTGAATGATACTCATGTTACCCGAGATCGGTTCTTTGAAGTCTTAAGAGAATGGGGTGAATCAGACCGCCGCTTCATAATACTTCATTACAACATATTAACTGAGGGGATCAACATTCCTTCCCTCGAATCAGTGATCTTCCTACGCTCGCCGAATGTAACAGCAGCGACACAATCGATCGGCAGAGTATTGCGAATTGACAAGCATAATGTGATTCTTAAATCTTCTGGCACGATCTCAGTATGTGCCTACGATACGGTCGGAATCAAAACCACTAGGAATTTATCCTCAGTGATTGATTCTATCAACCAAGGTCAATCTCTCACTCGAACAATCGGACAAAAATGACAATGAATGAGCGATTCATTGTTCCCAAAACAGATTTTGATCTGGGAACTTATCGGGAACTGAGAGCAATCCTGGACGAAATTCCTGATGATTGTTTAGACAAACCAGTAGTTATCTGCGACAAGAGAGTCGAAGATCTCTACATCAGGGATGGAGTCAGTTTTGCTACACCAAATGGTGAGGAGTTTCGATCAGTCAGAAGCATCGGATTCACTGGATCTGGGTGTAAGAAACTCGGAGCAGATAACATGCTTCTGTATGTTGGAGATTGAAGTGCCAGTTCTTTTCATTTTCACTGGACTTCGTTTAGTGATTGCATCATCGTGGTTGCTGATTCTTATTGAGGAAGCATACTACATTCAAAGTGTTTACTCTGAGTATTCCTCATCCATTTGTAGTATGTCTTAACAATGCAAAATAAGCATCTGCATCATCCCGAGGATCTGGTCCTCGAAGGAGACCTTAGTGCTCTCAGGATTTTCACCGACCCAGAGGTGACTATTAGTTGCAAAATGGATGGTTCCCCAGCAATAGTTTGGGGCACTAATCCTGCTACGAGTAAATTCTTTGTGGGCACTAAATCTGTTTTCAATAAAGTAAAAATCAAAATCAATGAATCGCATGATGACATTGATCTGAATCACTCTGGAGAGGTTGCTACGATTCTCCACTCATTGTTTGATAATCTTCCGAGAACTGAAAGTATCATTCAAGGAGATTTTATTGGATTTGGTGGATGTAATCGGTATCAACCGAATACGATTGAATATGTATTCCCCCAGGTGCTACATGAGAATGTTATCGTCGCCCCCCACACACAGTATAAGAGCGAAACGACACTTCGAGGGGCGGTGGCATCACCCTTGCAATCAAAGTTAAATCATACAAATTCATGTAGATTTATTCAACCAGAGTGCTCAATTCACCCCTATAGGGATGATTTTGAACCTATTTGTAACTTTGCGAGGCAAATGTCTACCTTATGTAAGTTTGAGGACTCGAAGGGGGCAGCAAAGATCCGAAAATACATAAATTCTAAGATCAGGGCGGGCGCACTGAATACCATGAAGGACGACGAAACTGCTAAAGATTTGGATGTTGACATCAACCTCATCAGATTGTGGAAGTTAGTATTATCAATGAAGATAGATCTGTTCATGTTCATTGCTGAACCAGAGCATGTATCAGATCCTGATTGTTACATAGATGGTGAACTTTCATTTCATGAGGGTTATGTATTGACATCGAAGTATGGGTCGATTAAACTTGTCGATCGAGAGTCATTTTCCAAAAGCAATTTTCTCAAAGGAGGTTATAGATGATCAATTAGTCCATTCAATCAAAAATTATTCTTCATCACAATGTCTACACCCGCAATCATCGCAATCCAACTTTCAGACGAACCTAAAAATTATCTATCTGTTTATCATCATGATGGCAATCATCCAGCATGGATCGGTAAGACTTTAGGGAAACATTACGATAGTCGTAAGTTAGCATCCGATCTGATTGATGGTGGAGACATGTCATCTTGCTGGTCAGATAGAGATTGGGCAATGAAGAAACTTCCAAAAAATCGCCCTCTCTATTATTCTGAGCGTGGTGAGAATTGCCCTCCTCGACTTGCAACAAGCACAGACGAATTGTTCAAGCAATGTGAAGACTCTTTTGCTGGATATGTTTACATTTACACTCTAAATCACGGTTGGGTGGGACATGACGTTTATGATTATTGCTCCGGTAAATTTCAATCATCACTCCTAAAATGAGTAACAAAGAACACAAAGACCTAAATAGTATGTCAGGAGATAATAACAAAGGAGGTTCGCCTTTGTCACAACTAGACTACGATAAATCAATTCTTGAATTAAAACTTAGAAAAGAGACATTGCAGTCACAAATTATAGAAATTGATCAGACATTAGAGTATCTCATACAACAGCGTGATGAAATTGTTAAGTGGAAAGGAAACAATGTGGAAGAAATCTATCGGGATATTGTTGGAATGGAATACTGGGATACAGATTTAGATTAGATTCTCTTTATCTTTGCTATAGATGATACAAAAATCAACCTTGACATGAAGACAATGGGTTGCGCTGTGGAGTATTTCTGCCTATCCTTCAAAAGCAATCATAAAGGTCGGACCATGACCACTGCGACTCCAGAATCCTTCCCAATCGTTTCCGCAACAAAAGTTTACAGTCACAACTTTTACAGTTTCAAGTTTTCTCTTGCTCAAAAGGATGTGATTAACTGGTGTATGCAATCGGACGAAGATTACACGATTGAAGCAACAGAAATTCTAAAAATCTTGTTTTCAGAATTTGTCACTTGGGACAAATCACAAACTAAAATCGTATTGCACTGCTTAAGTAAGTGCGTAAATATCATTCAAGGTGCTAAAGATGTTCACTCAGAGATGATGGATCAAATGTAAATATGTCAGGTATGGGAGATCATCTTGGTCTCCCATTTTTATGTTTATCTTCGATGACATAATTTGATAATAAATATCATCAGAATTGACTAATTCTAAATCACATTCTATAATAGAAAAGTAACCACCACCATTTGCCACTTATGCCATCATCTACTTATCGCCGTTCACAAAAAAGTAAGTATCGAATCACATTAGAGATTGAAGCATTAGATGATTTTAATCCACATCAGATTGATTTTGCCAGAGCATTTAAGTTGGAAGGGAGCGAAAAGGTCGTTAGTAAATACGTCGAGGATCTGTCTACACCAGATCGATATTCTGCTTGATCTGCATTTAGGTATCTCTCTTCTACAAATTAAGAATAGCAACTGACGGTCCACAGTGAACCCCATCCAGACAGTTTAGTAATTGGCACATCGGTATAAGTAACTACCCTCTAATACTTTTGTCTGGTGTTGCTGAAAATTACACATAGTAAAATTATGTTGTGTATAGTGAGTGAGAAGTTTGAACAAACAAATTACCAGACACACTGACACACTGAATCGGTCGATCACTTAACGAAGGTATGTTTGCAAGCATCCCTTCGTTTTTTATTGCCTAAAAATCTCTATTTGTCCCTTTTCTACCATAGACAATAGACGAGAAATCATCGATGAAAAAGTAAGGCAATTATCACGACAGTATTCTTTAGCAGCATCATGCTCCTTTGGACTTAATGTTATTGAGATCCTGCGCTTTCGTTCGTTCATTGTAAAGAATGTGATGTGGCGATCTTGGGACGGAGAGCATCGAGTGTCAAGGTGTAGTGGACAGATCATGAACTGGACCACAATTATCCATATCGGTCTATACCTAGGCATACTTGTGGTGGGGAAAGTTCCCCAGACCTTTTATACCCATTTGTTATGTCTATCGATCCAATCACTGGTCAACAACCATCTGTCGCAATGCAAGTCATAGACCTGCAGTTGCAGCAAATTCGGAAAAACCCCCCGGCGCCAACGACTATTTCTCGATCGCTGTTCCTCACCAGCATGGCAATGAACGACGCTTTGGCGGCGTTCGATAAAAAAGAAGAAGGATTTGCAAGATCCTACAGAGCACGAAGGTTCCAGAAACATGACCAGAGCGACATCGTTGCTGCTGCTGGTATTTTCATGCTCAAGCGCTTGTATCCTGATCAGAAGGAGTTTCTGGACGATAAATTGAAAGAAATTGCGCCCGATCTTACCAGAAAAGAGTATAAGTTGGGTCGCAAAGTAGCGAAAATGGCACACAGATCCCGTAAAAATGATGGAATTGATAACAATGTAGAGTTTTATCCTTCAGATTCGGGTGATATTAACGCCTGGCAACCGCCAAAAGTGCCCACCGGAGTTGTGGTGAACGACATTGGCACACCCATTGCAACTGAAAATCCCGAATCTTACTACGTTCCAAGTGCTCTATCACCTGGGCACATGTATGTTCGTCCCGCAGTGATGGAAAGTGGCGATCAATTCCGTGCTCCAGCACCACCTAGGTATGGAAGTGATGCCATGTATGTTGATGCTTTAGGGAATGTTTCTACGGAACATGATGCTTTCGTAAAACAATTCAAGGAAGTTGTTGATGTTCAAGCAAATATGACAGCAGTAGATAAAGTCATTGCTGAGTATTGGGCAGATGGTCCTATGTCGAGCACACCTCCTGGACATTGGAATGAGATCAATATGGATCTTTGTCTCAAATATGGCAACGATTTGAAAGATGATGTGAAGTCAACTTTCCTACTTAATGCTGCATTGATGGATGCTGGCATTGCAGCATGGGATAGTAAGTATCACTGGGGTAAAAAAGGTTATGGTGTTCGTCCACAAACAGCAATTCGTCAACTGTTTGCTGATGATGAAATCCAAGGATGGAAAGGTCCAAACAAGGGCATTGATACCATCACAGGTTCTGAATGGCAACCGTATCAATCTCCCACATTTGTTACACCATCCTTCCCCGAGTTTGTATCAGGACACAGCACATTTAGTGGTGCTGCTGCTGAAGTATTGTCGAAATTTTATGGCAGCGATGAGTATTATGATGGTGTGTCAAAAGGTTACGATCACTATGGCGACGGCAAGCGTCATTTGGTAGGAGAATATACAACCACGGATCTGGTCTTCGAGGACTATCATGGTGAACCCATCACTTTACGCTGGGACACTCTTCAAGATGCTGCTGATGATGCTGGATGGTCTCGACTTCCCGGTGGAATCCATATTCAAGATGGAGACCTTCGTGGTAGAGAAATGGGACAACAAATTGGCGAGTTGGTGTATGAAACTCTCGCCTGATCATAATTGCAAACGCTCACTTCTTTCCTAAAACAATGAAAAATTTTCTAACCGACGAAGATGCAATCGAGTCACTCATTCCTTTTAGTTTCGGGGCAATTACGATGGCATTTGTTTGTATCACTGGTCAGTTTGTCTTTTTCAATCCCAATGCGGTCGATAAATGCAAATTGAAATCAGGAACACACACTCTGATCATCGCAGATACATTCCTGGGCGATGCTTACACCTGCCAACCTATCAAACAAGGTGAACTGCCATGAGACATAGATTGATTGATTGGAACAAAATCGACTGCGAAGATCTCGGTGATCATGATATTGATGACATATTCAACGCTATCGAAGAGCAAACATCTACTCAACATTATAGGGGTAGATATAAAATAGAATATGATCACTCCAATTCTTGTTCGATTTGGTCGTCGCACGGGCAGGTTCTTGCCCGTGTGGGAAATAATATGATCGAAATTAGGTCACCTAGTGTCCCAGACCACTTTTCGAGCAACAATCATGGATGGTTACTGATTCGCAATCAGAACTTAAAAAGATTAGATGTATTTCTTCGTTCCTGCTATCTCACTACTCCCCATAAAATTAGGTTAATAAAAAAGCGCAATAACCACATCAAAGATTCTTATGTTCTTTATGCAAATGGGCAACCAATTAAAGACTACACCTCTATTTTCATTACTAAAGATAGAATTAGTGAACGTCTCTTTGCACCATTTAATAAGAAACGAGAAGTTGAGTTGTTCTCCTGGGTGACGGTGGGATGATTGTCACACTCACCCTTGACTTTGTATCTACACTCAATCAGAATAGACTATTGCATCAATCTGGTGAATCCTATGTCATTAAATTGCAAAATGCAAGATGAACAAACAAAGTTCGTCTTTACTACAATTTGTTGGAATTATGCTAACAAATATGCTGAAATCTTGAACGAAGATTACTTTAACAAAACTGGTAAGAATGACCTTAAATTCTATGCTGAAGTTCCTAGTCTGAAATATGTCAAGATTATGGCACATCATCCACTAATTAGAGAAAAGGGTAATAAAGAAGTGCATTGCTTGATAAATCATCAGACTGGAGATGTTTATACTCATAGTCATCAACTAAGAGGCAACATATCTTGCGATGAACAAAGGGAACAGATGTTCAACCGCATTGAATTTACTGGTGATTACTTAATGACTTATACGCAGCAAAATACCAGTATAGGAAGCAAACTTAGAGGAAAGACACCGAATTTGAAAATGTCTGTGTTTTCAAAAGAAGTGACAAATAAGAATATCGAGAAAGCATCACTGAGTAATTGGATGAAGTATAGACAGGACAAAGTTGATACTGAAAAACTAAACAAATTTTTGAAAACGACTTCTAGCAGATACATAGACCGCGAAGAGATCGAACGATGGTTGAATCACTCTAAAACTAACCAATTTAATCAACAACTCACCAAAAGTCATGAAACTGTCAATCGATGATCTTGAATCCACCATTCAGTTGGTGAAACAATTTGCACCAGAAACTTCACAATGGGACAATACCATTGATGGTCTCCAGGACTTGAACTGTCAAATAGGTCAGCAACAAAAGTATATTCAAATTGTGGAGAATGTTGTCAAGCAACTTGATGTTGCCCTCACGAATACATTTCTACATGAAGATTTTGAAATGACTTCTATAGAAAGATATAAGCAATTAAGGAAGACCAACTTAGAGAATCGGAGTATCCTACTGAAGACGATTCAAAGTTTGAGGGTTCTCCTATGAGCAGAAAATCGTCACTTTCATACTCACATCTCCGCTCAATTTGGATCAAATTCTACATGCGTTTCGCTGTTGCTCTGTTCTTTGGATTTGTCATCTGGAATCATGAACCATCAAGATCCTACCTATCCAAACTACTATTCTCCGCTGCTGAAGTTGTTGCACCAGAGGACCAATCAGAGTCTTTTGGAGAGCGTATTGGTGACGGAATTGACACAATTTTGGGGAACAAATGACCCATACAATCATCTCTTTGATCAGTATTTTGATCATCATTCATAGCACATCTCACGCAACAACCCATCGCATGTGATCTCATGACCAAGAAAACATTCATTCTCAGTTTGTCTCCAATTCAGCGTGTTCATATTAGACACGCACTAGAGAATAGTGTTATTCAAATGAAACAGAACTTTCACACTGTTTCTCCAAGAGACCAAGATCTTTTGCGGATCATGATTCGTGACCAGACCAACATGCAGCGGATGTTCTCATGATCCCATTCCAATATGTGCAACCGTCAAAGTCATTGGCGGAGGAGATAGAGTATTTCGTTTATACACCGATTCGTGGTGTATATGAGAAATATGCAACAATTTTTAGAATGAAAGATGACATATATGTTGTAGATTATTCAGAGACAGAACAAGTATTTTATACGACTGATTATACTAAAGTGAGAAACAATTTGGAACAGAATTACGGTGAATGGTTTGACACATTTCTTCTGAACAGATTGACCAAGAAACCAGTTGATCGACTGTCACAGTGACTCTCGACTGCAATTAGAACCCCCCTTAAAATTTACGTGTAAGAGTTTTTCTATTACACCAAGTGACATTCTTCACCCAGTCTAGCACCACCGCCCCCACCACATCCGACACCACATCCCAATCATTCACAAGGATTGATTGGGATACTGCGGAAAATGAAATTTTTGGATTCAACTTCTACAAAGATTTGGCAGATGCTATCGGCATCCCTCTTGAAGAATGTTTCAAGAACAACAAAATTGATCTTAGTAAGTATGAAGTTCCAGATCCTGACATTTCTAAATATGTGAATTCTGTTCCCACTTTTGCACAATTTGAGAGTATGTGTCCGTTTACAAATAACCGTTCCAACTCTCTTTATCCAACAACACACAAGAGATATATTGCTATCAATATGATAAATTTGTCGGTTGCAGCGTATGCTAGGTGTTGGCGCGATCTTCCGGTAACAAATGATAATGATCGTCATATCTGTCTGAATATGCTGAAGAAAATGCAGAATAGTGAAAGAGATTCGACATTGCTTCACACTTTCACTCGTATGGGGATGAAGATTAGCGAGTATATCGACGATGCACATAAACTTTATGATATTATGGTAAAATTGCCTGCCAATCGTGACTCCATTTTCCGCCTTTTTGGTGAATATGGGACGATGAACATTGTTAATGGAAGTGCTGTGTCATATTCAACTGGTTTGACCGCAGAACAACTCTATCAACTTTGTCATCGCGGGTTTATTGATACTCATATGACTTTAGATGAAGTAGAGAAACTCATCAAAACAGTTGTAAAACATGGTCTTGATTATACAATTAACAACACTAAATCTCTGAATTATTTTGACAACCATCCCCTAAAGGATTGATCACACAAATGCCCCAGATTTTTCTGGGGCAGTTTCATTTTCGTTTTTTTCATCATGATCGAGTCCATTCAGTCCATTTCTACCCAGGGGATCGTGCGAGAATACATGCCAACTGCATGTTGGTCATTAGTATGGGATGCTATGACTCAATATGGTAAGCAAAATGGTGTTGATCAGAAAGTTTATGTGGATGCAATGTCTCGTCTGCATGAAATAATCCCATTTGATCGCATCGAAAAAGAAGAACTTTCTGAGTTTAGACCTGGATTGACTGATTGATTGATTGACTAATTGTTTGAATCCATGTCTGTTCCTGATCGCATCACTTGGGATATTGATCCCCAAACTCGCTCTGCAATCGCAGTTTTTAGCAAAAGAATATATCAGAAAGGGAATAGGGAAGACGGTAGGAGACAATCTTGCATCCAATTTGTCAATCGTAGATACACCCATGCCGAGCATGGTGGTTCTGCTCATGAAACAGTATTTGCACATTATGATGGAGATAAAATTGCCGAATTTATCAGAAAACATCAATACACTGATGGTCGATATAGCACCAATAAACAACCAACAAAGGTTCTTAACCTTCGATCTGGCAGCATGGTTCCGGGTCCAGATGGAAAGTATCAGGAGGCACAGGATTCAGAATAAAATGTCCGATTTTGAAAACATGTGCTTGCTATCGCTTTGAGAAGCGGCACAATATGATCAACAGGCAAAGATCAATCCTGTTGTTTTCCACTTATCCTATCAGATTATGTTCATCCCTACCGAGGACCAGACCAGACTAACACCTGACGAGTGTGATGCCATTCACGCAGTCATTCTTGCTTTAAGTGAGTGCAATGATGTTCGACTCAGTGAAGTTGAAGAATTTTTCGGAGTTAGATTCCGAAAGGTGTCACAAAAGGTTGGCGCACAAGCGTGCAAAATAGATCCAGATGTTTCTAAACTAAATGAGTTTTGTCGGAATCATTTTGGAAGAATTCGTATGACTCGGCGTTTGAATAAGATCATCGAGGAGGTTAAATAATGAAATTCTAAATCCTGGGCACGCTTGCGGTAAGTCCCAGGTCACACAGGTCAACACGGAAGAGATCGGAGGGGAAGTTGATACCTTCCCCTCTTTTTTCGACATTAGTTTACACACTGCTCTCCTATTTGATGGTGGAACCAAGGAAAAAGACTTCTCGTGAACGACGAGTTGAACTGGCAAAAGAGCACGGTTTGGATCTTTGCAACCCGAGACATCGTGCCAAGATTATATGTCTCATGCAACAAGAAACCAAACTATTTGGTAAACCATTGACAGATTTATTGGACGACTAATGCAATTCCAAGTCACACAAATTGAGTTTGATTTTACTGACGATGTGTTTCCTGATGAAGCACTGCCAGTAGAAGAACAAGAACTTATTGTTGCAGAAACTTGTAACACTATCTGGGAGGCATGTGATGACGATGATCTAATCGAAGAGATCACAAGTGCAACAGGTTGGTGCATCAATTCTATTGAATTTGTAAATGTTCTCCGTTAATTAAACACATTGACTTTTGAAGAACTTAAAATCCTGGTATTGCTATTATCACCAGCAATGCTAATGTCTGTTCTGATCCTAATCACTTTCGCTGCTGAGACCTATGACTGAAGAACAACTTGACAAACTTAAAGATAACTATGCCTACCACATTGTGGATGGTATGGATATGAGCGATCTCATCACATTTGCTGTTGAGAGTATTGCTCACAATATGGAAACCTGGACAGAGGATGAAATCAAGGGAGAGATTCTCGATCATTATGATGAAAAAACGCTTGACGATCTCCTCGCTGAATGATAGTCCTGGGCATCGTGCAACGTCTGTTCCCGTGTTCTGTTATACTATTGGAGTCGGAGATGGTCCCTCCGATCCTCCGTTTGACCTTCTGAGTGCGCGTTTGGGCGCACTTTTTTTTGTCTCAAATCTTAATTAGACCAGAAGAACAAGTGTCACACCGACACTTGTATCGATTGTATGATCGAAATATATTGATTATGTCAAACGGAAGGACCACCGATCATGACTCAATCCACTCAAGAGAAACTCAACAAGATTCGCGCCCTGATTGTCAAGTTGCAGGCAAAGGCGGATGGCACGAACAATGAGGCAGAGCAGAAAGCATTTGCTGCCAAGGTGCGTCAGATGATGGAAGAACATGGTATCTCCTCCAGCGATTTAAGCACACCTGTTGCAGATGATGAGGACTTCGGTGAAACATTTAAGAAAATTGATAACGCATACGGCACACTATTAAATGCAGTTGCACGTTATTATGGAGCAAAACTGTATATTATGAATAATTGGGTAAATGGAAAGCGTATTCAGCAATATAAGTTGATCGGCACAGAAGGACAACGGATCGAGACAGAATTATACTTTGAGTATCTGTTAAATCATATGAATCGGGAAGCGCAACTTGCTTACGAGGCAGAGAAAGTTCTCGCTGATATGCTCGAAGTGAGTTTAAGTAAGGGTTGGAAGCAGAACTTTAGGAAGGCAATGGCAGAGAAAATTAGCGAGCGTCTGGAGGAGATGAAGCAGGAGGAGAATCCGGTCAGCGAGGCAGATGCTAAGGCAGTTGCAACCGCACTGGCAACTCGACGGTTCCACACAAGGTCTCACAGCGGCGCACACGGCGCTGGAGCACAGTCCGGTGCTGCTGTAGGTAGCACCACCAGTCTGAATCGTCAGGCAGGCGCTGCTGGACGTGGTGGGAGGGCACTGGCAGGATATTGACCACTTGAGGCACTGTCACAAGCAGTGTAGATTCGACCTTAAATCCCCCTTATTCTTGAAAAGTCAACCGGATCAACAAATGACCACACCAACACCCATCTATTCAGAACTGGAGAGCGCACTGCAAGGATTGCGTGCGTTCTTGGATGAAACCGATAGTGATTGGGAGTCTGCCACAGATTACATCGAATCTCAGATCGAAGGAAAGATCTCCGCTGGTCAGTGGTGCGAAGTCGAGAAAGTATTTGATGAGCACCAAAAATACCAGGGAGCATGAAAAAATGAAATACTATAAAGAAGAAGGATTCTGGGCAAGTAGTGAAGAACTTGCTGACATCTGCCGCCAGTCGATTCAAGAGGAGTTTAGGAAACGGCGTGCAACTCGTCGCGCTGCAAAGGAGAAGGGAACGACTCCACACTACGGTCATTTCAACATTTCTGACAGGGACTAATCATCATGACTCATTATTACGCCGAGTGTCCATCTCAACCATCCGAAAATGAGGATTGTCTGGGAGATATGGATCGTGCTTTTCAGATCTGTCTGAGTCTCTCAGAGGAATTCGGGTTCTCGGAGGTAGTTTGGTATGACAAACTCGGAAATCGAAATGTAATTGGTGACTACGGGAGCAAAGAATCATGATCTCAGTTTCATCTGAAGAAGTCGATCTTTATCTGGAAAAGATTGAAGAGGTTATTGGAATTTTGAGTAGGATTGACTATTCAGTTGATCCTTATCATTTCTCTCAAAATATAGAGAAAACTCCACAACATTCTGTGGGTTATTCTAAAGCAGAATTGAGCAAGTTGCATCATGTGCTTCAAGAACTTAAGAAATATAATAAGGATTAGTTTTCATTTTCTACCCACATTCACTGGAGTTTAAGTTCATGTCCCAATCCGAATTGCTACGACAGGAGATCATCAAGTTCAGGAATGAGCACGATGAATATAAGAAACGAGCACAACTTGCATACGACTGTATGTGCGAATTGACTAAAAAATACAATAAGGTTAAGCACCAGGAAGTGATGGGAGATAAGTCATGAGTGACACACCTTATGTTTGTGAAACATACCAGGATCTGATAGTGATGCTCCTGGGTATGACTCCAGAGCAACTGAATTGCACTCCAACGGTCTACGATCCAGACATGGACGAGTATTATCCGTGTAAAAAACTTTTGACCATAGATGACACAAACTGTGTCCTCGATAAAGATCACCCTTTTTTGTGTTATTAGTCATGACTACTGCTACATTTGATCAAATGTCTGCTCAAATGGATGCCAAGAATGACATCTATTTTAAGATTAAGACGACATGTTTTGAATTGATTGATGCACTGAATAAGGATGTTCGCAATGCTGCGCTTGCACATACTCAGAAAACATCTAGGAGGTTTACTAATGAAAATCTCGCAGATTTGGAGTTTGTTGTTGATAGTCAGAGTGAAGCATTGCATCATTTGATTATGTGTAAGAACAAAAGTAGTGGAGAAAGTTTTATTCACTGTTTTATCGATAAAACTACTGGGGCGGTCTATGCAGTATCACCTTACCAACAACCAAGGCGAACAAAAAAGATCTTATTCAATGTGAAAATTATTTCACAGCGTATTGATATGTTAGCAAGGGCAGATTATCGTGGTAATTATCTACGAAGACGATAGGGCATGTGCCAGTTGCAGCAGTGTCACACCCACTATAGAATTGGTCTGACATTGCATTTACCATAAGGAAGTGGAGGGGAACAGGACACCCATTCATCACTCCTAGCGAGTCAGTTGGCAACTCTACTGCTGGTGATAAACTCCACAAACACAAGAGAGGTAAATCAAAATGTGTTCCCTTACGCGGAACCGCCTCTCACACATTTTCTCTGATCATGGCAACACGTTCTCGTATTGGTATTGAACTTCAAGACAGTTCTATTCTGTCTGTCTATCATCATTGGGATGGATACCCTTCTTGGTTGGGACGTATTCTGACTACTCACTACAATTCTCCCACAAAAGCATTAGTATTGATTAGTGGTGGTGATATGTCCTGTGCATGGACAAAAGAACGCTGGACTGGTATAAAAGTTGCAGATCGTCTGAAGGATAAAAATTTGAAGGAGATCCTTGAGACAACAGAATATGGTCCTCAGTATTACTCTCAACGCGGTGATAATTCCCCTCCTCGTCATGATAAAGATATGGAAGAGTTTTTCTCTGATGGTGAAGAATACTCTTACATTTTCCGCAATGGTAACTGGTTTGCCTATGATATGCACCAATTTGATGATATTGTAGCACCTGAACCTGTAGAGATTCCTGAAGGAGCATTAGCAGTCTGATTATGCCTACTTAAGTGCATGTGCCGGTCGTGGAACTGGCACATCCAGTATAGGTTTGATCTGACATCACCTTTAAGATAGGGGAGTCAATCGGAGGACCATTCCATGACCACAACAAACATTCAGGAGGCAAAGTGATGAGAACTGGTCACTATCTTGTTGCCTGCCCTGCTCTCAACGTGCGGGAAGAAGTATCCGACTCAATGACGGCAGAACAAAAGTGCTATGAAATGTATTTGAAGAGCGGATCCTTTGCCTTTGTTGAAGACTACCTAGGGTGGACCTACATTGAGTATGGGGAGTGCCAATAATGCCTACTTATTCATTTGCAATTCAACCGGCATCATGGTCAACATTTGATCAGCACGGTTGTGTATTTTGCACCGACATCAATCATGCCTATCGTTTGTGTCGTTCAGAACCAGATATGATGATCTGGGGCATACCAAACAACCCGAAAAGTATGCCAATTAAATGGTGTCGTCCTGATGCCAATTCTAATGCTGTTGCTCAACTTGTTTACGGTAAAGGATTATGACTCTCTACACCATTCAAGAATTTGATTCAGATACAATGAATTGGGTCAATCATGATTCATACGATTCAAAGGATTTAGCAGAGGTTTCGATTCAAATCAAACGCCGCACTCCATGGTATTCAGATCTACGAATCGTTGAATCATACAACCGGTCATACTGGGCAGATGGACCTATGGGTGTGACACCTCCCACTGGGTGTTGGAATGAGATCAAAAAGGATCTAGGAATTAAGGAGGCAAACTGATGAACAATCTGCAAATCTTACTTGCTCGTCAACAACTTCTGGAGGACATCAATGCTATTGTTTTAGATATTGCTTCTGATTTTGACTTCAATGGTATGGAGTTTAATACTGAATATGTGACTGGTAGATTAAATGATGCAGTTCTAAATCATTTTCCAAACAACTTCAATAATCAAAAAGAGGCAAACTCATGA
>MDTA01193455.1_pt1 | contig 24149 bp, 20 predicted proteins | sample 811151 | NCBI WGS metagenome assembly MDTA01 (sample SAMN05326648, study PRJNA326480) | marine metagenome | isolation source: seawater | place: Indian Ocean: South | collected 2010
ACGCTGACGCGCCGTTTCAAGCACATTGGCCGCTTCAAGACCCGCCGCTTCAAACCGTGCGTCAAGGATCTCCACAGTGGGCGCGGGCGCATCGGGCAGCGCCTTCCAGCCCCATTGCGTGGCGATGAACGTCCAGCCTGCTGCGATCAGGGCGAGGCCCAGAACCAGCTTGAGCGCAAACTTGAGTGATGATGGCATGTCTTTTCCCAGCGATTGCCCTGCTGCAGGGCCAGCCTTGCCTGAAAGGCCCGACCCGGCGATGAACAGAGACGTATACGTTACAAGGGATGAGTCATGCCCCGGATTTACGGACTAAAAAACTGCGATACCTGTAAAAAGGCTGTGAAGTCTCTGCGGGCTGCCGGTGTGGCCCATGACTTCATCGATATTCGCGCCGAGGCGGATCTGGCCGATCGGGTTCCGGTCTGGCTGGCGGCGGTTGGCGGCAAGGCGCTCATCAATACACGCTCCACCACCTGGCGCGGCCTGGATGAGACGCAGCGCCTTCGTGCAGACTCCGATCCGGCGGGCCTTCTGATCGAGACTCCGACTCTCATCAAGCGCCCGGTGATCGAGAATGCTGACGCGGTCACCGTCGGCTGGTCGCAGGATGTGCTGAACGGGCTGACGTCAGACTGACGCCAGCCCGAGGCAGGATCAAAGCTGGGTGATGCAGCCGATCAGGGCGACCACGCCGCCGCGGGCGTCATTGACCGTGGATTCCAGCCGATAGCCCTTTTCCGTGCGGGCGATGTGAACGCCGCGATTGTTGTACATGTCGCGGAAAAGCGCATCCATGTCGGACGGGGCCTTGTCGAGCGTCTTGATGTTGGTGCCGTTATCCTTGGTGTAGGGAACAGCGAACTGAAGGGCGATCCTCAGATCGGTCGTCTCCTTGGAGGTGAAGACCATCACGCCTTCCGAACCGCGGAAACCGATATTGCGATCGGCGAAGAAGACGCCGACGCAAACCGAGTTGTCAGGGTCTCCCGGCGCGAAGAAGAAGCGTGACTTGAGCTGGACCTTGGGCGAATCCAGATCGCCGGTCTGGTTGTCCTGCATGAAGGACTTCATCTCGCCATGCGCCATGTAGAGATCGTATCCGCTCTCTCCATCCAGCCCTTTGCGCCAGTTGTTGACGACGAAGTTCTGATCGGTGTTGTTCATGACGATGCCGAGAATCTTCTTCGGGTTCTCGAGCAGCAGATACAACAGGAACGCCACCAGGATGATGATCACGGTCGCGACCGCCGTCTTCATGCCCAGCGAGGTCACGCCTGTTTTCACAGCACTGAGGAGAGCGGCGCCGCCGCGCAGCGCCTTGATCGTGTAGAACGCCATGGGCGTGCCGACAGACACAAGGCCGCCGGCGACGATCTCGATCGCCAGCTGTCCTTCGCTCTTGGCGGCGGACATGTTCTCGAAGCGCTTGGTGAGCGTGAAGACATAGTCATACACGTCCTGACCGCGATAGGTGGCGATGACCTCGGCATTGTGCTCTGAGACAATGTAGTTGGGCTCGATCTCGACGGCGTCGCCGTCGTCCTTGAGCATGGCTTCGAACTCCGGCGCCAGCTCGGAGGGATCGAGATTGCTGTCCGCCTCGGTGCGCGCGACCTGCTCCAGCGCCGCTTCCATCAGCATCATCTGGGCCTGACGGCGACGCTGGGACAGGCTGAGCGCCGGGTTCGTCAGGACGGAGTCCAGCCTGATGCCGTACCGCGCATTGAGCCGTTCAATGACCTGCATGGCGAATTCCGCCGGCGAGAGGCCTTCGTGGTGATCGATTTGCATGATGTATCTCCCTGTGCGCGTAAATCGCGCTACCCGGAGTCGTATATTCGGAGGCGGTGAATCACAATCTCAAAGAGAAAAAATCTCTCATGAGGGGATTATTCTGGCGCTGCTGTTCCCGCATCCCGGCCATGCATACAAAAGACTTTCCGCCGTCAGACGACAGCGTTAAATCCTTGGGTATGAAAAAATCCATCTGTGTGTATTGCGGCTCCAATCCGGGCGCCGCAGCTGAATACGCCCGCGCAGCGAAAGCGGTGGGCGTCAAACTGGCTCAAAACGATATCCGCCTGGTCTATGGCGGCGGACAGGTCGGACTGATGGGCCTTGTGGCGGACGCCTGCATTGATGCCGGCGGCGAGGTGTACGGGGTCATTCCTGACTTTCTCCACCAGAAGGAGATCGCTCATCCGCGCGTGCAGGACATGCACATCGTCACCTCCATGCACGAGCGCAAGCTGATGATGGCGGAAGCCTCTGACGCCTTCATCGCCATGCCCGGCGGCATCGGCACGATGGAGGAGCTGTTCGAGGTCTGGACCTGGTCCCAGCTCGGGCGTCACAAGAAGCCCGTCGGCGTTCTGAATGTCAGCGGCTATTACGACAAGCTCCTCGGCTTCATCGATCACATGACCGAGGAAGGCTTCCTGCTCGACAAGCACCGCGCCATGCTGGTGCGGGGCGAGACCATTGAAGAGCTGCTTGAGAAGTTCGAAGCCTTCGAACATCCCGGCATGATCGCCACGCTTGAGGCGGGGCAGGTCTGAAACCCGCTCCTGCTGCAGCCTCACCCCCTTTCCAAAACACGCGCCCGGGCGTAACTGATCGAGCATGAGTATTCAGGACGCAAAGCTGGACCAGGTCATTGACCGGTTCGATCAGGTCGAGGCGCGTTTGAGCGCTGCCGCGGACCCCGACGAGATTGTGAAGCTTTCCAAGGAGCACGCCGAGCTCAAGCTGGTGGCCGAAAAGGCGCGCGAGCTGAAAACCGCGCGTGAAAGCTTTGAAGAAGCCGAGGCCATCATCGAGGATGGCTCTGACCGGGATATGGTCGAGCTGGCCGAGGAAGAGCGCCAGGAGCTCAAGAAGCGACTGCCGGGCCTGGAACGCGAGCTGCAATTGCTGCTGATCCCCAAGGACCGCGATGACGACGCTTCCATCATGCTGGAAATCCGCGCCGGGACGGGCGGGGATGAAGCCGCGCTGTTCGCGGGCGACCTGTTCCGCATGTATGAGCGCTACGCCTCCAATCACGGCTGGAAGGTCGATGTGGTCGAGGCGTCCGAGGCGGAAGTCGGCGGTTACAAGGAGATCGTCGCCTCGGTCAGCGGCAAGGGCGTGTTCGGCAAGATGAAGTTTGAATCCGGCGTGCACCGGGTTCAGCGTGTCCCGGTCACCGAATCCGGAGGACGCATTCACACCTCCGCCGCAACGGTGGCGGTGCTGCCCGAGCCCGAGAATGTCGAGATCGACATCAAGGACGAGGATATCCGCATCGACACCATGCGCGCCTCCGGCGCGGGCGGTCAGCACGTGAACAAGACCGAATCCGCCGTGCGGATGACCCACATCCCCACCGGCATTGTCGTGGTGAGCTCGGAGAAGTCCCAGCACCAGAACCGCGCCATCGCCATGCAGGTGCTCAAGGCGCGCCTGTATGAGAAGGAGCGCCGGGAGAAGGATGAGGCAAGGGCGGCCGAGCGCAAGGGCCAGGTCGGCTCGGGCGACCGGTCCGAACGCATCCGCACCTACAACTTCCCCCAGGGCCGGGTCTCGGATCACCGCATCAACCTGACCCTCTACAAGCTCGACGAAATCCTCTCCGGCGATGCGCTGGACGAGGTGATCGACGCGCTCCTGTCCGAAGACCAGGCCGCCAAGCTCGCGGCGATGGAAGAGGCTTGAGCGGGCTGACCCGCTCAGACCGGCTGCGCCTCGCGGCAGAGCGTCTGAAAGCGGCTGGAATCGATGAGGCGGCTGATGACGCCCGCCGCCTTTTGCTGGCGGCGTTCGACGCATCGCCCGCCCGGCTTCTGACCGAGATGGCGTCTGAGATGCCGGATGCAGAGCTCGGGCGCTTTGACGCGCTCATCGGGCGTCGGGAACAGCGCGAGCCGCTGTCACACATCCTCGGAACCCAGCCCTTCTGGACATTGGAGCTCAAGGTCACGCGCGACGTGCTGACCCCGCGAGCAGACACGGAAACCCTCATTGAAGCGGCGCTGGCGGCCTTTCCGGATCGCAGGGCGCCCTTGCGCATCCTCGACATCGCCACCGGGTCGGGCGCCATCATCCTGGCGCTTCTGAGTGAATTTCCGAACGCGACCGGCGCCGCCACCGATATCAGCGAAGCGGCTCTGGCGGTGGCGCAGGAGAATGCGGATCTCACCGGGCTCGCCGACCGGGTGAGCTACCAGCATCAAAGCTGGGCGGACGGGCTTGAAGGCCCGTTTGATCTGCTGGTGTCCAATCCTCCCTATATCGCGACCGCGGTGATTGACGAGCTGGAGCCTGAAGTGCGGGCCTATGAGCCGCGCATGGCGCTTGAGGGCGGGCGGACCGGGTTCGAGCCCTATCCGCATCTGTTCGCCGAAGCGTCGCGCCTTCTGGTTCCGGGCGGGCTCGCCCTGTTCGAGATCGGCTATGATCAGGGTGTGCGGGCGCGGGAGGCGGCGTCCGAAGCGGGTGCGAAAGAGACGCGCATCCTCAAGGATCTGGCGGGTCATGATCGGGTCGTGAGCCTGCGGTTTTCCGTCTGACCGCTTCTGCGTGCAGAAAAGTGTTGGAATCTCCCCGCAGCTGCGTCTAGGGTGCGGTCAAGTCCAGCGGGTGATGCAGGTCGGAGCAGGGGCTGTTCTGACGCGATTACCGGGCGCCCCGCTGACCCATTGGCCCATACGCTATCGAGTTCGACCGCAATCTTCTGTTTGCGTTCGCGCCGATAGACGCGGATTTCGCGGATCGTGTCGGCTGGAACGGTATCAACAACCCGAAAAGAGATCAGGTTCTTGAACATGAAGCGTCAACGCGGACGAGGCCGAAAGGCCGGATCGCCCAGTAACCGCTCGTATGAGAGCAACGGGCCGGACGTCAAAGTTCGGGGCGCCCCCTCTCATATCTATGACAAGTACATGCAGCTCGCGCGCGACGCCTCTTCCGCAGGCGACCGGGTCATGGCTGAAAACTACTATCAGCATGCCGAGCACTATCTGCGCATCATGCAGGCGAACCAGCCCAAGCGCGATGAGCGTGACGACCAGAACAATTCTGGCGACGACTCGGATGCGAGCGATGACGCCGCTGACAACGGCAATGAGAACAACGCTGACAATGCGGGTTCGGCTTCGTCGGAAGACGCGCCGCGCCAGCGCCGTCCGCGCGGCCGTCGCCGGCGTGAGGACAATTCCAGCGATGATCCTCTGCAGGTGGTCGAGCCTGAAGGCGCTGACGCCTCTTCCTCCTCGGATGCGGGCGACGACCAGCCCTCGGGCGAGGAGAAGCCCAAGAAGCGCACCCGCACACGGCGCACCAAAGCGGATATCGACGCCCAGAAGGCGCTCGACGCTGCGGAGGGGGACTCCGAAAAAAAGGATAAGGGCGAAGCAGCCTGACCGGCTGGTTCGCACCTGTTAAGGAAAAGGCTGGAGCCTCGCTCCAGCCTTTTTTGTTTCCGGTCCCGGTATGGGCGGTTAACCGCCGCGGCCAAGGCGACGCAGGCGTCGCCAGAACCGCCGCCGTTCCGGGCGGGGCTGGGGCTTGAGATTCTGGACGAACTCCTCGGCGCAGGCGCGCCAGGAGTATTTCTCGGCATAGGCCCGGCAATCCTCGCGCTTCATCTCGAGCGCTTCCAGGCAGGCGGTCTTCAGGTCGTCATTGACCGAGCCCGCCTTGGAGCCGGGAATGATGTCCTTGGGGCCGTTCGCCACATAGGCGGCGACGGGCGTGCCGGTCGCCATGGATTCCAGGATCACGAGGCCAAAGGTGTCGGTGAAGCTGGGAAAGACCATGACGTCCGCGTCCGCGAAATGGCGCGCCAGCTCGTCGCCCGACTTGTTTCCGGTGAAGATCACTTCGGGATAGTTTTCCTTCAGCTCCTCCAGTTGCGGGCCGGGGCCCACCACCACCTTTGTGCCGGGTAGGTCGAGGTCGAGGAAGGCTTCGATGTTCTTCTCGACGGCGACGCGGCCGATATACACGAAGATCGGACCTTCAACGCCTTCATAGACGCTCTTGCCGCCCATATGGCGCTTGTCGGGATGGAACAGCTCGGTGTCCACGCCGCGCGCCCAGGGGGTGATGTTGTTGAAGCCGCGCTCGGAGAGGAGATCGCGCATGGAGGGGGTCGCCACCATCAGGCGGTTGCCCGAATTGTGGAAGCGCCGCATGAACCAATAACCGGCCGAGATCGGAATGAACGGGAAGCGCGCATTCACATATTCGGGGAATTTGGTGTGATAGCTCGTGGTGAAGGGCAGCTTCCACTTCAGACAGATGGCGCGCGCCGCCTGTCCCAGCGAGCCTTCGGTCGCGATATGGATGGCTTCGGGCTCGAACGCCTTGAAACGGGCTTCAAGCTCCTTGCGGGCGCCGACCGCCATCTTGATCTCGGGATAGGTCGGCAGCGGGAAGGTCTTGAACCCGAGCCCGGGATGGATCACCTCCACCTCATGGCCCATGGCCCGGCACTCCTCGACCGTGCGCGACAGCGTACGCACGACGCCATTGACCTGCGGCTCCCACGCATCGGTGACCAGCATGATGCGCAGCGGCGCGCTTTCCTCCATGGGAAGGACCTCCAGAACCTGTCTCTCTTCAGGCCGGTTTAGCGCGTTTTCGCCATTTGTCGAAGGGCTGTCGGCGCCATTCTCCGGAACCTCCGGCTCCGGCCTGACGACAGCGCGTCAGCTGTGGAACGCTTCCCTGACTGCGCCGTTGATATGGTGTCCAAGCTTTGTCTGCGCTCCCAGGGCGCAACATGGACGTCCGAGGCAATCTTCAGAGGAGGACCTGTCAGCAGGCAGGATCTCGCCAAAAAACAAAAAACCAGACTTGGCGGATTTCCCGCGCAGCAGGCGCGATATCCAGCGTATGCAGGTGTCCACAGAAATAGATTATCAAATCTATACAAGCACTAATGCGCTGTTCGAAATAGAAAATTTCAACTCGGAAATCTGCCCGGAATAGGATTGCTGCAATCAAAATCTGCGATGAAGTAAAGTTCAAAGGGCGTTGTCATGAGTCGATCTGTAATTGAATATGCTGAAGTTAATTTAGTTATTTTCAGCTCAAAATAAAATCTATGCAGTTATGCTGCATTGCGATGTTCTGCGGACTTGTACTGATTGTGAATAGCTGGGGTTGAATTCTATGACTTCAGCAAGCATTGTCCGCACTAACAGGGCCGGATGCGCCGGCCGCTCCGGGTTCGAGAGGCTTTGGACCATGCGCGATTGGACAGACGTATCTATCGATTGGGATGCACTGGACGGCGAGAAGTTCGCTGATGAACGCCAGGCGGCCCGCAAGCTGGAAGACGCAGTCGGCTTGAGCCCTGAAGGGCGACAGGCGGCCAGCGACGCCGCGATCAAGCTCGTCGAGAAGGCGCGTGAGACGCGTCATGGCGGTGGCCTGATGGAGAGCTTCCTTCAGGAGTTCGGTCTGAGCAACAAGGAAGGCCTGGCCCTGATGTGTCTGGCCGAGGCGCTGCTGCGGGTTCCGGACGCGGAAACGGCCGATGATCTCATCGCCGAGAAGATCGGGTCCGGCTCCTGGGTCGAGCATGCCTGGAAATCGGATAACTGGCTGGTCAATGCGTCTACCATCGGCCTGATGATGACCGGTTCGATTCTCAAGGTGGATTCTCGCGCCGAGAAGAATCCGGGCGAATACTTCAAGCAGATGGCCGGACGTCTGGGCGAACCCGTCATCCGGACCGCCGTCAAGCGCGCCATGCGAATCCTGGGCGAGCAGTTCGTTCTGGGCCGCGACATCGAGAGCGCGATCAAGCGCGGCCGCGGCTGGAAGACCTATGGCAAGGTCAAGCCGCTCTTCAGCTTTGACATGCTGGGCGAGGGCGCCCGCACGGAAAAGGACGCCAAGCGCTATCTCGACAAATACCGTCACGCCATCCGCGTGGTGGCCGAGAAGCGCCAGAAGGGCTCGATCGAGGATGTGGACGGCGTCAGCGTGAAGCTGACCGCCCTGCATCCGCGCTATCAGGCCGTGCGTCAGGCGCAGGTGATGGAAGAGCTCTATCCGCGCGCGCTGGAGCTGGCCCAGATGGCCAAGGATGCGGATCTGGGCTTCAGCCTCGACGCCGAGGAAAGCGATCGCCTGGTCATTCAGCTGAAAATCTTCGACCGGCTCGCGCGCGAGCCCTCGCTGGCGGGCTGGGACGGCCTCGGGATCGTCATCCAGGCTTATCAGAAGCGCGCCATGAGCGTGCTCGAGAAGCTGATCGAGCTCGGCCAGGAAACCGGCCGTCGGTTCATGGTGCGCCTGGTGAAAGGCGCCTATTGGGATACCGAGATCAAGTTCGCCCAGATGAACGGTCAGGCGGATTTCCCGGTCTGGACCACCAAGCCGGCGACCGATCTCAACTATCTGGCCTGTGCGCGACAGATGCTGGCCGCCCCGGACGCCATCTTCCCGCAATTTGCGACCCATAACGCCCACACCCTGTGCGCCGTGCGTCAGATTGCGGCCGAGACCGGCAATCCGCCCTATGAATTCCAGCGCCTGCACGGCATGGGGGAGCCGCTCTACGCCGCGGCGGCGCAAACCTATGCGGATCTGGGCGCGGTGCGCGTCTACGCTCCGGTGGGCAGCCATCAGGACTTGCTGCCCTATCTGGTGCGGCGTCTTCTGGAGAACGGCGCCAACACCTCTTTCGTGCACGCCTTCCTTGATGAGGATGTGCCCGCCGCCGATGTGGCCAGCGGTCCGTTCAAGGCGGCGGCGACGCTTGATCGTCACCCCTTCATCTCCATTCCGGCCAAGCTGTATGGCCCGGATCGTCTGAACTCCAAGGGCATGGACCTGACCCAGGCGCGTGTGCGCGAGCGGCTCGCTGAGGCCCAGAAGGCATTCGACGAGAACGCGCCCTATGCCTGTGGTCCGATCATCAATGGCGATGCCCGCACAGGCGACGGCCAGGCGATGCACAGTCCGGCGGACAGGGAGTTCACGGTCTCAACCCTTCACGAGGCCACCGAAGAGGACGTGAAGACGGCGTACAAGATCGCTCATGACTCCCAGAAGGACTGGAACGCCAAGGGCGGACCGGCGCGCGCCAGGATCCTGCGCGACATGGCTGACGCGCTTGAAGCGAACACCGACCGGTTGATGGCGCTGATGGCGCGGGAAACCGGCAAGACCCTGCCGGACGGAATCGCCGAGGTGCGCGAGGCGGTCGACTTCCTGCGCTATTATGCGGTGGAAGCGGAAACCAAGTTCGGCGATCCGGTGCGTCTGCCCGGGCCGGCGGGCGAAACCAACCATCTGGGTCTGGCCGGACGCGGCGTGTTTGTCTGCATCAGTCCGTGGAACTTCCCGCTGGCGATCTTCACCGGTCAGGTGGCCGCCGCGCTGGCGGCCGGCAATTCCGTGCTGGCCAAGCCGGCCGAGCAAAGCCCGCTGATCGCCTATGAGGCCGTGAAGATCTATCTTGAGGCGGGCCTGCCCAAGGGCGTGCTCCATCTGTTGCCGGGCGACGGCAAGATCGGCGGCGCCCTGACAGAGCTGCCCGGCGTTGACGGCGTCGCGTTCACCGGGTCGACGGATGTCGCGCGGATCATCAACCGCACGCTCGCCGCCAAGGACGGCCCGATCGTGCCGCTGATCGCGGAGACGGGCGGCCTCAATGGCATGTTCGTGGATACCTCGGCCCTGCATGAGCAGGTGATCGATGACGCCATCAACTCAGCGTTCGGATCCGCCGGTCAGCGGTGCTCGGCGCTGCGTGTGCTTCTGATTCCCGAGGAGATCGGCGATCTGCTGATTGAGGGGCTCACCGGCGCCATGGACATGCTCTCTCTCGGCGATCCGTCTGATCCGGCGACCGATATCGGCCCGGTCATCGACGCGGAAGCCCATGAGATGCTCCAGGAGCACGTCAAGGACATGGAGTCCCGCGCCAAGGTGCTCCATCGCGCGCCGTTGAGCGCCGAAATGGCGGCCAAGGGTGAGTATTTCGCGCCCACGCTGGTGGAGATCAGCTCTCTTGATCAGCTGACCGAGGAGAAGTTCGGCCCGATCATGCATGTGATGCGCTACAAGCGCGCCGACCTTCAGAAGGTCGCCGGTCAGCTGGCGGACAAGGGCTACGGCCTGACGCTCGGCGTTCACAGTCGTCTGGATCGATTCGCGGACATGGTTCGCGCGGCGGTCCCGGTGGGCAATTGCTATGTGAACCGCAACATCACCGGCGCGGTGGTCGGGGTTCAGCCGTTCGGCGGCGAGGGCCTGTCCGGCACCGGACCCAAGGCTGGCGGTCCGCACTATATCTACCGCTTCGCGGCGGAGCATACCGTGACCATCAATGTGGCCGCCCAGGGCGGGGACCCCGAGCTTCTGTCTCTGGGTTAACCGGACGCGGAATGCGGGCTTTGCGGCTCGCGCCAGATATCCACAAGAAACCGCATTTATCCCCGGGCCCGGACTCCTTAACGAGTCCGGGCCCGGAGCGTTTTCTGGTAGGACTTTGTTTACGAAAAAAGCGGCTGGGAGCCGGTTTGACCCGTTGACGGTCAGATGGGACCCAAGCACTATATGTTGCGGTTTCCGGGGGAAGCCGCACACCATGTATAGGTTTTTCTTAAGCAGCGCGCGGGAAAACGGCCTCTCGCAGGCATAACGCGCGACGCTGAATTGGAGCGGGTAGAGATGACGCCTTTCGACCAAGCCCACGCTACCGGAGCCCGCACGCAGGAGTCCGCTTCGGCCCTGCGCGGCAAGCCCAAGGCTGTTCAGCTTCGACTGGTTGATAAGGTTAAGACCGATCCTTCGCGGGACGCGCTTCTGACCGATTTCGGCAAGAAGACCCTGGTCGACCGTTACCTGCTGCCAGGCGAATCCTATCAGGACATGTTCGCGCGGGTGTCGACGGCCTATGCCGACGATCTCGAGCATGCTCAGCGCCTTTATGACTACATGTCGAATCTGTGGTTCATGCCGGCGACGCCTGTCCTCTCCAATGGCGGCGCGGATCGCGGCCTGCCCATTTCCTGCTTCCTGAACTCGGTGGATGATTCGCTGGGCGACATCGTGTCGACCTGGACCGAGAATGTCTGGCTCGCCTCCAATGGCGGCGGCATCGGCACCTATTGGGGCAATGTGCGTTCGATCGGCGAGAAGGTCGGGCAGAACGGACAGACCTCCGGAATCATCCCGTTCATCCGCGTGATGGATTCGCTGACGCTGGCGATTTCCCAGGGGTCGCTGCGTCGCGGTTCGGCGGCCGTCTATCTCGACATTCACCACCCGGAAATCGAGGAATTCCTCGAAATCCGCAAACCGTCGGGCGACTTCAACCGCAAGAGTCTCAACCTTCACCACGGCCTCAACGTCTCTGACGCATTCATGGAGGCCGTCGCCAAGGATGAGGAGTTCGAGCTGATCTCCCCGCGGTCCGGCGAAGTGGTCAAAACCGTCAATGCCCGCAAGCTGTGGCAGAAGATCCTGGAAGTCCGCCTGCAGACCGGCGAGCCCTACATCCTGTTCTCCGACACGGTGAACAACAATCTGCCGGCTCACCAGCGCAAGCTGGGCCTGAAGGTGCGCCAGTCCAACCTGTGCTCGGAAATCACCCTGCCGACGGGCGTGGACCATCTGGGCAATGACCGCACGGCGGTGTGCTGCCTGTCCTCTCTGAACGCCGAGAAATTCCTCGAGTGGAAGGATGACGAGCGCTTCCTCGAGGACATCTTCCGCTTCCTCGACAACATCCTGCAGGACTTCATCGAGCGTGCTCCTGATGAAATGGAGCGTGCGAAATACTCTGCGGCGCGTGAGCGGTCTGTGGGGCTGGGCCTGATGGGCTTCCACTCCTTCCTGCAAAGCATGAACGTGCCGTTTGAGTCCGCCATGGCGCAGTCCTGGAACAAGCGCATGTTCCAGCATATCCGCCAGGGCGCCGACAAAGCCTCGGTCAAGCTCGCCGAAGAGCGCGGCGCATGCCCGGACGCGGCGGACAACGGCGTGAAGGCGCGCTTCTCGCACAAGCTGGCGATCGCGCCGACCGCGTCGATCTCCATCATCTGCGGCGGCACCTCGGCGGGCATCGAGCCGATCCCGGCCAATGTCTACACGCACAAGACGCTCTCGGGCTCCTTCACCGTGAAGAACCCGTATCTTGAGAAGATCCTTGAGGAGAAGGGCAAGAACACCCCGGCGGTGTGGTCCTCCATCCTCGAGCACGAAGGCTCCGTGCAGCATCTGGATTGCCTGGACGAGCTGGAGAAGGACGTCTTCAAGACCGCCTTCGAGCTCGATCAGCGCTGGGTCATCGAGCACGCGGCTGACCGCTCGCCCTATATCTGCCAGGCGCAATCGCTGAACTTGTTCCTGCCGGGCGATGTGAACAAATGGGACCTGCACATGCTGCACTGGTCGGCGTGGGAGAAGGGCGTCAAATCGCTCTATTACTGCCGCTCGAAATCGGTGCAGCGCGCCGCCTATGCCGGCGCCGGCGAGAAGGACGAGATGTCCAAATCACTCAGCGATGCTGCGCCCAAGGACTATGACGAGTGCCTCGCCTGCCAATAGGTCGAATTTTTTTCGAATAAACGAAGAACCCCGGGCCCGTTCCGGGGTTCTTTGTATTTAATCCCATGAATTCTAAGCAGTATTAATTTTTATGAACTGTTAACCCTAAAGAAGGCTCCTTGATCAAAGAATGGCCATTGTTCATGGTATGATTTGAACAATGCAGGTTGAAGCCGATGGGGACCGGTATGACCACGCCGAATGTGAGCAAGGTGAGCAAATCCGCGCAGCACGCCAGCGTGCTGGCCGGCCTCCTTGCTGCGGCGTGTCTCACCTCGCTCGGCGGCCCGTGTGAGCGCGCTCAGGCGCAGCAGGGACAGGCCTCACAAGAAACACGCGCGATGATCCTCGGTCCGCTCCAGGCCGAGCTGGCGCCGGCGCGGCCCGCCCCGGACCGCAGCAATTTTGCGCCGGCGCAGGCGTTGGGACGGTCTCCGGGCTATATCGAGTTCATCGGCTCTGATTCGACTACGGCCTTGCCGGATGCGGCCCGACTGGCGGGCGTGGCGCTCAGCGTTCGCGCGGACAGCGCAGCCATGGAAGGCTTCTCCGCTTTCTATCAGGCCGGCGCCACTCTGGTGCAGACGCCGTCGGGCGGGCGCATCTCGGTGTCGCTGTTTGACGGGCGCGCACCTGATGCTGCGCTGTCGGCCCTGTCGGATTCCTATGCCGACATCGCGGGAAGCGACCTTGACCCGGCCGGCCGCTCCAACCGTCGCATGACGCTGCGCTATGAAAACGCGTTTGACTCACCCGGCGGTCCGGAAGGGCTCGATGTGGGCGTCTCGCCGCGGGCCGGCCTGTCGATCGGTCAGGATGGCCCGGCCGCGGAAGCGGGCGCGACGGTGCGCCTGGGTCAGTATCTCGATGAAGGCTTTGGCGAGGAGCGCCCGGCCTGGTGGTTCTTTGCAGGCGCTGACCAACAGGCGCTGATGTATGATCCGGGCGCGGGCTTTGACATGCGCAACGCGCTCGCCATGGGGCCCTATGCGACCGTGGGCGATGCACAGGCGGGCATCGCCGCCCGGTTTGGCGGCGCCGACATCTCCTTTGCCTATATCCAGCGTGAAACCCGCTATGCGTTGCCCAATGAATCCTGGGAAACTTCAGAAGGGTTCGCTGCGTTCTCATTGACGTTGCGTCGTTAAGCTGAGAACGCTGCGCCGATAGCGCGGCAAAGGGATTGCCCATCATGATCAGACTGGCGTCCGCGCTCCTTGGAGCTGCGGCCTTGATATGCGTGCACACGCCGCGCTCTGAGGCGCGTGACCATCCGGTTGACGCCCAGCCTGAAGATGGCGGCGTTCTGACCCTTGTGGTCGAGAACGACCTCTTTGGCGGTACGGACCGGAATTACACGAACGGCATCCGACTGGAATGGGTTGCGCCCGAGGATGAGGTGAGCCGCTGGCTGACCCAGGCCGCCCGCACCCAGCCTTTCGTCAATCTCAAGGGCGCGCGGGTCCGTCAGGGCTTCGCGCTCGCGCATACACTTTACACCGCCAGCGACATCACGCTCGAGAACCCGCCGCTCGACGATCACCCTTATGCCGCGCATTTGAATGTGAACTGGTTTGCTTCGGCGCGAACTCCGAACAGCGAACACACCATTCTCGTCGATGTGGGCATTATTGGTCCGAGCGCGCAGGGCGAGTTTCTTCAGACGAGCTGGCATCAGCTGATTGATGGCAAGGAGCCGCGCGGCTGGGACACCCAGCTTCATGACGAGGTGGTGTTCGCGATTTCAGGTCAGCGGACCGAGCGGATCCATCAATGGCGGATTGGCCATTACACCGCCGATGTGATGGGCCACGCCGGACTGACGCTGGGCACGCTGAGGACGGATCTGTCCGCCGGCGCGACGGTGCGATTCGGCACCGATCTGCAGGATGCGTTCGCGCCGCCGCGGCTGCGGCCGGCCCTCGCGCCGTCCAGTCTTTACACCCCGACACAACATATAGCGGCTTACGTCTTTGTCGGCGTTGGCGGCTATGCGGTGGCGCGCGATGTTTTCCTGGACGGCAATACCTATCGCGACTCGCGTTCGGTGGATCGCAATGTCTGGGTGGGGGATGTGCAGGCGGGCGCGGCGCTGCACATCAATTCCTACCGGCTGGCCTTTACGTATGTGGTGCGAAGCGAGCAGTATGCGAGCCAGAACGGCCTGCAACGCTTTGGCGCGATCTCGATGTCGCGCGCTTTCTAGCCGGACCGGTTTGAGTCGCATCAAGGTCAAGTTTCTTCCCTCGTGGATAACCGGATTAATACACTGGAAACCAGACTCATTGCGACACAATATGTAGTGGACCTGAGGGGCTGAGGCGCTATCTGTCGTGTCGAACGCGCGCCAAGCCCTTCAATTTGAATGCGCAGAGCCGAGAAAGAAACGCCATGCTTACCGTCGCTTCCGACCGCCCGGGCCTGTTGACTCCCAGCCTGACCTACAAGCCGTTCCGCTATCCGTGGGCGTATGATTTCTGGAAGGTCCAGTCCCAAGTGCACTGGCTGCCCGAAGAGGTGCCGCTGGGCGAGGACTGCAAGGACTGGGCGACCAAGCTGACCGACAAGGAGCGCAATCTGCTCACGCAGATCTTCCGCTTCTTTACCCAGTCGGATGTGGAAGTCGGCGCGAACTACATGGAAAACTACATGCCGCTCTTCAAACCGGTTGAAGTGCGCATGATGCTCGCCGCCTTCTCCAACATGGAGACGATCCACATTGCGGCCTATGCGCTGCTGCTGGAAACCATCGGCATGCCTGACACCGAGTTCTCCGCCTTCATGGAGTACGAGGAGATGGCGGCCAAGCACGACTATCTTGGCAAGTTCGGCTGCGAGACTGATCGCGACATCCTCACCTCCATGGCGGTGTTCGGCGGTTTCACCGAAGGCCTTCAGCTGTTCGCCAGCTTCGCCATGCTGATGAACTTCCCGCGCTTCAACAAGATGAAGGGCATGGGCCAGATCGTGTCCTGGTCGGTGCGCGATGAGTCGCTGCACTGCGAAGGCATGATGAAGCTGTTCCACACCTTCGCCGAGGAAACCGGCGCGCTGACCAAGGGGGTGAAGGACGATATCGCCGATTGCTGCAAGACGGTGGTGAGCCTTGAGGACAAGTTCATCGAGCTGGCGTTCGAGGCGGGCGAAGTCGAGGGCATGACCCCCGAGGACATCAAGAACTACATCCGCTACATCGCCGACTGGCGCATGAAGCAGCTCAAGCTGCCGACCATCTATGGCGTGGAAGAGCACCCGATCCCGTGGCTGACCGAGATCCTGAACGGGGTCGAGCACGCCAACTTCTTTGAAGCCCGCGCCACAGAATACTCCAAGGGCGCGACCCAGGGCGACTGGCATGGCGATGCCGGCGTCTGGTCGAACTTCGACAACATGATGATGAAGCGGTCCCTGACGGCCGGCGCGACGCCGGCGGAATAGGTCCGACCTTCTTTGCACTCATGCGGAACCCCGGTGGGCAGGGCTCGCCGGGGTTTTTCATGTCACCGGCTCGTGATTGGGTGATTGCGCCTTGGCCCTATAATTTGGGGCCATGATTGAACGCGATGCCTCATCTCTGTATTTCGGCGATCTCGGCGCGGTCCCGCCAGAGCAGCTGGTCACGCACATGAATGACCCTCGGGTGGCCGCTCACCTGCCGCTCCTGACCCGTCGCTGGACGGTCGATGACGCTGTCGCGTTTCAGGCCGCCAAGGCTCAGCGCTGGCTCGAGGACGGGCTGGGGCATTGGGCGATCCATGCAGGCGATCGCTATGTCGGCTGGGGCGGGTTCGAGAAAGAGGGCGCAGTCTGGGATTTCGGGCTGGTGCTGACAGCGGAGGCGTTTGGCCTGGGGCGTCGTGTTTTTCTGAAAGCGCTCGATTTCGCGCGCCAGGATGACCGGATCGATCGGATCAGCGTCCTGCTGGCGCCGTCCCGCAAGCATCTCTCCGCCCTGACGCGTTATGGCGCAGAGTTTGTGGGCGAGGATGAGCATGCCGGGCAGCGCTTCCTCAGATACGAGCTCACGCCATCAAAAAGCCCCGGCCAGTGACCGGGGCTTAGTCTGTCTCGCTTGGCGCCAGACTAGAAATTCACGCGGCGGGCCGCCTGCAGGCTGTCCAGCACGGCCTTGGCGTCATCGCCGGGCTTGCGCTTGCGCTTGGCTTGCGGCTGGTAGGCCAGCTGGGCATGGGCTTCGCAATAGGCGTTTCCGACGCCCGAATGACGGCCGCAGAAGCGGAATTCGGTATCAGTCGGGTCGCCGATCGGCCATTTGCACATGCCTTCACGCAGGGTCAGAACGGTGGCGTATTCACCGTTTGGCAGCTTGGCGGCATCCTTCGGCGCGGTCAGCGGCGCGGATTTGGCTTCCGCGATGACAGCCTTGGGCTTTACCGGTGCAGCTTGCGGCGCGGCAGCCTTGGCCACTGCGGGTTTGGCTGCAGCCGGACGGGGCGCGGGGCGCGGCGCCGGGCGACGGGCCGGACGCGAGGGCGCAGCGCGGCCGGACAGGCCCAGACGGTGCACTTTGCCGATCACGGCGTTACGGGTGACCCCGCCAAGCTGCTTGGCGATCTGACTGGCGCTCAGGCCATCGGCCCACAGCTTTTTCAGGGTTTCCACACGGTCTTCGGTCCACGCCATGGCGGTGCGCTCCTCGCCCAATTAAGCTCATCCACATATCCCACACCTAGTGATAGGGTCATTGTCTTGCCCTATATCTTGGGTGTGAACACGAGATACAGTATCTGCTGAGGCGCTAGGCACAAGATGCCGACTCGAATCGCCCGTGGATAACTTCTTGCGCATTGCATGGCCTCAACAGGCCGCAACCGGCGTGCTAGATGCGCGTACAGAGCCTTAAGGGGAGTCGCTCATGTCAGATCAAGCCGCCTCGGCGCCGCAATCCACAGATGTTTCCACAATTCCCCAGCCGCGGCCTCTGGGCGCGGTGAACTGGCTGGGCCTGTGGACCCTTTACAAGAAGGAAGTGCGTCGCTTCCTGAAGGTGAGCTTCCAGACCGTGCTGGCGCCGGTGGCGACCACCTTGCTGTACATGATCGTGTTTTCGCTCGCGATCGGATCGCGCCGGGGCGAGGTGATGGGCGTGGACTTCACCGCCTTCGTCGCGCCGGGCCTGATCATGCTGGGCATGCTCAACAACAGCTTCGCGAACTCGTCCTCTTCCCTGATTGTGGCGAAGGTGCAGGGCAATACGGTCGACTTCCTGATGCCGCCTCTGTCTCCGGGCGAGCTGGCCGCCGCCTTCATCGGCGGCGCGGTGACGCGCGGCGTGATCGTGGGCGCGGCGACGGCGCTGGCCGTGGCGCCCTTTGTGGACGTTTCCATCAGTCATTTGTGGGCCATGCTCTATTTTGGCCTGTCCGCCGCGGCGATGATGTCGATGATCGGCCTGATCGCGGGGCTGTGGGCGGAGAAGTTCGACCATCTGGCGGTCATCACCAACTTCATCATCATGCCGCTGGCCTTCCTGTCAGGCACCTTCTACTCGGTCGAGATCCTGCCCGAGCCCTTCTATACGATCAGCCATGTGAACCCGGTCTTCTTCATGATCGACGGTTTCCGGTACGGCTTCATCGGCGCCCATGACAGCCCGCTTCTGATCGGCGGCCTTGTGGTTCTCGCCATCAACGCCGCGCTCCTGATCGCCTCCTATCTGCTTCTGCGCTCAGGCTGGCGCTTGAAGAGCTGACGCGTCTGGTCCTAGATCAGCGCATTCATATTTTTCACCCCCTTTCCACCCAGGGAGCCTTTCATGCCCAAGCCGTTGATGGACACCTATTCGCCGCCCAATCTTGATTTCGAGCGCGGCGAGGGCGTTTACCTGATCGAGAAGAGCGGTGAGAAATATCTCGACTTCATCTCGGGCATTGCGGTGAATGCGCTCGGGCACGCCCATCCCAAGGCTGTGGCCGCCTTGAAAGAGCAGGCCGACAAGCTCTGGCACACCTCCAACATGTTCCGGGTGCCGGGGCAGATCGAGCTGGCGGAGAAATACTGCCGCGACAGCTTCGCCGATCGGGTGTTCTTCACCAATTCCGGCACGGAGGCGGTGGAATGCGCGCTGAAATCGGCGCGGCACTATCATTTCGCCAACGGGCGCCCGGACAAGTACCGCATCATCACCTTCACCGGCGCCTTCCATGGCCGCTCCTATGGCGGCATCAATGCGGGCGGCAATCCGAAATACCTCGAAGGCTTCGGCCCGGCGATGGAAGGCTTTGATCAAGTCGAGTTCGGCGATCATGACGCACTGAAAGCCGCCATCACCGAGGAAACCGCCGCCATTCTGGTGGAGCCGGTGCAGGGCGAGGGCGGTGTGCGCGCCATCCCCGATGTGTGCCTGCGCGGCCTGCGCGAGCTGTGCGATGAACACGGGCTTCTGCTGATCTATGATGAAGTGCAGTGCGGCGCGGGCCGGACCGGCAAGGTCTGGGCGCACGAATGGGCGGGATCCGCACAGCCGGACATCATGGCGGTGGCCAAGGGCGTTGGCGGCGGCTTCCCCATGGGCGCCTGCCTGACCACGGACGCAGCGGGCGCGCACATGGTCGTGGGCACGCACGGTTCGACCTTTGGCGGCAACCCGCTCGCCATGGCGGTCGGTAATGTGGTGTATGACGAGCTGACCCGTCCGGGCTTCATGGACGAGGTGGTCGATATCTCCAACAAGCTGCGCCAGGCGCTGTCCGGTCTGGCGGACGAGCATTCCGACAAGGTCGAGGAGCTGCGCGGACGCGGCTTGCTGATCGGGCTGAAGCTCAAGGACGGCTACGGCAACCGCACGCTTGTCGGCAAGGCGCGCGATCACCATCTGCTCATGGGCGCGGCGGGAGACAATGTGGCTCGCATGGCTCCGCCTCTGATCATCAATGAAGACCATGTGCGTGAAGCAGTCAGCGCTCTCGACAAGGCGCTTGGCGAGCTGCAGCCTGAGTAACAGACAAGCGGAACGAGACGGAGCGTATGACGGATAGCATTTCTACTCCTGGTCCCGATGAACTGGGCGCCGGCGATAATATCGTTCTTACGTTCCAGCTCGAAGGGTTAAGCGTGCGCGGTCGGTATGTCCGGCTTGGCGAGACCATGGACAAGATGTTGTCCGCGCACGATTACCCGCGCTCTGTCGCGCGTCTGGTCGGCGAGTGCGCTCTTGTGGCGATCCTGATCGGGGATTCCCTGAAATTCGATGGCCGGCTGATCGTCCAGGCGAGCGGGCCGGGCTCTCAGGGCCAGAACATTGAAGGCAATGGCGCCGTCAGCTTCGTGGTGGCCGATTTCGTGCCGGGCGAGGGCGTCAGGGCATACGCCAAGTTCGACCCTGACCGCGTGCAGGCGCTCGAAGCCCAGGCCGACGGGCCTCTGGGCCCCATCGACCTTCTGGGCAAGGGGCACTTCGTGATGACGATCGATCCGGGCGAAGGCATGGAGCGCTATCAGGGCGTCACCGCGATCGAGGGCGACACGCTGGCGGCCAGCGCGGAGCATTATTTCGCCCAGTCCGAACAGGTGCCGACCCGATTGCGTCTGGCGATCGGTCAGCAGGTGCTCGATGGCGGTGAAACTGTCTGGCGCGCCGGCGGCGCCCTGATCCAGAAGCTTGCGGGCGATGACAGCCGTCCGTCTGATGCGGAGGATTTCGAGCATGTCCTGGCGCTGTTCAATACCGTCGAGGACGCCGAGCTGATCGATCCGGATCTGACGGCGGGCCGCGTGCTCTATCGCCTGTTCCATGAGGATGGGGTTCGGGTGCAGGCCGAGCGCGAGGTCAAACGCTATTGCACCTGCGGTCGCGCTCGTCTGGCCCAACTTCTGGCGCGTTTTCCTGCTGATGATCGGGAACACATGGCCAAGGAAGACGGTTCCATCGAGATGACCTGTGAGTATTGCAAGAGCGAATGGCGCTTTACGGCGGAAGAAATCGACGCCTCCGCCAAAGCGAACGATTGATGGGTGAGGACGCAGCGGTTTTTCAGCTCAGTCCGGATCCGGCCGATGCGCGACGTCGCGCCGAGGCGGCGTTCGAAACCTGGCGGCGTCAGCACGGGCGCCAATTGCCTCGCACAGCCCGGATCGATCATGTGGGCTCGACCGCAATAGAGGGGTGCGAGACCCGCGGTGATCTCGATATCGCGGTGCGCGTTCCCGAAGACGCCTTCGGCGCCGCCCGCGATTATCTGGACCGGACCCACGCCGCCGACACTCAAGCGGCTCGCCGCAAGGGCTATGCGGCCTTCACAGCGCCGGGTTATGCGCTGGAGGTCGGCGTGCAGCTGGTGGTGATGGGGGATGAACAGGACCGGCTTCTGGACTTTCGGGACGCCCTGACCAGCGACCGGGCGCTTCTCGCGCGCTATAACGCTCTCAAGCGCGCCTACAGGGGGCGTGAAATGGCCCGGTATCGCGAAGCCAAGGCGGCCTTCATCCGGGATATTCTCGATACGTGATCAGAAGAGACTTTTAGGCTCCGCAACGTTGCATGGCGGCGGTGGACACACGGGCGCTTCAGGTCCATTAATGCGATCTCGAACTGACTGTTTTTCAAGCAAAGCGGTTCATTTGCGTTGTGCTGACAAAACCCTCCGGGCGTGGCGCTATGTGAATTGCCAAGCTTGGACGATCACGACGCGTTGGCACTGGATTGTCTGCGTCACTATTAATTCTTAGGGTCGACGAGTGTCCGCGCCTTACTTTTACCGATCCAACTCCAATGCTCTCGCCGACGCCCTTTTCGATCTCCGGGAGGGCCTCGAGCGCCATACGCTATGGGTCAATCTGGGGCTCCAGGAGGTGAAACAACTCTATCGTGGCTCCCTTTTGGGTGCGGCATGGATCGTGGTGTCCTTCCTGATCTTTGGGGGCGGGCTGATCTGGTTCTTTGGCGCTCTGAGTTCAACTGAAGCCTCCTGGTTCGCCGCCTACCTTCTGATCGGTCTCTGGGTCTATCAGTTCATCGCAACCGCCATCACAGGCGCCTGTACGGTGTTCATCGCAGCTGAAGGCTGGTTGAGATCTCAACGGCTTCCAATGAGTTTGTTCGCCTACAAGCTGACATTCCGGAATGTCTTCAATCTCGCGCTGACCGGAATTTCGGTCGCCTTAGCACTTATCTACATACGGCATCCACTGACCTGGGGCGCGCTCTGGGCCATCCCTGGGGTGATCACCATCATATACACCTCGGTCTGGGTCACCTTGTTGCTGGGTTTCGCTACGGCCCGGTTTCGGGACCTCCAGCACATCGTCACAACCGTTATGCGTTTTGCTTTTCTAATGACCCCCGTGCTCTGGGTGGCGGATGAGCTGGGCGCGCGGGGCCGGTTCGCCAATATCAATCCGCTGACGCATTTCATCGCGATTGTGCGTGAGCCGCTGTTAAACGGTCAGGTGGTTATGTTCCACTGGTGGGTGGTTCTGGCAATAAGCCTTATTGGCTCGCTCATTACTTTTGCGGTGTTTGCCCGCTTCCGTCGCGACTTGATCTTCTGGTTATAGCGCCATGGCTCGTGTTCTTCTTCGCAATGTCGACGTGACTTTCACGTCCCGCCGCGTCAAGCCGAAGGGCGTGGAAGGCGCACAGGCCAGCGAGGACCGGGTCTCGGGCGGTCTGATCGAGCGTCAGGGCTCTACGCTGAACGTGCGCGCAATCCGCAACATGTCGCTCCTGCTCAAGCCGGGGGACCGGCTGGGCGTGGTTGGCCGGAACGGGGCGGGCAAGACGACCTTGCTGCGCACGATCGCCGGCATCTATCCGCCCAAGCGTGGGCTGGTGGCTGTGGATGGCCATATCGCCACCATGTTCAATATCGGGCTCGGCATGAATATGGATGCGTCCGGCTATGAGAATATCCGGCTGGCCGGGATCGTGGCGGGCAAGACCCCGCGCGAAATCGAGGGCATGGCCGAGGACATCATCCGTTTCACGGGCCTTGGCGATTATCTCGACCTGCCGATCCGCACCTATTCCCAGGGCATGGCCATGCGGTTGAAGTTCGCCTGCGCCACGGCCTTTGACGCCGATATCCTGTTGTTTGACGAATGGCTCGGGGCGGGGGACGCCGGGTTCCAGACCCGCGCCAAGGAGCGGCTGGACGACATGGTCAAGCGCTCGCGGATCATGGTTCTGGCCACCCATAACGTCAAACTCATGCAGGCGGTCTGCAATCAGGCCATCCTGATGCATGAGGGCGTGATCGTTCATCGCGGACCGGTGGATGAGGTGATCGAGCGATCCAAGGCTCTGGGCGCGTCCTAACCGCGCCAGAAGCGCGGCGCCAGCAGAACGAAAATCACCATGATCTCCAGACGGCCAATGATCATGTTGGCGGTCATCACCCATTTGGCGGGCGCCGGCAGGGTCTGGAAGGAGCCGGCCGGGCCAATGATGTCGCCCAGCCCCGGCCCCACATTGGCGAGGGTGGTGGCGGCGCCTGTCACCGCGGTCACCGGGTCCAGCCCCATCAGGCTGAGGATCGACGCGCTGACCCCGAAGGTCAGGAAAAACAGAAAGAAGAAGCCGAGCACCGAGCGCACGGTCTCGTCCGGCACCGTCTGATTGCGATAGCGGATGGGTTTGACGGCGTTCGGGCGGGCGTACTGGGCGATATAGGCGTTCATCGCCGAGGCCGCGATCTGATAGCGGAAGATCTTCACCGAACAGCTGGTCGAGCCCGCACAGCCGCCAATGAACATCAGCACGAAGAAGATGCCGGCTGCGCCCCCGCCCCAGAGCCAGAAATCCGTGACGGCATAGCCTGTCCCCGTCAGGACCGAGACCGAATTGACCGCCGCCAGTCGCCAGGCGGGCAGATGGGTGTGGTCGTGCGGATCATGGATGACCAGCCATGCCGTCAAGAGAACGGTGGCGGTGAAGGCGACCATCAGGAAGGCCCGCGCCTGCGGGTCAAAGATCAGAAGGTCAGGCCGTCCTTGCGCCGCCCTCAGAAACAGTACGAAGGGCAGGCCGGCCAGCACCATGAACACCAGCGCCACGATGTCCGCGCCGCCCTCCGAAAAGGCGCCGATCGAGCTGTCATGGGTGGAGAAACCGCCTGTGGCCACCGTCGTCATGGCGTGATTGATGGCCTCGAAGGGCGTCATCTCCGCGCCCAGATAGGCCAGGAAGCACAGGAAGGTCAGGACCAGATAGATCACGCCGACCGCCGCTGCGATCTGTCCGGCGCGCGGCAGGGCCTTCTCGGACTTGTCAGAACTTTCAAGCCGGAAGAGCTGCATGCCGCCAATCCCCAGAAGCGGCCAGATCGCCATGGCGGTGACGATGATCCCCACCCCGCCAATCCATTGCAGGATCGAGCGCCACAAGAGGATGCCGGCCGGCAGGTCCTGCAGTCCGGTCAGGACCGTGGCGCCCGTGGTGGTGATGCCGGACGTCGCCTCGAACAAAGCGTCCGTCCAGCTGATGTCGAGGCCTGACAGCTTCAGCGGGATGGCGGCGGCCACCGACAGGACAATCCAGGCGCCGCCGGTGAGCAGAATGGCGCCGCGCGGGGTGATGTCCTTGGCGGTGCCGCGGCCCATCAGCGTCATGATCCCGCCCAGCGCCAGCCCCA
>MDTA01180531.1_pt1 | contig 24148 bp, 27 predicted proteins | sample 811151 | NCBI WGS metagenome assembly MDTA01 (sample SAMN05326648, study PRJNA326480) | marine metagenome | isolation source: seawater | place: Indian Ocean: South | collected 2010
AACTTTTGAAAAATTTGGGTTAAATTCTGCCTTTACTCTTAACCAGCTTGGTTTTTTCATAGCAGGAACTTCAGAAAACTTATTTTTCTTTTGGCCATTTTTAATAGCTTTAATGCCGTCTCGGTTAATAATTTTGGATGTTGTAATTATTTCCATTTTTAAAAAACTTTCTTTAAAAGTTCGGTAGCTTGCTGCTCTAATTTTAATTTAGAAACGTTTGGATTTAAATCCTTTATTTGAACAACCTCTAAGCCTTCATAGCCACATGGATTGATCTGCTTGAATGGAGATAAATCCATATCATAATTAATACTAATGCCATGATAAGTTTTTCCCTTGGAAATTCTTAGTCCAATTGATGCAATTTTTTTATTATCTACGTAAACACCTGGGGCCCCCTCAATAAAATTACAATTAATTGCATAAACATATAAAAGGTCCTCAATAAAGGATTGAAGGGTTTTAACAAATGTTTTTGGTCCGCTACTTAATTCTTTAATATTTAATAAAAAATAAATAACCAACTGTCCAGGTCCATGATAAGTTACTTCTCCTCCTCTGTCTGATTGAATGACTGGAATGTCCTTAGGATTAAGAACATGCTTCATGTTAGCAGCAGTCCCAAGAGTAAAGACTGGTGGATGCTCTAAAAACCAAATTTCGTTCTTAAATGGTTCTTTTTTTATATGAGACTTCATAAGTTCATGAGTCTCATGATAATTCGATATTCCTAAATATTTAAAAGTTAAATCTTCTAACACTACTTATTTCTTGATTCAACAAAAGCGTCTTCAGATATCTGATGATAGGCTGAAACATCATTTTTAAAATTAAGGTAAGACTCATATACTCGCGCAATAGTTTCGTCTTCCTGCGCCATCTCATCCAAAATATTATTGGAAATTACTCTGAATTCCTCTATAACATCATCTGGTAATTTTCTCAGTTCAACGCCATGAATTTCTACAAGTTCAGTTAATGCTTGATTGTTTTTTGCTAAATATTCATCCAACATATCTTGATTTACTGCTTTTGTTGCCGTTTCGATAATTACTTGCAAGTGTTTTGGCAAGGAATTCCATGCATCAATATTAATAATAAGCTCTAGCATAGGGCCAGGCTCATGCCATCCTGGATAATAGTAATATTTAGCTGCCTGATGAAATCCAAAAGTAAGATCGTTGTAGGGACCAACCCATTCGGTAGCATCGATGACTCCAGTTTGTAATGCTGTATACAACTCTCCTCCTGGAAGAGTTACAGGAGTGCCGCCTGCTTCTTTTAGAACTTCTCCACCTATTCCAGGAATTCTCATCTTTAAGCCTTTAATGTCTTCTAATGAGTTGATTTCTTTATTAAACCAACCAAACATCTGGGTTCCAGTATTGCCTGCTGGAATTGGATATAAATTGTACGGTTCATATATCTCTCTCCAAAGCTCCAAGCCTCCGCCTCTATTCACCCATGCATTAATTTCATCTGCAGTTAAACCAAAAGGTACACTTGTAAAAAATTGCGCTGCAGGAACTTTACCTTTCCAAAAATACCCACCACTATGTCCCATTTGATGCGCACCACTAGAAACAGCATCAAAAACTCCAAATGCTGGGACTTGTTCTCCAGCTCCATAAACTGTTATTTTCATTTGTCCATTAGACATTTCTTCAACTAAATCAGCTATCCTTTCAGGTGCCATCCCAAGACCTGGATAATTTTTAGGCCATGAAGTTACTAATCGCCAGTTATATTGTTTCTCGTATTCGCGATCCACTGCCGTGGAAGTTGTTTCTACTTCAGAACAACCCGAGATTATTATTAACACTAGATATATAAAATTCTTTTTCATAGTTTTTCTAAATTTGCATAGGTCACTACGAGCCATTTTGTTCCAGACTTATCAAAATTTACTTGCACCCTTGCTGATTCTCCCGATCCTTCATAATTAAGCACAATTCCTTCACCGAACCTTTTATGTTTAACTTTTTGCCCCAAAGCGACACCTATTTCTTGTTCAAACTCTAGTTTTGTTTCTTTAAAGTCCTTTCTATTATAAGGAATATTGGTCTGTGCTCTAGGTCTTATTTCATCTATTAACTCTTTTGGAACTTCTTTTATGAATCTGGATGGAGGGTTAAAGGTGTCATTACCATGCAATCTTCGAGATTCGGCATATGTAATATAAAGTTTTTCCATTGCTCTTGTTATAGCTACATAGCAAAGCCTTCTTTCCTCCTCTAATTGCGCTGAACTTTCCAATGATCGACCATGTGGAAATAGACTTTCTTCTAGTCCAGTTATCAAGACAAGTTTAAATTCTAGACCTTTTGCAGAGTGCATGGTCATTAATTGTGCAGCATCATCATATTCTGATGCTTGCCTCTCTCCAGAATCGAGAGAAATAATATCTAAATAACTTTGAGCAATTTCAAGGTTTGATTTTTCCTCCTTAATACTTTGTTCAAAGTTTTTTGTAGCAGTTATTAGTTCTTCTAAGTTTTCTGTCCTTGTTTTGCCTTTTTCTCCAGGTTCTTTTGCATGATATGCATACAATCCAGATTCTTTAATAATTAGCTCCATCAATTCTGAAAGCGAATGTTCAGCAATGAATTGTTTACAGCCAACAATAAAGTCAAGGTAATCTTTTAGACCGGAACCCCCTCTTCCGGAAATTAGACCTTCATCAACAAGTTTTGCAGAGGCCTTAATATAAGAAATATTAAATTTTTTTGCAGTTTGCCTTATTTTTGCAAGTGTTTTTTCTCCTACTCCACGTGTAGGATTAGATATTGATCTTTCAAAAGATGGATTATCTTTGTTATTAAACACAACTCTCAAATATGCTATGGCATTTTTAATTTCTAACCTTTCGTAAAAACGAAGTCCGCCATATATCCTGTATGGAATGCTTGCTCTTAAGAATGCTTCTTCTATTGCTCGTGACTGGGCATTAGATCTATACAAAACTGCGGTCTCTTCATATAGTCCACCTTTTTGCATCCAATCATTAATAACATCAGCTACAAATCTTGCTTCATCTTGCTCGTTATATGCTTGGTAGAGAACTATTTGTTCTCCTTCTAACTTTTCCGTCCATAAATTTTTACCTAGCCTGTCTTGGTTATTATCAATTAAAGCGTTTGCAGCGTTTAAGATAATATTTGAAGATCTATAATTTTGTTCTAATCTTACTACTTCGGCATTTTTATAATCTTTTGTGAAAGAATTAACATGTTCTACTTTTGCTCCTCTCCAGCCATAAATTGACTGATCATCATCGCCAACTGCAGTCACAGAACATTTTTCAGAAAATATTTCTTTTAACCATCTATATTGAATAGTATTAGTATCTTGAAATTCATCAATCAATATTGATTGGAATCTTGTGTGAAAAAATGCCTTTACTGAAGGTGAATTTTTTAATGTTTCATAAGATCTTAATATCAATTCACCAAAATCTACTAAATCATCTCTCTTGCAAATTTCCTCATATTCTTTATTAATTTTATTTATTGTTTCTGTATAAAAATCAGTTTTATTATCTATTTCTCTACTTCTAAGTCCGTCATCCTTCCAAGCATTAATTTGCCACTGACTTTGCCTAGCTGGCCACGTTGCCTCATCTAAATTCAACTCTTTTGAAATCCTTTTTATTATTCTTAATTGGTCATCTGAATCTAGAATAGTAAATCCGCTTTCAAGTCCAGCCTCCTTATGAAATCTTTTTAATAGTCTATGGGCTAAACCATGAAATGTGCCAACCCAAGAGTCTAAAATTTGGCTTTGAAGCAAAGACTCAATTCTAGAACGCATTTCATTAGCAGCTTTGTTTGTAAATGTTACTGCCATAATCGAGGCTGGGTTCTTATTTAAAGCTTCAACTTCCCAGGCAATCTTATGCACCAAGACTCTTGTTTTCCCAGATCCGGCTCCAGCCAAAACAAGAAGATTCTGTTTTTCAGAGGTAACAGCGCCTCTTTGTGCGTCATTTAAATTGTCTAATATATGAGATACATCCATTTGGGGATTAACTTTTTTGTTTAAGTTAGATATTCTAACCTTATGTCAACGAAATTATTGAGACAAATTAAAAATTCATTGCCAGATTTAAGGAAATCTGAGAAAGTTGTTGGGGAATTTATTCTAAAAGAACCTAAATCTGTTATTACTATGAAGACTGCTGAAGCATCAGATGCAATGGGGATAAGTGAACCAACTTTAATTAGATTTTGTAAGGCAATAGGATTCTCTGGTTTTCAAGAATTAAAAATAAATCTCTCTCAACAATTAGCTGCAGATGACTACTTTGTTATGTATGAAATCAATGAAGATGACTCAATTCATGAATTATGTGAGAAAGTTTTTGATACTACAATAAGTGAAATACTTAATGTACGTGCTCAAATTGATCAAGATATTTTAGAAAATGCAGTTGAGACTCTTGTAAATGCCAATAGAGTAGAATTCTATGCCTTTGGAGGATCGGCTCCTGTGGCCATGGATGGGCAACATAAGTTCTTTAGATTAAAAATATCTTCCTCTTACATATCAGATCCACATCTACAGTTTATGTCTGCTAATTCTTTAGGAAAGGATGACGTGGTTGTTGCAATTTCTCAATCTGGTACTACTTCTGCTCTTATTGATAGTGTAAAAATCGTTAGGAAAAATGGCGTAAAAGTAATTGGCATTATGCCTGGTAATACTCCATTAGCGAACATCTGCAACTACCCATTAACCATAAATGTTGGAAGCAATAATCGTATATCAAAACCAGTTACTTCTAGAATTGCTTACACTGCTGTAATAGACGTATTAACAATGGGTGTCGCTCAACTTAAACCTGAAGCCCAGGAACATTTATATAACATTGCTGACAGTCAAAGATCTTTAAAAGTAGATAACTAATAAATAGCAGACTCTCTAAACCAAAGATTAACTGCCCACTTTTCACCCTTTTTAACTGGAGATCCTCCATGCAAGCAGTCAGGATTAATCTCAGTTGTTCCTTGAATGCAATTATGAAAAACAACAACATCTCCTTTATTTGGTTTCACAGAAACGTCAATCTTAGGAAAATCTGTCTCGCCACCCTCCTCAACATCATTTAAATATGCAAGAGCTGTGACAAGTCTTTGGCCGCCAGGAAACCAATTATTTTGTCCTTCTTTTGTGGTTTTATCAAAAGCATCAAAATGTGGTTTATATTCATTACCAGGCCCATAATATACAAGCTGAAATTGTTCTGCATTATTTATTGGCATTTGCACTAAGACAGAAAATCTTTTGCTGGTCTCATGAACAATCTCATTTGCATCATGTTCGAGCCAACAAAAATCATTTGTTCTACTAGCATGGACCTCATGTTCAGAGTCTGAAATAACAGTTGCGCGTTTCATCCTTCCCTTGCCAAGTTCTACAAAAGCTTTGCATTCATCATCTGATAGAAATTTAGATACAACATAGACTAAAGGATTTGCAGAATACAATGTAACATTTTTAGATATTTTTTTTGGTTCCATATGTGTTTCAAATTATACTATTTTTGTACTATTAAAAAAAAATTGTCATGAAAATCTTTATCTCAATAGCTTCTTATCAAGACCCTTTATTAGAGACTACAGTTCAAAGTGCATATGAAAATGCTGATCAACCGAATGATCTAACCTTTGCAATATGTGATCAATCTTCTAACCAATTAGAATTAAATCAATTTCAGTTTAATTCTCAGATCATTTATCACCACATTGATCCGCTTCTTTCAGAAGGTCCATGTTGGGCAAGAAGCATAATACAAAGAGACTATAATGACGAGGATTATTATCTACAAATAGACTCTCACATGATATTTCATAAAGGTTGGGATACCTATTTAAAGAGCTACATTAAAAAAATTAAAGATGTAGGCACTATAGGGCACAAAAAACCAATAATTACAGCATACCCAAGAGGTTTCGAGATACTTGATTATAAAAATAAAAATTTCGTACTGCATGATGAGGATAAAAATACGCATACTATTGCTTTTAGAGAAGACTCAATGTTTATGAAAGGCAACTTTTGTAGACAAATTGGTGCAATAACTAATACAGAAATAACTCATGGATATCTAGTTGCTGCTGGTTTTATTTTCACAACAAAAGAATTTGTTAGTGAAGTGCCATATGATCCTAACTTTTATTTTTATGGAGAAGAAATTTCTCTGATGTTAAGAGCTTTTACAAGAGGGTTTGGTATTTTTCATATCAAAGAAGCTCCAATATTTCATTTATATACTGATGTTTCGAATATAAGAAGGAGATTGCATTGGGACGAAGAAGAAGATTCATTAAGAGAGGTTAAATGGTATGAGAGAGAAGAAAAAAGCATAGAAAGATTAACAAAAATTATCAATAATGAAATCAAAGGGGAATATGGACTGGGTAACTTAAGAACTTTAAAAGATTATGAAAACTTATCTGGGGTTGATTTATTGAATAAAATTATTGTAAACAAAGAAAAAGCTTTTACTGCAAAATATATTGAGTCCCTGTCTTGGAATGAGCCTATTTATGAAAACTAAAACATTAAACATCGGAGTAAAAAACTAGGAGATATTATGAGCGAAGAAGTAAAAAAATTTTTTTCAACCTACACAGACTTTGTAACCAAAGTTACTAGCGATCCAAGTATTGATCTTGAAGAATTGAAAAAAAGTTTCAATGAAATAGAACAGAAATCAGACATCAAAACACCTCGTCTTTTAACAGCTGCGTTAGGATTAGGAAGCGAAACTGGTGAATTTGTTGAAATAGTTAAAAAAATGTTTCTTCAAGGCAAGCCACCATCAGAAGATAATATTTTTCATATGAAGAGAGAGCTTGGAGACATAATGTGGTACTGGGTAACTGCTTGTGCATCTTTAGGTCTGGATCCCTATGAAGTTATAAGTGAAAATCAAGAAAAACTTGCTGCAAGATATGGAGAAAAATTTGAGGTTAATAGGAGCGAGGTTAGAAAAGAAGGCGATCTTTAATTTCAAATATGAAGCATCTAAAGAATCTTAACATTGTAATAACTGCAGGGGCTTCAGGTGTAGGTTCTAAAATGGCAGTTGAATTAAGCAAACATGGATCATGCGTTACTATATGTGACAAAGATTTAGCTGCACTTGAGAGATTTTCTTGCAATCATCCAAAAATAGATTGTCATAATGTTGATGTTTCAAATGAATCACAAATAAAAAAATTTTTTAGTATGGTTGGGAAAAAAGCTGGCAGCATTAATGCGTTAATTAATAACGCAGGTATTTCTGGTCCATCAGCAAAGCTAGAAGATACTAGTTTTCAAGATTGGAAAGAGACTATCGATACAAATCTTGATGGGGTTTTTTTGGCGACTAAATCCGCAATCCCTTTATTAAAAAAAAATGGGGGTTCTGTAATTAACATTGGATCCACATCATCATTCTTAGGGACTCCTCTGAGGTCAGCTTATTCAGCATCAAAGTGGGGTTTAATAGGACTAACAAAAACATGGGCCATGGAATATGGAAAAAATAACATTAGATTTAATGCAATATGTCCCAGCTCAATTAATGGCAAACGTATTGAGGCCGTTATTAAGAAAGAGGCAGAATATAGAAATACTTCCACTGACAAAATAAAATCATCATATCTTAATCAAACTTCATTAAAAACCTTTATTGAATCTGAAGAGGTTATTGGAATGATAATTTATTTGTTGTCGCCATTAGCAAAAAAGATAACTGGTCAAATGCTTGTTATTGACGGACATACAGAAACCTTATCAATGATGGAGACAGATTAATATGAAAGCAGCTTGGTATGAAAAAACTGGTGAAGCAAAAAAAGTTCTTCAAATTGGAGAGCTAGAAAACCCATCACCTAGTAAGGGAGAAGTTTTAGTCAAAATTAAAACATCGGGCATTAATCCTTCTGATGTAAAAACTAGAGCAGGAGCAAGGGGGGAAATCCAATTTCCTAAAATAATTCCTCACTCTGATGGCGCAGGAATAATTATTGATGTGGGAGAAGATGTTAACAAAAATAGAATTGGTGAAAGAGTCTGGATATGGAATGGCGCTTTTGAAAGAGCTTTTGGAACTTGTGCAGAATTAATTGCTTTGCCTGAATTTCAAGCAGCTAAGATTGATGAAAGTGTAGATTTCAAATCAGCAGCATGTATGGGCATACCTGCCTCCACAGCGTATTATGGAATATTAGCTAATGGGCCTGTTAAAGATAAAACTGTCTTAGTCTCAGGAGGTGCTGGTGCTGTAGGTTTTTATGGAATACAACTAGCCAAACTCTCTGGAGCCAATGTTATTACAACTATAAGCAGCGAAGAGAAAGCAAACATAGCCCAAAAAGCGGGCGCAGATAAAATCATAAATTATAAAAACGAAGATGTGGTTGAAGAAATTATGAATTATTCAAATAATGAAGGAGTCGACAGGATTTTTGAAGTTGAATTTGGTGGAAATTTATCAATAAATGAAAGGGTTATTAAATCAAATGGTGTGATAGCAACTTATGGCTCTATGGCAGAAATGGAGCCGAAATTACCCTTTTATAGTCTTATGTTTAAAGGAATAAAAATTGATACTTTTTTAATATACTCAGTTAATCAAAATTTTAGGAAAGAAATAATAGAAGGGCTATCAAAAATGTTAAATGAAAACTCTTTGAAACATATAGTGGCTAAAAGCTTTTCTATTGACAATATTATTGAGGCTCATGAAGCTATGGAGAGCGGGTCCGTTATAGGGAATATAGTCATAGAAATGTAATGCCATTCTTAAAATATTCAAATTCATTTGATCTATGTTACAAGAACTGAAAAGAACATTGCTATTGCTAAACTATTAACTAAATAATTTCTTTAAGTCTTTTATATAAACTAGAGGTGTCCCATTTTCCCCCTCCAGCCTTTTGAATTTCTTTAAAATAATTATTAACAATGGTTGTCACATCTATATTTATATTTTCTTTTTTAGCTTTATCTAGAACTATATCTAAATCCTTTCTCATTAAGTCAACAGCAAAACCATGATTATAATTATCTTCCAACATTGTTGCCCACCTGTTTTCCATTTGCCATGATTGAGCTGCGCCTTTTGAAATAACTTCAATAACGTCACTAGTATTCAAGCCAACTTTATCAGAAAAATTCATGCCCTCAGAAAGGCCTTGTATCAAACCTGCAAGACAGATCTGATTTACCATCTTTGTTAATTGTCCAGAACCATTAGGTCCCATATATTTTGAAAATTTTGAATATACTTCAAGTACTTCTCTTACGTCTTCAAATGCTTGTTCATTTCCACCGGCCATAATTGATAATTGTCCCGCTTCAGCTCCTGCTTGCCCTCCAGATACTGGAGCATCTATAAAGTTAATATCAAAAGAATTAAGCAGTTTACTTAACTCTATTGCAAGATCAGCAGATGTCGTTGTATGGTCAATTACAATTGAACCAGGTTTTAAATATTTTAAAGCACCCTCTTCTCCACATATTATATCTCTAACATCGTTATCATTACCTACACATAAAATCAAAAAATCTGATTTCTCGGAAACTTCTCTAACAGAATTACATGGAATACCCGAATATTCATTCATCCAGAATTTTGTTTTTGAGTTTGATCTATTAAATACAGAGACATCAAATATTTTTGATAAATGGCCTGCCATAGGAAATCCCATCACACCCAGTCCTATAAAGCCAATGGCCTTATTCATACGATAAAATCTTCTCTTTCTTTTTTTGCAGTTCTTTTGGTTCCATCTTTTGAAACATATTCGGGAGTAATTCCTTTAGAACCCTCTGATTTTTTTACAAGCATTTGATATAAGACAGACATAACTATCCACAATATAGGAATTAAGATAATAGTTTCTAGCATATATCTACAAAATTTTTAATTTTCAATCTTTGATTTAAAATCGTCATATGCGCTTTCATATTCAGATTTAATCCTTTCTACAAGCATAGCAACTGATGGTGAATCTTTTATACCTCCAATACCTTGCCCAGAACCCCAAATATCTTTCCAAGCTTTAGATTCTGTATTACCTCCTGAACCAAAGTTCATTGCTGATTTATCAGCTTCAGGTAAATTATCTGGATCTAGTCCAGCATTTTTGATTGATGGCTTAAGATAATTACCTAGCACGCCCGTGAATAAGGATGAATAAACTATATCTTCTGCAGCACTCTCCTCAAGCATTTTTTTATATTCTGGTTCAGCATTTGCCTCTTGAGTGGCAATAAATCTAGTACCTAAATATGCAAAATCAGCACCAAGAGCAATTGCTGAGGCTACAGCATGGCCGTCACCTATTGATCCAGACAATATAACAGTTCCATCAAACCACTGTTTAACTTCTCTTAGCAAAGCAAATGGAGATAATGCTCCAGCATGTCCTCCAGCCCCGGCACAAACTAAAATCAATCCATCTACACCTTGTTCCGCAGCCTTTTTTGCGTGTCTTACACTGATTACATCATGGAAAACTAAACCACCATAACTATGCGCCGCTTCTACTACCTCCGCAGGCGGTCTAAGGGAGGTTATTATTATTGGCACTTCGTGTTTTACACAAGTTTCCATATCTTGCATTAATCTGTCATTTGATCCATGACAAATTTGATTTACTGCATATGGTGCAACTTTTGCATCTGGGTTTTCTTTTTGGTATTCACTCAATTCGGTTTTGATTCTAATTATCCATTCTTCAAGAACATGCTGAGGTCTTGCATTCAGGGCTGGAAAAGAACCTATTACACCAGCCTTACATTGTGCAATTACAAGATCAGGACCAGAGACCAAAAAAAGAGGCGCTCCAATTACTGGTAAAGAAATATTATCTTTAATATGTTTAGGTATAGGCATTTTTTACTCCTTTTTAGTATTAATTAAATTTATTTGGATAATCATCAATCAAATACACAAAAGCTTTAACACCTTTATCTAATGCTGAGTCGTCCACATAAAAATATGGTGAATGATTGCCTGCAACTTCAGTCCTTTCACCAAAATTAGAAGACTCTAATCCGACACCCGGTTTATTAATACCTAGCCAAAAATACATACCAGGTATTTCTTGGGAAAAATATGAAAAATCTTCAGCGCCTGTTACAGGGATATTAGACTCATAAAACCTTCCTGGAGATGCTTGCATTAAAGAATCTTTCATAGCATCAACTAGTTTAGGATTATTAAAAGTAACTGGATAGAATCCGCCTACATCAAATTCGACTGTTATTTCGGTTCCAGTTCCTAAGGCAACTCCCTGAGCAACTTGTTCAATTTCAGCATATATTTCTTTTCTTAGCTCTGGGTCAAATGTTCTTATTGTCCCCATAATTTCTGAGTCCTCAGGAATAATATTATTTCTCGTTCCGGCTCTAACTAAACCAACAGAAATTACAGCAGGATTATTAATAATATTTATTCTTCTACTAACAATTGTATTTAATCCTTGTATAAGTTCGGATGTAGCCATAATTGGATCAATGCCTGACCAAGGAGTTGATCCATGAGTTTGAACTCCTTTTATTTTAATTCTGTATGCTGAGGCTGCTGCCATAGCGGGACCAGATTTTACTGAAAGAACGCCATTAGGTATGTTTGTTACATGTAGACCAAATATCACTTCCGGTTTATGTCTATCAAAGATTCCCTCTGCAAGCATCATCTCAGCTCCACCACCCTCTCCTTCAGGCGGACCTTCTTCTGCTGGCTGAAAGATAAAAACTACTTTACCTTTAAGATTGGATTTATTTTTTGCGAGAAATTCAGCTACTCCCATTAAAATTGCTACATGAGCATCATGTCCACAAGCATGCATGACACCTACATCATTACCTAAATATGTTGTTCTAACTTTTGATGCAAAAGGTAGTCCTGTTTTTTCTTCAACTGGTAGAGCATCCATATCTGCTCTTAATGCCATTACAGGTCCGGGTAAATCACCCTCTAGTATCCCCACTACACCAGTATAAGCAACCTTTGTTTCAACTTGTATTCCAAGCGATCTTAAATGATTTTCAATTTTTGCAGCTGTTCTAAATTCCCTATTTCCCAGTTCTGGATGTTGATGAATATCATGTCGCCATTCAATCACTTTCTCCATTAATAAATCTATATCTTCATTTAAAGACTCTTTTAGATCAGCATATGCTGCTAAAGAAAATATAGTTACAAAAAAATATATGAAATTTTTCATTCAATGGATTATAAATAATTACCAGTTTAATTTACATTAAATTAACTTTATTTTTATATAATGTTTAATTATGTTAACTTAATTTTTTATAAATTTTGGAGTTTAAAATGAAAAAAATTAACTATATTTGTGCATTAATATTTATGCTTGTCATAGCATCCTGTAACTCTGATAATGCTGAAGAAGCCAATGACTATAAGAATCGAATGAAGCTTGCAAGTGATTGGATAACAGCTGGGTACTCTGGAAAAGACGAAGCCATAGCAATGGTTAGCGACAACATGGCAGAAGATGGAGAATATGTTGGCTCAAGATATGTGGGCTTTGGTTTTGTGTGGAATCCTGATGGAGATGGCATGGTAGTAGATTATGTTGTTCCTGATAGTCCAGCCTCATCCGTTTTGCAAGAAGGCGACTCTTTTATAAAAGTGAATGGAATTGAGCTTACAAATGAAAATAGAAATAGGTTGGGTTTTAGAGGTAAGCCTGGTGAAAATGTTCAAGCTGTTGTTCTAAGAGACGGCAAAGAGGTCCCAGTCTCTTTCGCAAGAGGACCAATTCAAATTAAATATTCTAAAAAGCAAACTCTTGATAATTTTGCTCAAGCTGATGCAGACACATGGGGGCCTGAAGACTTTGATGTAATTGAAACCAGTGTTACTAACAGTGGTGTTGTTTATGTTTTACATTGGGAAGAATTTATTGAAGAAAATACAGAATATAAATCTAATGCATTTACAATAACTAGATTTGAGTTCAACGAATCTGGAAAAGTTACTTGGATAGGAGAATTAACTGAAGACAGATTTGTTCTTGAGCAACAAGGCTGGTCAATCAGCAGATAAGTATATTCATAATTTTTTAGTGAGGAGCGTATGCTCCTCCTTTTTTTAAATATTAAAAGTTTGTTTTTTAAAATAAGCGACTTTATTTTTTCCAAAAGACTTTTTGCCTACTATTTTAAATCCTTCTTTTTTATGAAAGTCAATCGAAGGCTGATTTAATGGAAAAGTATTAACTTCACAGCATACTGGAATTTGATTTTTGTTCGCAACAGAATAAACCTTTTTATATAGAGCTCTCCCTATTCCTTGTCTTCTGAAGTCTTTTTTAATTGCAATTCTATCTATATAAATGAATTTATTTTCTTGTTGTTTGAAATATCTAAAATTTTCAGACTCATAATCTGAATTTTCTCTCATGCAAACAATAAAACCTACTATGTTTTTTGAGTTGCTCACATAAAGATTATATGAGCTGTGTTGAATAATTTTTTTAAAAACTTCTATCGAATTTAATGCCCCAACATTAGGAACATTCTCTTCATTAAGAGCAAATATCCTATCTATCTTGCCTAGAGAAAGCTGACTCGTAAGTATGCTGATATTGTATTCAAGACTCAAGTTCTTTGATGCCGTTATTTATTTTGATAAGGCTATCTTTAATTAGCAATTCTTTTGTAAGACTATAGCTAGGATGACCCATTGTTGCTAAATCTTTTGCTTTTTCCATTACAAAATTCTTAAGTTCTTTTGGATCCACTACTATATCTAGAAGGCCAGCTTCTTTTGCTTCTTCCATGGAATACATTTCTGCTCCAAGTATAGCTCTATATTTATATGAAGGATTTAATCTAAAGCGTATTAATTCTAATATTGGCGTTGGTATTACCATATTTGTTCTCATCTCATTGGCGCCTAACATGAAGTCACCTTTTATACCCACTCTAAAATCACAACAACATAACAAGAAAGTACCTAATGCAATTCCATGTCCCGAACAACTTGCAATAACCGGTCTTGGGAAAGAAAAAACTCTTGCTAGTAATTTAAAACCACTTGAAGACATATCCAATATCTTTTGGACTTCTCCATTTTGTATTACTTTTAAGTCAAAACCTGCAGAAAACATACCATCTCTGCCTTGAAGAACAAGACATCCTGTATCAGTAGGAACATCATCTAAACATTGATTGATTTGTTTAGACATCTCTTCAGAAAAAACATTAGCTTTCCCATCATCCAATGTAATTATGGATATATTGTCTTCTTTTGTGAGTGTGGCTATTTTTTCTGACATAATATACAAAATTATTTATGAAGGAATTTTAGCATGATTGACAAAATACTTAAGTTTTTAAAGAGCACATTTATAGTATTTATGGTTGTAACAGGAGCATATTTCATAAATCTATTTTTTATGAAGCCAGCCTCAATTGACCACTTTCTTGGAAAAGAATTAATGCTTGGATTAGTTGACTCTCCTGAAGCTCTGACTTACATAGGGATATTTGATCAATATAACTGGATCACAAAACATAATTCTAAGCTTTCAATCTCAAAAGAGGGTGATTTAATTGATGATATCAATGATTTAGAAAATACTCTAAAAACACTCTACAAATATAGTGATTACAATCTTTCAGAAACTCAAATCAATACAAAACAAATTGCAATTTTCGATTTGGAAAACAACCTAAAAAAACTAAAAGATTTTCCGTATCATAGTTATCCATTAAATCAAATTGGGGGAATTCACCTCAATTTAATTGAGTTTATGAGTGATATGCATCCAATAAGAAATCAATCAGAGGCCGAGGATTTTATAAAAAGAGTTAATTTATTTGACGAAGTTTTTGCTGGCACCCTTAAAGACTTAGAGAAACAGGCTGATATTGGAATATTTCCTCCAGAATTTGTCTTTGATCATGTTATTGAACAATTAAATCAATTCATTGATTATCAGCATGATGAGCATCCTCTTTACACACAATTTATGAAAAAAATTGAAGCTCTAAATCTGGAAGAAGATATCCAAAATAATTTAGAAAAAGAAATTAAAATGGCTATTGATAATAGTGTTACCCCAGGATTTGTTTTATTAAGAGAATTTATGTCTAAAAATAAAATAAATGCAAATATACATGATGGCATTTGGTCGCAACCAAATGGAGATGAATTTTACAAATTGCAAATAAGATCATATACAACCACAGATTATTCTCCTGAAGAAATACATCAAATGGGTCTTGCTGAAGTAGACAGAATATCAAAAAGAATGAGAGAAATTCTTACCTCTTTAGGGTATGACAAAAATAAAAGTGTTGGGGAATTAATGAATGAGTTAAATGAAAATCCTGACTTCTTATATGCAGATACCCCAGATCGCAAAGAAATTGTAGTAAATGACTATACAAAAATGGTAAATGAAGCAATTGAAGTAATGACAGATTATTTCCATACCATGCCAAAATCAGAAGTTATTGTAAAAGCTGTCCCAGAGTATTCTGAACAAACTGCGGCTGGCGGCTATTATCAGTCACCAGCATTAGATGGAAGCAGGCCAGGAGTTTTTTATGCAAATCTTTATGATATTAAACAAACTCCAAAATATAGCATGAGGACACTAACATATCATGAAGCTACTCCGGGACACCATCACCAAATTGCGCACTCTATGGAAAATGAAAATCTAACTCTATATAGAAGATTTGGTTATCGTACTTCAGCGTTTTCTGAAGGTTGGGCACTATATGCAGAAAGATTATCTTTAGAGGCAGGTCTTGCAGAGGATCCTTATGATGAATTAGGTATATTGCAAAGTGAGATATTTAGAGCTGTAAGGCTGGTTGTTGATACTGGTATACATTATAAAAAATGGACAAGAGAGGATGCCATGGAATATATGAAAGATAATACTGGAATGTCAGACACTGAAGTAAGGGTAGAAATAGAAAGATATATCGTATGGCCTGGACAAGCTCTAAGTTACAAAGTTGGCATGATAAAAATTTTAGAATTAAGAGAAAATGCTATGAGAGAGCTCGGAAATGAATTTGATATTAAAGACTTCCACTCTGCTGTTTTAGATCACGGTATACCTCCTTTATTCATTGTTGAAGAAATGGTAAAAAACATGATTTCAGAAAAAAGACCTAAGCCTGAACAAGAATTATCTATACCAGACAGAATAGAAGAAGTATATATTCCAGATTCTCCTGATATTCCATCAGAGTGACGCCTAATACCTTTCAGGGTGTTTTGGAGTGAAAATACTATAATATTTTTTTAAATCTAAAATATCTTTTTTGAAGTCGCCGGAAGGATTAAATATTTCTCCAAGTAAGATCTCTTTTTTTGCAAAATCTAGTGAGGCTGGAATAATTTGAGCATTCAATTCTTTTGCAATTCTTAAAAATCCTGTCTTCCATTGAGTAACTTTTGATCGAGTTCCCTCCGGTGACATTGCTATCAGAGATCCTTTTATATTCTTAATTTTATCTACGGATTCTTTAACTATATTGCCTGGTTTTGACCTATCAACTGGAATTCCTCCCATGTATCTTAAAAATTTCCCTAACCCAAATCTGAAAACAGTATGTTTTCCAATAAAATTAATACGCGCATCAAGACCTGCGACAGCAGCAATACCCAAGAACCCATCCCAGTTGGATGTATGAGGCGCAACAATAACAATAAGTCTTTTGTTGCTATGTATATCTGATATTTGTCCTTTTACTTTCCATTTAAATAATGTCAATAAAGATCTGCCTAGCCACTGGAGAGACTTTGGTCTATTGGCTCTAAAAATTTGAGGTATTTGGTTGGTTGAAACGCTAGGCATAATTAAGTTTTCTTATATATATCTTTAATAATATATGGGACATACATTAAATAGCATACAATCACTGCCAGAATAAAAACATCAATAATATGATATGGTTCTGGTCTCATGATTTTCATGACATTGTCACCAATTGGCTTTTCTGCTAAAAACCAATAATTTGCAGGTGGGCCTAATAAATAATTAACAAAATACATAAATAATAATAAAGCAGTTGTAAATAAAATTACTTTGTAAACATCTCGAAAATGCGGTCTTTGTTTATCTATGATCATTGCATAAGTTACTCCAAGCAGAATCATACTATGTCCAATCTGGTTCTGAATGTAAGGAACTGATGGAAAACCATAAACTACATCAGGAGTTAATAAAGACATGCCTCCTCCAGCTATTCCAAAAAAGAAAGCAAATATAAAATACATTCTTTTTTTGGTAAAAAAATATAGAATCACTGCAAATGAAGTAAAATCACAAAGATGAAGTGGTAAACCAAGTTTTAATTGGTCAAGGTAACCTTCCCGATAAAAATCCATACCTTGATTTATAAGAATAATAAAAACAATAACGCTCAGAAGAATTTTTTTACTGCGTTCTGATTGATTTAGAAATAATCTGGGAATGAGAACTATTCCTATAAAACATATTAAAGTAAAAATAATATGACTTAGACTTAAATAATCTAGAGGATGCATTTAAACTAAAAATTTATTTTATGGAGATTCTGGTAAGTTATCGTAGTTTAAATCTTCATATGGGTTCTGTATTGCAATTGCGTCCGGGTGAACAACTGATATATCAACATCACTTCCATAATCACCTACAATGAATCCTTGTAAAGTTCCTCTTGGAGCTATATAAATTGTTGCAATTCTTCCTGATTTTCCATAAACCAGAGTTACCTCTTCTCCAACTTTTGAAGAAATAAGTTGCCAACCAGTCGAAAGTGTTTCAGTTCCATAAAAAATTAAATTTTCAGCAGGGCTGTAATTAGAGGTCAAAGTAATTCTTCCTGAAATTTGATTGCCAGTTCCTAGTAAGACCGTAGGTGTTTTTATTATGTCAGCATCTTCAGGCAATGGAAGATCTTCAAGAAGATAAGCTATAACCTTTCTCTGATTTTGCTGATACTCATCTGTAAATAGAGCACAACCTGAGAATATAGCCAAAATAAATATTACAGAAAAAATATTTTTTACTTTCATAATCTAATTATCTCATATTTTTACAAATTGTCATTGTTAAGCATATACTTGACCATATTTATTTTCAATAAAATCATTCCAAGTTAAAGACTCCTGTTTAATAAATCCTTTGCCATCAATTTTTCCATCTAAATACATTTTTAAAACGCTGCAAGCCCCGGATGCTGTCGTTAACTGTATTGCGCTAAACTTTTCGTCTCCATAAATTTTTCTTAAATAGGTTTTTTCTTGAAGAACTCCATCTATGTGACCTATAACTTTTACGAAAAATATAATGACATCATTTTTTGTTCTTGGAACCTCTTTGTCGAAAAGTTTTTCTAAAACTTCTTTATTTCTTTTAAGATGCAAATCGTTAAATAAAAACTTCATATGATTTAAATGTCCAGGATATCTTATTGTTTTGTATGATAATGTTTCTACCTTATTCTCATAAGTTTCGCACATAGTGGCACAACCACCGCTTGTATTAAATGCTTCAAAACTTTCTCCTTCTATGACAATTTTTTCTGCACCCTCAAGAGGCATTACTTTTATAGATTTTCCTTCATATATGGCATCTGCTTGATTGCAATACTCATTAATTAGTCCATTAGTAGACCAACTTAAATAATAGCTCATCTCATTTGTAGTAAATCTTGGCAAGGCTCCAACTCTCATTAAAACTTCCTGTACACTATCAAATTGATCTATCATGCTAGCTGCACAAATATTTATTGCTCCAGGCGCTAAACCGCATTGTGGCATCAGAATATTATTAGATTTCAAAGATCTAATAAATTCTGTTGTCTCAACATCTTCAGTTAAATCAAAATATCCAATATTTTGTTCTGCAGCAACGCTAGCAATATTTTTATTAACTGCAAAAGGTCCTGCTGAAATTACAGCATCGACTTCATTAAGAAAATTTTTTACTTGAGATATATCAGTAGCATCAAATCCATCTGTTATATCTCCTTGAACCACATCATAATCATCTTTAAGCAGTTGCCTTAAAGCCCAACCTATATTGCCGCTTCCTACGATTGCAATCTTAGCTTTCATCAAATTCGACTCCTTGCGCAAGAGGTAACTCCTCACCATAATTAATAGTCGCTGTCATCCTTCTCATATAATTTTTCCATGCATCAGAACCAGATTCTCTTCCTCCACCAGTATCTTTTTCGCCGCCAAATGCTCCTCCAATTTCTGCGCCACTTGTCCCAATATTTACATTTGCTATTCCGCAATCACTACCAGCCTCACTTAAAAACAATTCTGACTCCCTAATATCATTAGTAAAAATTGAGCTACTTAAACCTTGAGAAACATTATTTTGCATTTGAATAGCCTCTTTTATATCTTTAAAGCTCTTTACATAAAGAATTGGTGCAAAAGTTTCCGATAACATTTCATCTTCAATTTTATCGACTAAAACTAGGGCTGGCTTCACATAAAACTCTTTTGGATCCTCTATATCTAATCGCTCGCCTCCAATAACTCTAACGTCTTTATCCTTTAATGAATTTAAGGTATCTTGCATAGCATTAAAACTTTTTTCAGAAATTAGAGGTCCAATTTGTGAAGTGTTTTTAGACGGACATCCAATGACCAAATCATCAAAATATTTTTTTAATCTATTTGTGCAATCATCATAGATATCTTCATGGACAAATAAACGTCGTAGCGAGGTACATCTTTGTCCTGTAGTTCCACAAGCTGAAAAAGCTATCCCTTTAATGGTTAAATCTAGATTGGCTGAAGGACATACTATAGCAGCATTGTTTCCACCTAATTCGAGGAGAAGTTTTCCAAGCCTTGCAGATACGATTGGTGCAAGTTCTTTTCCCATTTGAGTGCTTCCAGTTGCAGAAATTAAATTTATTCTATTATCTTCACATAAGGCAATTGCCTCATCATTAGCCCCTTTAAGGACAAGCACTAAATCAGAATATTCTTTGCTTATACTATCCCAAGCTTTTTTGATAGCTTTTGCACATTCATTTGAATAAGGGCTTGGTTTCCATATCACAGAGTTACCGCAAACTGCAGCTAAACAAAAATTCCAAGCAAAAACTGCCATAGGAAAATTGAAAGCTGTTATACATCCCACAACTCCTAATGGATGCCATAATTCTTGGAGTCTATGGTCTGGGCGCTCACTAGGCATTGTTAAACCATACAATTGTCTGCTTAATCCTACAGCGAAATCACACATATCAATTGCCTCTTGAACTTCTCCAAGTGACTCTGTACCTATCTTCCTTGCTTCTCTTGTAATTACTTTAGCAAGATTATCTTTTTGTGAACGGAGCTCTTCACCAAATAGTCTTATATATTCCCCTCTTTGGGGTGCAGGTAAAGTTCTCCATTTGTCTGCAATATTTTTAGATTTATTTACTATGTTGTTGTAATTGTTTTGATCCATAAAAAGCTATCAGCGAAATGCTTTTCTCCCTCGGCATGTATTTTACTATAGTTAAGCTTCAAGGTATTCTAATAAAATATTTATTTTATCTTCGCCTCCAAAATAAATAGACTCATCACTATCAAAAGAGGACAGGCTTTTAATTAAAGCTTGTTTTTGAGCTGGGTATTGATGAATAATTTTTAGAGGTTGAAATAAAACATTTATTGTAAATAAAGAATATTCATCATGAAATCTGCACAAAGTTTCTTTTTCAGATCTTATGAACCATTTAGAGGGATTGGATTGTAATTTGTCTTCTTCCTCTAGATGAAATCTTTTCGTATCTCCATGTATTAACCAGTTTTGTCTTGCAAATGGTTTTAGGACTGGCGCTTGTTTTATAAACTTTGATATTCTTTCACCAATTTTTTCTTCTAAAGATGAGACAGGCTTATGAATCTCTTTCAATGATTTTCCAATTTTTGTTTTTACATCCCAATAACTTGGAGAGCAGATGCTAGCAGCAAGAAGTCTTTGCTTATTATTAGACTCCATAATACAAAGGTCGTCTTGAATATTTAAACTTAGCTCTGCTATTAAATCTGGATATTGTGAGCAAGTTACCCCAAATACCTTTCCTAAAAATTCTTGTGCTAAAGCTGAATCTTCAGTCGTAGCAACAACTTTGTTATAAGAATTATCAAGAAGTTCTTTTTTATAAAGCAAAAGCTCATTATCGGGCTTTCTATTTAGCCAATCTTTTTCTTCAATTGGTCTTAATCCTAGTCGATATTTCTTTTCCCCATTTCCCCATGGAGGAAAAGACCAAAAACTTTTATCGATGGCATTCATTTAATCTTAAAACTATTAAAATAGTTAAAAAATCTTATGCTTTCCTAGCAGGATCTCAAGATACATTTTGTGGTCACCAATAAAACTATAGAGTGGATACTTGAATGTCGCTGGTTTATTTTTTTCAATAAAGAAATGTCCAACCCATGCAAAAGCGTATCCAGAAATCAGTGCAAATAGAAGATAGAAAAAATTAAAAGTTAAAAAGAATATTATTAAAAAAAATATACCCACACTTGTTCCAATAAAATGTGTAAGCTTGGTATATTTATTGTCATGCTCCGATAAATAGTATGGGTAAAAGTCTTTAAAGGTTTTGTATTCTTTCATTTTTACTTCCTCGGCGGTAATCCACTTACTCTGACTATTGTTGATGTGACACTTGCCCGTCTATGTTCAGAGAGCTTTTGGTAATCCGGATCGGAATACCACTCTTCAGCATGCTTTTTGGATGGAAAACTAAATAAAATTATCCTTCCCTCCATTGGTATTTCGCCTTCAACATTGACTATATTATCGTCATAAGTAATAAATTCACCACAATGTTTTTTTAAAATAGGAAAAAAACCTTTTTCATATTCTCTGTATCTATCTGCATCATGTATCTGCAAATTTGCGATCATATAGACTTTGACTTCTTCCATAGCCTGAAAAACTATTATTTAGGTGCAGCCTCTGGCTGATAGTCATAATATCCATCTAGAGGAATCATTAAATGCACAAACTTTGTTCCTTTAAACATTACATATGGTGAGCCAGTCGTATAGTCTGTAGTTTGCCCATCTAAGGATTTTGGGTCTTTTGGCATCAACATCAAATGAGCTCCCGACTCAATGTAGTGTTTATGTCCAGCATCTTTTTGTCCATCTGTATACGGTTTAAAGTTATCTACACCTAAGTCACCATGCTTCATCCATATCCATCCATCGCTATTTAATTTTGGTGTTGTATCATTTATATATGCTTCAACCCAAGCAACTGCATTTGGATCTGAGCATGCTGCTGCTGTTGCATGAGCATCAGGAAATCCTCCATCTGGCATAGGCACAAGATTTCGGCATGTCCAACCATTTGTACCTTCTCTTAATACTCTGCCATCTGCGCTGATAACGGTTGCATGATTCCCAATAAAACCAGGCGCTGCACTTGTATATGCTTTAATTTGCCATGCGTCCGAGTTTCCGTGCATATGATGGCTGCCATGGTCTGTCCCTGCTGAAATGCCTGCACTAAATACAATAACTAAGAAACTACTAAAAATTGTTTTCATTTGTTCTCCTCTAAAATATTTTTTAATTAGAACTTAATTCTATGAAAGAATGATATTTTATACAAACCTATTCTTTGTACTCTTCTTTTATATGCTTCGTTATAGATCTAAACATAGCAATATGTGCGGCTTTAGAATACTCCTTTTCTGCTCTAAATCTATAATTTGAAGATGTCTTAGCAATAACTACTTCTGATATAGGGTCAATATAAATAAATTGGTTGTATACTCCGTGTGCAGTATAGTCTGTAGCTGGATTGCCAGGCACCCACCATTGATAGCCGTACCCCCATTCACTCGAAGATAGATTTTCCCCCGCATTTGGCATTAGATGGGGTGCATCTGGGGAGTGAGACGCAATAACCCAATCTTTTGGAACTATCTGTTCGCCAAACCAGTTCCCGTTATTTAGATAAAGATATCCAAATTTTGAATAGTCTCTAAGAGTTGCATTAAGTCCTCCTAAAGCCATATCAAAGCCAGCTTTGTCCGTTATGTAATAAGCATCGCTTTCCATGCCTATCTTAGTCCATATTTTCTCAGATAAATAGTCTCTCACTGTCATTCCTGTCACAGACTCAAGTATCATTGCTAATACTTGAGTATCAATACTTACATAGTGATTAAAAGTTCCCTGTTCCCTTCCGTATTCTAGTGTTTTGGCAAAATCTCTAAATGATGTTCCGCGTGCTGCAGCCCTTCCAAATTTATTAATATCGGAATTAGGGTCAGCATAATCTTCATTAAAAGAAACTCCAGAGGACATTTGTAAAATATTTTTAATTTTAATGCCTTCGTAACCTGTACCAACAAAATCTGGTAAATATTTCGTTGCAGGATCATCTAAACTTTCGATAAGGCCGTCTTGAACTGCGATACCTATTAAGGCAGATAAAAATGATTTAGCAACAGACCAAGAAATGTGTTTGCTATATTGATCATTCCCATTCCAGTAATTCTCATAAAGTATTTTATCGTTATGCAAGATCAAAAGCCCATCTGTGCAGAAATAATCTAAAGCCTCTTTTAGATTCTTCTCTTTGCCTTCAAAGGTGTACGTTTCAGGAAGTTCAATTAGATCTTCTTCAAATATATATGGGTCATTTGACGGAGCAATTGGATCAGATGTATAGAAAATCTCATCCATATTTATAAAGTTATGAGCTATGGTATCTTTATTATATAAATTTGATAATTTATATAGTCTTATTAAATTTGGTGAATATATAGCTAGTCCGGTTAGCATGATAACTATAAAAAATATTGTAAATTTACCCATGTGTACAAGTTATCATAAAAAATTTAGTCTGTGAGATTTTTATTTGTTGTATAGATTTCAATATTGCTAGAAATTAAGACCTTTTCATATTGGTTTTATATTAGTACATTTCAGTAGATGCTAAAATAAAACTATGAAAAGCTTACAGATTTCATTTATTCTACTTTTCTCTTTTTTACTAATTTCTGATGAAGCTGAGCCTTTGTATGGTAAAGGGCTACCAAGGGATTCAGATCAATTGATACCAAGTGAATCCTCCTATCCAAGCTGGGAGACAGGCGAATATGAATCAATAAATCCGCA